>SDBT01015133.1_pt1 | contig 12274 bp, 14 predicted proteins | sample 2277101 | NCBI WGS metagenome assembly SDBT01 (sample SAMN10404973, study PRJNA504765) | marine sediment metagenome | isolation source: marine sediment core GS10_PC15, 103 cmbsf | place: Arctic Ocean: Southern Knipovich Ridge | collected 2010
GATACAGCAAGCATTGAAGATAGACATGAAGGTATATGGATACGCGGAAAAACTGGGGCTTATATTGTTCAAATAAATGTAAGAGGTCCAAGGTTGGAAATAGGTGGTGGAGCTTCTTTAGATGCAACACCTGCTATGTCTGTTAATTACTTAACAGGCAACGTCGGTATAGGGACGACAACGCCGGATTATATACTTGATATTGATGCTGGAGAGATAGGGGAAGGTAACTATGATGGTTTGAGGATAATTGACACTGGTTGGAAAGCGACCAGTCGTCCAATGCTTGAATTTTATAACTCGAATGCACAATTCGGTGGCGGTGGCACTTTAGCAAGGATATATGGTGAAATAGGAAGTTTAGGAAACAATTCTAAGTTATATTTTGCTGTAGCAGATAGTTCTAAGAGCCTCCAGGATAGAATGGTAATTGATAAAGACGGCAACATCGGCATCGGGACGAATAGCCCTAACGCAAAACTCGAGGTCAACGGCGATACTCTCATTGACAGAGGCTCAGACAATGCGAATGTTGTACTAAACATAAGCACAGACCATGATGGCAGAAGCGCATATTTGCAGGTTTCATCTGATGCCGATGGCGGAGCTGCTGCAATTACAGGAAGGTTTACGTCAAGTCAAGCAAATGGCACTGTAGAACTTGGAACGTATAGCGGAACCGAAGACCTTGACTTAGTTACTAATAGCGTCCCCAGATTAACTGTTTCGGGGTCTGGCTATGTAAGGGTTATAAATAGGTTAATGGTTGGAGCAGATGCTGCCCCTGATGTTCCTTTTGAGGTAACGGGAATTTCAAGGCTTGGTGATGGTGGGGCAACAAACTACGCCCAATTTGCCGCTGATGGTGAATTAACTTTGGCTGGCACGGCAAGGGTCTTGATAAGCATAGACTTAGAACCTGTACTCGCTACTCGACCGTCTGCCAATCCTCCGGGCGAAGGGACAGAAGACAGTTTTTCCACCCACGATTTTAATCCCTCTACGGAAGAGAGTGTGTTTTTCCATCTCGAACTTCCTCATAATTATGCAGATGCGGGAACGGTCCACATTCACTTTGATTTTTTCGTAGATACCGCACCTGGGGCCGGAGACCCAAATTGGATAATGTGGGGTGTTGAATATAAAAAACAATCGATAGGTGATAATTTTGACTTTAGTGCAAGTACCACAACTGCTTACACACAAATATCTGTAACCTCAGGCTCCCCCGCCAATGATAAAAAAGTACATCAAAGCAGTGAGGTAAATCTTACAACAACAGGGTTCGTTGCAGGAGATTATATATTACTTCGTTTATTCAGGGATGCAGATGGAACGGGCGGGACTGATGACTTTCCAAGCGATGCAAGGGTAATCGATTATCACATAGAATATTTATCAGATAAGTTGGGTGAGGCTATTTAATGGAATTTTCAGACTTAATATAGGAGAATACAATGGGTTTTTTCAGTGATATATTCGGTGGCGGTGGTGATACCAGCCCTACGGTTGGCTTTCAAACAATCCCCCAGACCAAAGAGGCTGAAGAGGCGAGAAAAAGATTGTTCCGGTTAGCTACTGGCGAACCGCCTGCAGTACCACGCCGCGGGATAGCTCCGCCACCACCAATAGGAGAAGAACGTGAACTTGCCCGAACAACGGCCAAGGAACTCATACAGCCAACGGATATTTTCCAACTGCCGGAAGTGCAGGGAATTATACAGGAAGCTACTGAACAGGGCAATTTGCTTACGAATAGATTGGGAAGAGGTTTGCAAGCTGCCGGTGCATTTGTAACGACTCCAGGTCGTGATATTTTGGGCAGAGCGGTGACAGATGTTCAAAAGAATCTTGCCGCCTCATTAGCTCCATTCGCAGCAGAAGAGCGAAGACGAAGGACGGGTTTGATTCCAGTGCTCGAAGGTCTTGGCTTAACTGAAGAATTACGAGCGCAAGGATTTACGCAAGCTGAATTTGATGCTCTATTCCAGCAGGAGACTATCGAATCACAACAGTTACAGACTTTCATCATACCCCTATTGCAGTCAATTATAGGTTTGCAACCTGGGGTGCAGCCATTTATTACAGGTGGCGGGGCTGGAACAACTGGGCTTGAAAGTTTATCAGGGATAATCGGGCCGTTGTTGGGTGCAATTTTGACAAGTAGTGGTGGAGCTGGTGCAGGTGGGGCGGCTGGAATTTTTGGCGGGACACCTGGGTTCTTTAGCCCTTCCGGTGTAGGATTAGTTCGCCCATAGGACAAGTTAAATAAGGAACATATTATGGCAAATCAAGCAAGAGTGTTACCGTTCGGAGGCCGAAGGCAGGTCTTACCAACATTAGACCTTAGAACTATGGAAGAAAGACGTGAACTAACAAGTTCACAGCGCAACATACAGGCGATAACTGGTATTCTGCAACTGATGGGTCAGGCGGAGAAGGTACGCAAAGACAGACAGTCGCTTGACAGAGTTGCTACTGCCATAGCCGGTGGTGCGTCTACGATAGAAGCTATTACTGCCGTAGCGCAACAGCAGCCACAATTCGGCACAGGGCTCCAAGGTCTTTTGCAAAAGATTGGCGGTGCGTTTCAGCCACAAGGCGGCGGTGGCACAAGACAAAATATCTTACAAATGATTATAGGCGAGAAGCTGAAGCAAGCATTGGCACCACCGGCTAAACCGACAATAGCAGAACAAAGAGCAGCAGAAGCACGAAAAACCAAAGCTGTACCTGGAACGCCTGAATTTGAAAGAATAGCCGAAGGACCGGCGAAACCAACGAAAATACAGGAATTGTTAAATGAAGGTTACTCGCGACAAGAAGCACGAATGATTCGGGATATTTCACACGGCCTAAAACCACGCGCCAGTGCACGAAAACAGTATGAGAATATGGGTGATGTGGAAAAAAGAGATTTTCTTTCTAAGTTGAGACAAAGAGCTGAAGGTCAATACTATAACATTGAAGGCGGCAACATAGAGCCCAGACAGCCTAAACTTCTTGCTTGGGTCGAACAAGAAGAAGCAAAGTTACCAATAGTATCCCAAGATAATGAACCGCAAGATAAGGACGAATTTCTCAAAACAGTTAAGAGCATAGAAGATGATGTAGAGGCAAAAGCCTATTACGATAAATGGGTAAGTAAATGGCAATAGCGACCTTTGAAGAAATCCGACAGAAAAAGAAAGTGCCGAGCTTTGAGGAACTTCGTGCCAAGCCTGAAATTGACATCGAACCCGTTGAACAAATCCCCAGCTTTGAGGAGATACAGAAACAACCAGCCGTTGAGTTAGAACGAGCAAAGATAGGTCCTTGGGAACCTTCGCTTTGGGAAAGAATTAAGATGCGTTTCACTGCCCCGCCACCTCCAGGCGGATGGGACCGAACCGATAGGCCGTTTAGAACTTTAGGTCAGGCTGCTTTATACGGTCTTGGAAAATACGGAACAGGCAGGGCTTTATACACACCAAAATTGATTGACAAGGAGATAGCAAAGAAAATATCCGGTTTCGACCCCACTGTAAAAGAAGAAAGCATTGGCGAATTTTTAGAATTTATTGGTGGGCTAAGAAGTGCAGGACAGATTCTCGGCCCTCTTATCGGGACACTTCCGACTGTTTCAGGGCAAGCTATTATAGGCGGTGCTGGTACATTTGGCCTTCGCAATATATCTGAGCAACTTGTAGATTGGGCAGCAACTGGTAAACCACCATCTCTTGAATCCTTTGAGAAAGATACTGCATTAGGTGCCTTGTTTGGTATTGGTGAAGTTGGCTTAATCAAACTTGTAGGTTTTGTGAGAGGTCTTAAAGGTCTTTCCAGAGCTAAATTACGACCAGCAAGAGCAGAAGTCGATAAGGCCATAAAACATTTCAAAAAGACAGGTGATAGAACTCTCTGGGATGAGGTCAGAATAAAATATGCTGGAATAGAGACAGAAACCGCCGCCAGAATTAGAGCAAGGGCAAAACCTGCCCCGCCAGTCAAAGAATTCGGCAAATTTCCTTTGGCAAAAGCCACACAACCCCCCATAGAACTCGCTGCTGCCCCAAAACTGGGGGCAAAACCAGAAAAGGGTGTCATAACACCCCCAAAACCAATACAGGCCAAACCAGAGGCTAAAAAGGCTCCTGAGGTTGTTCCTGTGGCAAAGGGGAAGGTGGCGGTAGAAGAAGTCAAAGCCAAACATCCTGAAGCCCAACTATCTCGCCAACCTGTAACAGTAGAGGGCAAGAAGTATTATCCTGTATCCTTACCTGTTGACCAGATTAGCGTTGATGCTGCTAAGTTCCAATTTAAGTTAGGTGCCAAATTGGTCGGTGGAGTTACAGAGGCATTGAAAGACGTTGAGAGATTTGACCCTGTTAAGGGCGGCCAGATATTTGTATGGCAGGACAAGGCAGGGAAATACTGGGTAGTGGACGGTCATCACAGAGTAGCATTAGCCAAAAAGACCGGGGCTGAATCTCTTGAAACTTGGGTAGTATCTGAAAAAGATGGTGTTACTGAACAGGATGCCCGGGCGATAGGAGCGTTACGAAATTTGGCGGATGGCAAAGGGACGGCTGTTGACGCGGCTAAACTTTTCCGGGACTCGAATATATCCCTTGAAGAATTGCGTAAAAATGCCGTTCCGACAAACAGCACAGTAGTCCAGCAGGGTCTTGATATGGCGCATTTGTCCGATGAGGTTTTCCGTTTGGTCGTAGATGAGCGGCTGCCGGCGAATATGGCCGCGGCGATAGGTAAGCAAGTCAAAAGCCCCGCACAGCAAAAGCAGGTTGCAAACCTTATCCTCGAGGGCGAAGTTGAAACTTTACGTCAGGCTGAATTATTAGCGGCAACAATAGATTCCGCACCAGTCCTGACAAAGACAGAGCAAACATTATTCGGTCTCGAAACGACTGAAAAGAGCTTATATGCGGAACGTGCCAAAGTATTGGCTAATGTCGAACAGAAACTGAAAACAAATAAGAAGGTATTTGGTGTATTAGCGACCCAGACCGGCATAATTGAGGCCAAGGGGAATATCCTTGCAAAAGTAGAGAATCTCGCTACAAAAGAGAAGGCCGAAGAAGTCCTCTTTATGCTGGAGAAACTCGCTAACTCCAAAGGACCAGTTGCGGAGGCCCTAAATGACGCCACAAAACAATACGCAGAAAACCCCACAAAAGAAAACCTCTCAAAAGTCACAAGCGAGCTTCTTGAAAAATGGACTGAAGGCCCCGGCAGGCTCAGGATTCCAGAGCGGAAAGGCGTTCCTGAGCTACCTCTTGAGAGGGCTGCTAAGGAGGTAGCGGTCCCGACCTTTGAGGAAATCCGCAAGCCCCCCACTAAAGCACCAGAAGTAAAAGCTGTAGCCAAGCCATACAAAATAGGGGAAACTATTGAGGTTGAAACTCCAAAGGGATGGGTTGAAGGAAAAATCATTGGTTATACAAGTGGCGATGTTGAAGAGGGCTTTTTGCGCATAAACATACAAACACCTCAGCGCAAATATATGGCAGCACACCCTAAATCAGTCAGACCATTGAAGCCTGCGAAGCCCATAAAAAGAACCGAGCCCAAAGGCAAGCCTGGTTTTATAGATGTACGCCCGTTAGAAAAAGCCCTTGAAGCATCTTTGAAGTTAGTCGAATCGGCAAAGATTACTGAGCGAGCCTTTGGTAAGAGCCCGGGCGCGATTATAATAAAGGGGATTCACCAAGCTGATGTCGGGCGGATAGAGTTTAACGAGGCAGAGATTGAGACGTTAGATAGCAGTTTGGATGAGTTTGGTGAAAAGCTATCTAAGTATTCTACTAAGATTCTGAAGAACTTAATGGCCGCCCGGGGCAAGCCGATAGATAAGGCTGCGATTCTGCTCAAGAACGAAGCCCTCAAGGAATTAGTAAAAGAAGCCCCGGAACTTGTCGGGGTCCGCAAGATGATTAACCGAATAGCAGACCATAACTATAAGTATCTTCAAAGCGTGGTCGGTGATGACATTCATTATGTCGAGGACTATTTTTACGGCATTTACAAAAACCCTGATAAAGTAGAAAGATTCCTCGATTATTGGAAAACCACTAAGCGATTCACAAAAGAGAAAAAACTACCTACGGTAGCTGATGCAATTTCATACGGTCTGGAATTAAGAGATTACAATCCGGTAAACAATCTTCGTGTTGAATATATGGCAATAGCTCGCCTCGATGGAATGATTTATATGCGGGATGAACTAATGCGAACTGGCAAGGGCCGGTACATAGACACAAAAGAGGAAGCACCTCACGATTGGGAGAAGATAAAAGAACCTGTTTTCAAAGATGTCCGTGTGCACCCTGAGGTTGCGGTAATGATTAAGAGTTTATTGTCAACGAATAAATTAAGACGACATTGGGCCTTAAGAGGGCTGACCCATACCAACAATGCCCTACGGACTTTGAAATTTACGTTCAGTATGTTTCATCAACTGAGTATTGCAAAGCAGTCTATCGCTGATGAGGGATACTTGCAATTCCTGCAACCATCGGCAACAAGAGGAGTTACATTAGGATTCAAAAAGAGCGACCCTATTTTTAAGACGCCAGCGTACAAGGATTATATCAAGCACGGTGGCGGACACCGATACAGTATTGAATCTCAGGCACAAAGGGCTTTTACAAATATCATAGAGGGTCTCGACAAAAGACTTGGTATAGCTTTCAAGGTGGGTGCTTTGCCGATACGAATACCGAAAGCCTATATCAAATGGATGTTCCAAAGCTATATTCCCAAAGTTAAATACTCAAAGTACCTCGATTCGATAAAACAATTTGAAGAGAAAAATGACAGAACGCCTACAAGTGCTGAAAAAATAGAAATCATAAAAGAACAGCAGAACTTTTACGGAATGATGAACGAACGATTATTCGGTAGAAGCGGGACAGTAACATCACTTATGAGATTATGGTGGATGTCGCCCGGATATGCCGAAGGCAATTTCCGAACAATACTAAAATCTATTCTGCAATGGAGAGGTAAGGATGGTTTTAGAGCAAGTCGTTCACGGTCGAATATAATCAATTCACTAATATTATCTGCGGTTGCTGCAACGGTCGGAACAATAATAATGACAAGAAAGCCACCAAAAGTACCCGAAACAATAGAGGATGTCCGGGACCTGTTCAAAATCGACACTGGCATGAAGGATGACAAAGGTCGGCGGATAATGATTGACCTTCTAACTTACGATAAGGATTATTGGAATGTTTTTGGCAATATTCTGACTGGCCAGCCAGAGAAAGCGGTAATAACCACTATTAAACGTGCTGGCGGTATGGTTGCTCCATCGGCTCAAGTAGCGATAGATATAGCGAATCTGGCCGCTGGCAGAGCAATCTACGACTGGAAGGGTGATAGGGTAACGGAAATTACAGACTCGTTTGCAGGGCAAGTCCTAAAGATAGCCATCCACGAAATCAAACGCACCGAGCCGATTTCAGTAAGTGTTTTCAAGCAAAGCCTCAAGAGAGACCAGACGGCGGTGCTTTCAGCCCTAACAGCCCTATTGGGTTATCGTCCTACCTTGACGGAAAAAGACAAGCGGGAACAACAGGTATTACACCGGATATATTCACTCAAAGGCCAACAGGAAGAGCTTTACCAATACCTTGCAACAGTCAGGAACCCCCGCAAAGCGGTTGAGAGATACAACAAAACAGTAAATACCATTTTATCCAGCCGGATGATACCTCAGAAAATGCGTAATGAATGGGAACCTAAACTACTGATTGACCTCAATAGATATTTAGAGAACAGGGCTTATTACTTATCAGGTCAAAACCGCACACCGAGGGAAATAGAAAGAGCAAAAAAGATTCTGAAGAATTTTGGCATAACCCCAACTCAGGCACAGGAACACTTAAAAAGATACTGGCAGCGAGAAGGAAGGAAAGTCTCTGTCAGCCCATTAGAAAGGGACAGGGTTATAGGCCGAACACGAAAAAGAAAAAGGTTGGAAGAAAGGATGCAGGAATAACTAAGGAGTTAATCAAATGATAACGGACTGGAGAATTTTAGGACCCTTGATGGCAGGGCTGGTTGCTCTGTTTGGCTGGTTGGCAAAACATATCAGCAATACTCGTAAACACCCCTGTAAGGATGATATTGTTTTTGGAGATGTGTGTGTTGAGCGTGGCAAGGCTAATGAGCAAGCACACCTTCATCTCAAAGAGGGTATAGAAAACGCTATTGCCCATAGTGATGAACAGCACACCGAACTAAAAGCCGATATGAAATCAGGATTTGGCGAAATTAAAACGCTGATAATTCAAAATGGACGAAGAAGCTGAAAAAATCATCAACAGCATACAAACGTTGACGGACGAACTTATCAAGCACGCCAAGCACCCAGACGAGTTTGTTACGATAACCGATTTACAAGAGAGTCTGCACAAAGTAAGACAGGCATTTGAAACGCAAATAAATAATTCTAATCAAGGAGAAACAAAATGAAAACACTACTAATGAAACTGCTGATTAGCTTCGGCTTCCAACTGTTAAGGGAGCATATCGCAGACGACAGCGATACAAGCGACATTGAGGAAAAGCTAATCAAAGCAAAATCCAAAGAAGAGGTTATCGTTATTGCCAAAGAAGAAGCTATACGGGCGATAGACGAAGTTGTTTTGACAGATGTCGAGATACCAGAGGACATCGTAAAGAGCCTTGCTAATGCTGATAACACCGATGAAGTTGTTGAAGTTTTGGAATCCGAGGCTGGTCAGCGAACACTGTTTGAGGTAATCGGTGCTGTGATTTCAGGTCTCGGCGGGCTGTTGGCCAATATCTTCGGCAAGAAAAATTAGCTTCTCATCACTCCTCCTTAAAGGGTGAGACCGGCGACCAGATAACCTTCACTGTCTGGTCGCTTTTTTTCGTTATTTTCTTTTGACACTCTTCAACAAATGACGATAATATATGTATGGCTGAGCATAAACGAAAATCCAATAAGGGGCCAGTTGAACATATCTTGACCTTCGAGGTTAGAAATGCTCAGCCAGAACTGGCCTCTTATATTAAAAAGAGGGTATCTCACGGCCTTGTAAGCTATGCTCTTGAAAAGGGATTGCTACATCGTCCTGAAAAATGTGAAGAATGTGGCAAGGATTGTAGGCCAAGGGCACATCATTCAGATTATACAAGACCATTGTCTATTAAATGGCTATGTCATAAATGCCATGGAAAAGTCCACGCTAACGACTATCGAAATCCTCACCAATGCCCATTGCGCAAAAGATTAAGGGAATTAGACAAAATGTGGGAATTTGATTATATTGCCAAAATGACGGAAATTGTAAGTGCTGATATTACAAGTGCTTACGAGGAAACTCCTCAACAGTCCTAATTAACTAAGTGTCCAATTAGCATTTTCTCAAGGTTTTAATTTGACCTGCCGATGTCTGTAGTGTAAACTTGTTAACAGAAAGTGAGGTTGAAATGTTTTGTTGGCATAAATATGGTCAAGTGAAAAACAAATATCAATATTGTATTAAATGTGGCATTGCACGCTCCGTTACTCCGCCACCTCTGCCTGCCCTGCTCTCTAAACCTGAAGAGCCGCCTTGCAGGCATCAATGGGAACGATATAGCGAAATAACAAGCACAATACACAAGGGTGTAGTTGGCCATATACTTGAATGTTCTAAGTGTGGCGATATGAAAAATCACCATATTAGTGATTAAAAACAAAGGCAAGCTAATGGAACGTCAACCAATACAAGTCAGTAAAAGAACGTGGCAAATAATTCGGCTGGAAGCACTCCGCCAAACGTTCAAAGTAGGCGGTGCTATTTCAATGGGCACTATCATTGCCAAATATGCAGAGCGATTGAATAAGAAGCACAAACATATACCTGAAGGTTCTATAAAAAGTTAATATGGCTGGCGGCGGCCTGGTGTGATGAGCCAACAAAGTTGCAGGTAAACTGGAAATCATTAGCTTGCAACCTGCTTGTCGCCAGCCACCTTTTGAAAGATGTGGCGGCTTCGGCCAAAGCACGGACGTTGAGGCCGTTGTCGCCTTGAAAAGAGTAATAAATTATGGAATATGTAAAAGGTATTTGCTCAATCTGTGATAAAGCTACCGAGGTTCGTTATCTATCGATTTTTGCCTTTGGGAGTGAGGGGGTACACGCCTGTGAAAGATGCTCAAGAATGATAGCGGATATAGTTCGTGCCCTTGCCTCTACAATAAAATCTCGTATATGCTGGGCAAAGTATAAAGAAAAGGCGACCGAAAAAACTTAACAGGAGTAGATTATGGAGCATACAAAAGGGGGAAAATGCAATAAGCACGGAGCGTATACAGACAAGCAATGCCTAGGCGGCTTAAGGGCTGCTGCCCATGCCTTGCTGGCGGCGTGTGAGCAAATTGAGACAATCGAAGAACAATGTAGAAAACGAAGCATAGGATATGACCCAATAGTTCACGGGATAGCCAAAGCTGTCATTGCACAGGCTAAGAAGGACTAACTAAGGAATGAAACTTAAAGAGCTATTTTACTGGCCCCTGTTTAGTGTGGCCGTTGTTGTTGGTTATCCTATTCTTTGGTTTGGTGAATTACTATTGTGGCTCGAAGAAAATGAGGAATGAGAAAATGCCCGGCTACAGCAAATTAAACAAACAAAAGTTATTAGAAGGCCAAAGAATGATGAAGTGTACGGACTGTGGCTATTGGCAGTTTTTCACCCCTTCGCAATTAAGCCGTAGAGGTCGTACGCCCTGTCCTGAATGTGGCAATATATTTTGGGAAGCACGTTACAAAGTTAAACAAAAGAAGATGGATGAAATATCACAAGTGGCCAGAGAGAAAAAACGGATTTGAGAAAGGCTAAAGAAAAAGAAATGCCCCACACAAAATTATATCGTAGTAATTTCTGGATTTACCTGATAATAATTTCTGCACTCATCTTAGGAATTATATGTATGTTTAGCTTATTATCACCTTCACCTCCTCTCTCCAAGGCAATAGGGGCAGACCTCTCTCCTAATACTCCTCCAACACTACAGTCTGCCCCTACTTTTTCTGAAAGTCTATCGGATTTGGCTGATTCAAATCCACCGGGGGTAAGTTCACGCTGTCCTGCCCCCACTTTTGAATTAAGACCAGTGGCGGCACTGCATATGCGCATGTGCTTCGGCACAGGAAAAGAAGGTATGCAGGACTCGCAGGTGGAACTCGCCGGGGAACCTGCCCACTGGTTTATTGTTACTGCTTATTGTCCCTGCGAAAAATGCTGCGGCAAGTTTGCAGATGGCATAACTGCAAGTGGCCATATCATTCAAGAAGGCGACTGTTTCGTAGCAGCACCACCTTGGATACCATTTGGGACGAGATTGTCCATACCAGGCTATGTAGGAGGTCTTATGGTAGCTGTAGAGGACCGGGGCGGTGCAATCGTTGGCAACAGGCTCGATGTGTTCTTTTCTGACCATAATGAGGCTTTGGCATGGGGAATTAAAACTTTCAGGGTGGAGCAATGACAACCCAAGTACATCCAAATAGCATTGAGGCTTATCACGGAATCGACCTCACCAAGAGGCAAGCAGCGGTTGTACGGGCTTTGTCTTTTCTTGGCGATGCCACAGATTTACAGATAGCGAATCATTTAAAAATTAGCATCAACAGGGTAACTGGCCGGATAACAGAGTTAAGAGAGAAGGGTGCTGTTATTGAAGTTGGTACTGCAAAAGGACTATACGGTAAGCGGGTTCGGATTAACTGTCTCAAAAACTTTTCGGAAGGACTTTTTTAATTGGTGGATATTGTAAAAAAAGGATTGAATTATGAACTGGTTATCACAGGAAGAAATCAAAAGGCGGGCCGCAATCAGCCCAGAAGAAGCGTTGAATGTTAGTATCGAGGAGTGGGAAAGTAAATGCGAAGCTGTTAAGATAGGCCAACATGTCCGAAGGGGCTTTGACTACTGCGGGCTTTGCCAAAGATACAATCCCTGCTGTAGTGGCGAGGGTTGCGAAAATTGCTGTCTCTATCTTGGCGATGATAATATAGACTGCTGCCAAGAATATATAGACTGCTGCCAAGAATATCAAGATTTCAGCGATGAAAAATCCCTCCCCAACGCCCAGGCTATGCTCAACCGCCTGTATATGGAGCGGGGCAAGAGATATGGCAAAGAAGGTAAGGAAACAAAATTTGACAAAGAAGTCTGCAAGAAAGAGAAAGTCGAGCCACGATGTTAGGATTATGGGATAGTCCCACAGCGGTGTAATAACAAAAACCCC
>SDBT01015134.1_pt1 | contig 12273 bp, 29 predicted proteins | sample 2277101 | NCBI WGS metagenome assembly SDBT01 (sample SAMN10404973, study PRJNA504765) | marine sediment metagenome | isolation source: marine sediment core GS10_PC15, 103 cmbsf | place: Arctic Ocean: Southern Knipovich Ridge | collected 2010
TATCGTAAACTGTATCAATAAATTCTCTAGGAGTCTTATTATCTAAATTAGGTATACGTTTGTCCCAATCATTGCGCATCAAAAAATACCTCCAATTATAGCAGCCACAATTCCACCATTTGTAATGGTAGCTCCAAGAATAACCCACACGGCGCGTCTAAAAATTTTGTCAAGCCTGTTAACAGTTTTACGTAGCGGCTCTACCCCCATGTTAGGATCACCCATTATAAGACGTGTCAACTCTTTTCGACTATCCTCTTCACGTTTCAATCTACTATCTATAGAATCAAGTCTGTCGTTTATCTCTTTTAGTTCGCCGTTTGAAATTTCCATTTTTATAACCTAGTAAATAAAAGTTAGTGCCCCGACATTCTGTTTTATTGACTGTATAGCCAGAGCATAGCTGTCTGACAAGTCATCCATTTGACCGTCGGGTGCGGATAAAGTAGCGCCCTCTATAGAACTTATTTGTGAAAAACTATCAAAAGAATGTATGATAGTTTCACCACTCTTAAACGCATCTGCTAAATCTGAATACATTAGTGCTTTTCCACGAGTGGTTGTATTCCAACCAGGTCGCCTATCGAATCCATCCCCAACCTGTAAATGAGAAAACTCTTCTAACCACAGCAGTACCGCGTGCCCGTGATTGTTTCGTTCCGGTAAAATAAGAGCATCGTTATACCAACTACCTAACGTATCAATATAGCTTGCAAAAACAGAGGGTTGAAACTTACCCTGCAATTTAGCAACCTCTTCACCTGTCAACACTGATAGCACAGTGGCCGCGCTATCATCTGAGGTGGGGTTTCCCTCGGCAGGGTCAGCCCCAAGCCCGTAACGCTCTCCAGGATTGGGCAGTGCATACACATCTAAACCTGGTATGGCTGGACATTGTCTGGGGTCAAAAGTTGCCGCTTCTATGTAACAATCTTCTAACCATGCTAATGGAATACGCTTGTCTAACTGTCTAGGTGCAAGCGCCTCTATATCTGTAGCGGGGTACTGCTCATGTAAAGAATCAAGTGATTGTGTTCTTGATAACGAGTCTTGCTTTTGCAGCGCATACCAGTCAGCATCTCTTGAGGGTCGCACGTTCCAAGGTAGAAAAATATCTTTATAAGGACTCACACCTTTCTTAGCAGCCCGATATATATTTTTAAATTCGCTTGCTGGTGAGCTTTTATCTGAGCGACTCAATAAAATTAGTTTGCCGCCGCCGTCAATTGTGGGCTTGACTGAATTTAACATCCTCCCCAGGTTAGGAACTAAATCAGCCTCATCTATTAGAGCTGCTGTAGCAGTATATGAATCACCGCCGGTAGCTGGGAACGCTCTTGCTACGGAACCGTTAGACAAAATCCACTCATGTTTATTAGATTTTAAAACATTTTTTGATTTCATAAAATCAGGTAGTCTTTTATAGATTCCCTTAAGTCTAAAATCTAATAGGTGTATTGCCTCGTCATCACGCCTTGAAAATAATAAAACTGTTGCCTCACTTTGGAATAACATGAGCCATAAAAAGTAACACAATACTAACCATGTGAGTCCTAACTGTCGAGCCTTCAAAACAATAACAAGATCAACTGTATTAATTGTTTTAACTACCATCGCTTGCTCAGGCCACAATTTAAACTCTATCCACTCACGCCCCTTAGCATCCTGTATCATACAGTAATTATGGATAAAATAAAGCGGACTCCGTTCACATTTTAACCACTCAAACTCCTGTTCTTTTTTAGTTAGACTCATTAACGCCTTTCAATTTCTGTGAACACCGCGTCTGGATTATCAGTTACATAATCAACGTATTCCTGTACAATATTTTCAGCCATGTTACGGCAAGATTGCGGGTCGGGGGGTGGAAAGGGCTGCGGGGAGTGCCGCAGTTGGGTTACATAATTAGCCATACAAAGCTGTATTTCTAAATTAGATAGTGCAACACCATTAAGGGTTGTTGTATTACTACCACTATCTAATGTCAATACTGGCGGAGGTGCAACACGAAACATTATTACAACAACAAGAATCACTAAACTGACAACACCAATACTCCAACCAACAACAGTAGACCAGTTATTATTATTAAATTGGGGCGCTGAGTCGAATGCGTTATCATCCACAATAATTAATCATCCAAACCACCCTGAGCATCCCAAATCAATGAAACGCGCATTCGCCCCGATAACCCCTACCAGTAACATCAATAAAAATAAACCGCCGCCCAATAATCTACCTTTTGTATTGTCAGATATACTCATAATAATAACCCCTAAGAAAAAAAACCACCTCGCGTATATCTAATACTTGATACACCGTGTAGTTTTAGTGTTTCATTAATAAATTCAAGTTTAGATTGGATCAGGCTTGAAGTCGGTAGTAGCGTCAACCACTGGCCGCGTACTATTCAGGCGTTTGCCGTGTGCTCTTATTTCACCCTTAACCTTGTCACGAAATACGCTCTTGCCTTCGCCGCTATACGTGTACTTGAATACCTCTCCTGGATCATCATCAGGCAAAGCATCATCTTTGAGCATTACAACGACAAAATCACCGCTGTTCGGGCTGGCCTTGTTGCCGTGAAAAACGGCGCTAGAATAATTCCAACTCATAGTTTAATCTCTCCTTTACAACATATAAAACACATCAGCAGAGTAGGTTGCACTATCTGTATCTGCTACTGCGATATGTAATCGCCAATCTTTTGGCACAACTAAATTGACGCTTTCCGTATAGCTACCAACCGCCGCACCAGGCATAAACTGATAAGCTACCATTGTTTGGGTTGTAATCGTAGCCGCCGCCGTCCAGATTGTAAAGTAAGTGCTTGGAGTTGCAGCTTTTAACTGTATGGACGCTGTGAGTATTGGAGTGGCTGTAATTGATGAAACATCTATAACGATTATTACACCACGCGCATTGTAGTTTATAAGGTCGTCGCTATCTGTTGCAACTGTTCTAGCAGCACTTGCTAGTGCTACCTGAGAATAATTGCCATTTTCTGGATTCCATCCCAACTCAGAATGAATGAAATTGAATGGTATATTAACCGAAAGTACGGTGTCGCCCTGATCGGGTGTTGCAGAATTGCGCAACACGCCCACCAATACAGAAGGATGTTCAATTATGGTAGCCGCAGCAGTTGCAACAACAGTACCCGCCCCCCAAAATGTTAAATCAGCTTTGAATTCACTAAACGATGTTACGTCCGCAATATAAATACCGTCAGATGTGGCGGTTGTTGCCTGTAAACCGGTGCTAATATTGTAAGCAATAATGTCTACATAATTAGAACCGTCAATATTAGCCCTGAATGTAATTGTAGCTACCGATATACCAGTAACTTGGACTCCTACACTTGCATACTCGCGCACGTCCATAATCGAGCCTTCAGCAGCGACAGTCGTCCCACTATGCAAAACCTGTGTTATTGGATTTTTTCTCATACGTTTGTTTCCTCATCTGAAAAAGTATCTTTTTCCCATTTATCTACCGCGTCTTTAGCAGCGCTCATTGTCTCCGCTGTAATGTGTACTACAACCTGTCTGGCGGCAGGTGTATTATGGTGTGCTTTTTTACCCCAGCGCTCAGGATACCGTTTTGCTAAAAACGCTTCGATGGGTTTATGGTCCCCACTATCAGCACTTAAAGTGTGCCACCTTTCGACAAGTGTGCGCTCGGCTTCGGCCTCTGAACTTGTAAACTCTAAAAAAAAATCAACGTAGTCTTGCTCACGTGTAGTTGTAGTGTGGTCATCACGGGCTTGTAAACCGTAATACTGTCTACCTAACGATAACCACTTACTAAGCACCGAATGTTTTATTCCAGCAGCTTTTGCTATAACAGTTAAATAGTTACCCTGACCGGCTAACTCTATAAGGTGCGCACGCAATTTTGGATACTTTATAAATTTTGGCGGGTTGCCGCCTTTAGAGGATTTTATTATATCGGCGGTTATATCATTTGCTACATTATGTGTTGACTTTCTTTGCATACATACATTATATAACAAAACCGCAAAAAACAAAACACTTAACTAACTCTCATAATTTTTAGAAAGGTTAGATGTTATACTTGTTTTAGTTAGGAGATATAAAAACATGAAGTATCAAGGTCTAATTATTTGCAAATACGATAGATTAGTAGAGGTTTTTGGTGAGCCAACTTTACATATTGAGGGTGTTATTGTTTTGTGGTCACTAGAGACACACATACTAAACAATGAACCTATAACAATATACTGCTCAATACTAGGCGAAGCCGACTACAGACGTAATATTGAATGGTTTGTAGCAGGTTGGCACTATAAGGCCGTAAGGTTTGTAGAAGATAAAATATACGGTAGGAGCTAAACAGTGGCACAACAAAACATACATGATGTACAATATCAAACAGCACGTAATCTGAGTCATACACTTTTGTTAGACAGTGACTATAACAATGCTATTCAAGCAGCAGCTAAACTTCTAGTAGACTCCGGTATGTCTGACTATGAATACATAGATTTTATAACTAATACAGAATATCATACGACTTGGTTATTCATACCCCCTGGCGGGCTGGCGCGCAAGGTTCGTGTAGGCAATGCGCGCAAGCCTAACTGCAAAATTGAATTCCAATTCCCACCCAAACAAACCTACTAACTATAACAACCCCCGCCTGAGAGAAGCAACCAAAGCTATTGGCACGGTTCAGGTGGGGGTGAGGAGATATAATGAATTCACACGATACTGATAAAATTATTCTTCCAATTTTACGCAATATTGTACTTTTAGCACTATCTTTTTTTTATACGATGTTTACTCGCTATGGTAATGTCTGGCCTGAAACACCGACTACTGAAGATGTACTAGCTACAGTTATTCTAAGTATAATATTTATAGTAATATACAAGTCGGGCAATTATTTTGGCATAGGCGGGGATTAGGGAGCTTATTAATATAAACAAGTATAAACAACTAACCCTGTTCACACCTTATACAATGTCCAAGCTACGCAAGGGTGTTAAGGTAGATACTATTGATACAGAGTTGGATACATACCTTGATAGTATTAGACATATAATGAGTAGTATTGATAGAGCAGGTGTAACCCTACGTAATAGTACCCTGAACCTGTCAGGTGTATACCTTAACCTGTTGGCGAAGTCTCACTACTACCTATCAGTGTTTGTTGGGGACGTACAATGAATGATATAAGAGTATTTGAAGCTGTTGTATACAAAGGTACAACATACCCACCAGGTATATACACTGTAGATGACTACGATGATAAGGCTACGGGTACTTGTGACCTTGATTATGATATAGCCGTTAACCTGTTAGTTGATTACCCTAAACAGGTTGGGGTTATATACAAACGTCTTGACTTGAAACAACACCTTATAGATACATGGGGAGAAGACTTTGAAGATAACCTATCATAAACCTAAACCCCCACAAGAGTATGATGTTATCAGCATTGATCCACCTTGGCAATATAAAGTATGGGATAAAGACACGGGGCAAGGTCGCAGTGCAGAAAGCCACTATAGCACTATTACCTTTGAACAGTTGTGTAAACTACCCGTATTGAAACTGGCAGCCCCAAACTGCGCTATATTTATGTGGTGTACGTGGCCCACCCTATTTTAATATCCTATAAGACTACTAGAAGCATGGTCAGGTGAAAAAAACAAGGATAGATTCACATACCGTACACTAGCTTTTGAATGGTTAAAATTAAACAAGCGTTGGGATGAGCGTAGTATATCACAAGGGGGTATTGAAAAACTGTTTCACTTTGGTATGGGGTACTATACCCGTGCTAACTCAGAGCCTTGTATTTTAGCTGTACGTGGCTCTATGCCTGTAGCAATTCACAATGAACGCAACCTCATAATTTCACCTATTAGAGACCACTCACGCAAGCCGGATGAGCAATACAGTAAGATCGAAAGGTTATATCCCAACATGCGCTACTTAGAAATGTTTGCACGTCATAAGTGGTCAGATGATTGGGACGTATGGGGAGACGAAGTTAAAGACTCTATTGAGATATAAAAACAATACTTAAGAAACTCTCATAGGTTTATCACCTATCCTTAATGTGCGGGGTCTACACTGTGTATATCACAAGTTAGGAGCTACATCATGAGAGACACAGGCAAACATATATCAAGAGTACGAACCAAGACAGCGCGGGCACTAGCGAAAGCGCATCTGAAGGATGACAGGGTACACAATCAAATACAGCGGGATGCTAAACTACTCGTAAAACGTGGTATGAACGGCTACAGGTTCATAAGAGTTAGCGATACAACTGGCGGCACTATATGGTGCTACGGGTACACGGGAAACGGCATAGCAGTTGTTGTTTTTGATGAGCAGGTGAATCAACACAACGGTAGGATACTATGACAACCTACAATGGAGTTGTACCAATGGTAGACCCTGTTGATTATGAGTGGCAAAAGCGAGTTGTGGATTGTTACGAACCTGATGACGGCAGCTATCCAGATGATGAGGATGATTTCTTTGAATTTGACAACGATGACCGCCCAACATTTGTTTACCCTTTGTGGTATCTACATGCGGGTGACGCATTCAATCCAAGTATTATAGGTGCAGATTATGAAAACATTAAATGAATTAAAAAGAAATTCTTTAAAAGACTTCAAAATGTGGCTTAGAGGTTATCATGCCGGAACGCACAATAATCCAACCAGCACACAATTACAAGATATTATATCTTACCTTGTTGGGTATCACATGCCACTACCCAACAGCGATATGAAGGTATTATTAACACTGGCAATAAGTGATACTAGCCTGTATTACGATATACCTGATGTTGAAAAGTATTCCTACGATGAACATGATATATTAGAACGTATATCACGAAACGTTGCTGCCACCATAGAAAAACATCTATGGAATGAATATCAAAAAACTGTGGAAACTAATGTCTAAAACTACAATTGATATTCAAATACGCGGCTCAGATGGTTTACAACGCAAAGAGAAAGTACCGGCCTACTCATGCAAGACACCTGGACTAGCAATACATAAGACATATCATAGTGATGGTAGCACCGGCGCACCCTGGAATATAAGCCACACATCAACCGGAAAATGTCTATATCCCCACATAAAAACTTTAGGATATGCTCGTGCTATTGACAAAGAGTTATCAACATGTGGCATTGACTTTACACAATCTGAGGATGATGTAACAAAACAAGGTAGAGCAATAAACTTTAATAGCGGGGCATTACGTGCTATTGCAGCAATGAAACATGATGAAGCACAGTGGGAAGCTAAACTAAAAGGGGAGCGTAAAAAGGTTATCAAAGCTGGTCTATATTATTTACTACACACCGAACATGCAAGGAATACAATCATTGACCGGCTCAAAAACAATGATGGTGTAGCAATGTTCTGGGGTCAATTGATAGAGTCAAAATATCAGGTGGTACAACACGTGCGTATTGACGCTCTAAAAGAGTTGGTAGAAGGCGGGCAAGTAACCACCGCTGTTTATGGGTATGACAACGTAGAAAAATATACCCTGAGCGAATCTGGGGAGGCGAAGTAATGCGCAACAAACTAGATTATAAAACTTATTTTAATGGCGAGTATGCAGTAGTTACTATGCAACTAACAAGCGGCGGTCAAACTGAATTTGCAGGTCAAATAAGAGACGTTTCGATAAGCGGTGTACCATTCATAGGCATAAAGTCACCGGAGTTTGATGATAAAACATCCGGTACTTATTACTTTAATTTGAATAACGTTTCCGATATTAGAATATTATCCAGACAAGGTGCTATAAAACGCTTACGAGGATATAAAAAATGAGTAAAATGGATTCTTACAACATAGCAAGGCTGGTAGAAAATCGCAGGATAAAAGCAGGTGAAGAACTTGTTTTTAAAACTGTATTAAAAAGTGATGTTGAAAGGTTAAAAATACCAATAAGTCCAGAGGCCATAAGTTTACGTGTTCTTATCAAATCGTTAGTAATTGATGCTTACGAGCTTGGGTACAAAGCTGCAACAGACGAGTTTACTACTTAAATCTCTAATCTTCTATTCATGTTCTACTAATCTTCAACGACTATACTTAAGTCAGTTAGGAGAGACAAAATGACAAACCAAATGAGAAACACACTAAGCACCATAATGAGTACCTACAACAAATTGCGCAAGATGCGCAGCCCACAGTTTGCCAGACGCTCACTAAGCGCTATGATGAAGGCATACTGGGCAATGGTGGGCGGTAGGTTAGAGACCGGCAGACTCAATCGTGCAATCGCGATCTTCAGCACACAGGAAGTAACCGGCAAAGGTTCATCGGAATACAACACTACAGCGAGTTACTGCAACTGTGCAGACACAAAGTATCGCAAAGCAGTATGCAAGCATCGTATTGCTTACCGACTGAGCGTATTAGTTTTTTAGGAGAAAATGAATGAGTTACTTTAAAAACGATTGGGCCGCTGTTACACTTGTAAATGAGAGTGATTTAAGCGTCCTTGAGATAAGTGGTAAAGTTACAGATGTCATGTTAGGCAATACTGACTTTTTGCGTGTTGTAACACCTAAGCATGGCAAATATAGTGCCACTACAGTATTCTATAAAATGGTGTGGGTTTATGCGATTGTATTGTGTAGTGAAGCGCACGCTGTGTCAGTAGCTCAGAAAGCAGAAGCTGTTGTTATGAAAACACAATAACAGCTAGTGTATTTAGATGTTGCACGGTTGTCGGGATAAACGGCGCTATGTTTATATCCCAAATATATCGCTAAGTGCAGTGCCTCAAACTACGGGGGCACTCACAGTCAACGGTGCAACATCTAAGTACACTAGCATAGGAAAAATCAAAATGAGGTTTATTATAAGATTATTAAAACATCAATTATTTTGGTTGTTTATGATTATAAAGCATAAACCCAGTTTCTATCCTGAACCTATTTGGCACTACATAAAGTTCGCTTGTGAAATGGTAGTGTATCACATAAAGAATAAAACCGAACTATAGGAGAGTGAACACCACCAATTGGTTTGGTAAGCCAGCCGGTAGAAATTTGAATAAGGGGTAAAACTCTATATGATACTAATGGGTATCATACTTCTACCAGGCACATGATTAGATAAATATCATAAATAAATTTACACAAAACAGCGTACTAACAGTGAAACATATGAGGATAAAAACAAATGACTGACAATAGTGATAGTATGCCCGTGCAACCTATGATAGAAGGCATAGAAATATCATGCGGAACGTGCAAAGTTTTTCACGTGTATGATGGGCCGGTTGCACTATTAGAAATAAAGGATATTGTGATTGACGGTAGAGCAGCTAAAAAATTGATTTTTGATGGCCCTGTGACATTCGAAGGTTGCCCAATAGTAACAACCTATACAATACAATATACTGACGAACTTACCTTTGATCCCCCCACCACACCAGATAATTATTTTGAATAACAATTATGAATAAATTAGAAAAAATCGCACTCTACCTGTCAATAGCAGCAGTTATTACAATACTAATAGCGACCTTGATTTCATCGTGGCCTGTGATATGACAAACAAATTAGTTAGACTGCTAACGCACAAGGAAGTGATAGAGCTTTATTCTTACAAGGACGATGAAAAGTGGGAGATGGAAAGCTACGCCGAGCAAGATGACCTGGAAGAGTTTGTAGATATTCACCCACCAGGTACTTGCCCGAACTGTTGGCATCCTAACGATTGGTCAAGGATTTATCCTGACCTCACAGACGATACTATTTGCAATGATTGTGCTTGGCTAGAAGAGCAGGCTCAAATGTTAATGGACTGGACACTAGGTAGAGGGTATGTATGATAGTTAAAACTTGGTTAGAAAAAATACACTTCTTAGATCACAACGGGACACCACAGTTTATGGTAAAGACTGAAGGTCATTCAATGATATTCACTACTACGTGGCACGATTGTGGTGAGGTAGACGAAGAGTATAGCTGCTCATGTGGATTTTACACACTAAAAGCACCAGGTATGGGATGCTGGCAAGTTAGTCACAATGTAAGAAGCAGCTTTGAATTCGATGACAAACACCGTGAGATGGCTAAGGTGGGAATGGCACGCATAGCTTAAGTGGTCTCCATCCATGCCTATGATATGACAAACCATACAGAAACAAAGAAACTATATCACGCGCTGGCGAAGCTCTTTCACCCCGACCTGACCAGCGATCCAGATGATAAACAATGGCGTGAGCAGCTAATGTCACAAATCAACGCCGCGTATGCAGAGCGTGATATAGCAACGTTGCTCATGATTGCGGGTAGAGCCGCTACCTACAACACAACCATAAACAGCGATAGCGATACAGGCTATGTAGATAAAGGTTATAGGATGGATTATGCGCCGATACATTTAGACGGCGGCTTAGTGTACGTTAGAATAGATGAATCAGCAGATACGACTTAGTTACTTCTAATGCCCCACTCATGAGATACTAATGTACAGATTCTATACTATATTTAGTTAGGAGATAGACCACCACCCCAACAGACAGCCTCACGGAGACGGGGGGCACACCTGCCTCGACACGGCAAAGGAAACAATACTATGAGTAACCAATCAATGACAAACAGGACGGCTATAGCAACCGACCTTGTAATTATTGAGCGTCTAAATCAATACTAAAATTACACTAACCCCGACAAACAACACACATACTTAGATTGGATGGTAATCTTGTCTAAACTTTTCGGAGAACTATCACTTGCTATTTACCTAAATCACTTTGGGCAAGCCGAAGGATTAGACATAGATGATGTAACCCGCACTGTAACTCGCCTTGCAGCTACGTGCATTGCAATAATAGAAACAACACTCCCGCCAACCTGACATCCACAGGGGGGTAGTGTGTCAGCCCCATGTCGGCAGGCTCTCATGTTCTATTCATCTATCCTTAATGTGTGGGGTGTATACTGTAAGTAATAGAAAAACACGGACTACTTAGGAGATAAAATCAAAATGAACATCCATCTAATAAACACACCAGTTTCAAACACAGCCTACAGAATATCGGTGCTCGTAGATGACGTTATCATCTGCACCGCAAAAGCAACCACCCGCAGTAATCGCAATGCTAACGAAACCCGCAACGATTTGGTATTCATAATCCGCGATAATCTTAACGGTCTGACAAATAATAGACTATCTGAGGGTGGCGCACGAAACATAATCAACACACTAGATAAAGCAATTGGTGAGATAGAGCAAGGAAACGACATTTGGGATACACACGTTGACGCTATATCAGGATACTCAAATACAGACTAACAACAAAAACAATTCGACAATCAAAGGATACACTCAATCTTGAGTGTATACTTTTGCCATACAATGCAACAGTCTTTACCACGTTATAACAAGGTACAAATATGAAAAACTTATTAATAATATGGATGCTGTTTACTGAGGTGTTGGGTTTAGTAATAGATTATCACACCACCACAAATAGTATTGTAACTATAGCTATTCTTGTAGTACTGCTGTCGTTGTCACAACTTGAAGATTGACAACATCCAATGTGTCAGCAAGTCAGGTAAATGTCAGCTTGCTGGGCGGTCAATGTCAAGCAGTCCTTACGTTGCGCATAGGCATAAACCCACATGGTGATTAACAAAACAGCCCCCCTACCTGGGGGGCTGAAAAACGGAGATGCGTTTTTGTATAGTGTGCTATGCCCCGTGATAATCTGACGGTCCAACTACCGTACCTTGGCGCGTAACCGTCAACCGGCTAATGGGCTGTGTACTATGGGGGGCAAAAAGTCCCCATAATGTAGTTGTGTTACCGTACTGAGTCATATACTCATAATTTCCGAAACCAGCATCAATTACCATGTGGGAGTCATAACGTACCTTTTCAAAAGCAACATCTCCGCGAGTAGTAATTTCATTGATAAAATTGGCGGTCAAATGGCGTAAGTCTAACATGTTGTTTAGCTCCTAGTTGATTACTTTGTCTCTATTATCTACCTATAGTATACAGTTTGCAGATGAGTAGGGCATGATAGCCACATGAGTAACACATTATTAACACACCAATACAATTGCAAGTCAATGCTTTTCTCCCACTAACAGTGTGTCAGCTTGTCAGGTAACTGGTGGCTGGATGTCAGACTAAAGCCAGGTTGCACTGCACAGGTTGTTGGCGAAAATCGTTGCAAAGAAATTCCAGTGGGCTACGCATGAAACATGGGCACTGATAATTTACCGCTCAC
>SDBT01015135.1_pt1 | contig 12273 bp, 7 predicted proteins | sample 2277101 | NCBI WGS metagenome assembly SDBT01 (sample SAMN10404973, study PRJNA504765) | marine sediment metagenome | isolation source: marine sediment core GS10_PC15, 103 cmbsf | place: Arctic Ocean: Southern Knipovich Ridge | collected 2010
GGCCGGTTTGGACCGAAACGGCCATGCGTTTTGACCACGAGTGATATCCCCAACCCACACGAGATGACGGCCGCTGCAGCAGTATGAGGATGGGGATAAGTAGATATGAATCCTGTGCGAAGCGGGGGCAAGATGGGGACCGCCCCCGATCAGCCGCGCCGATGCCCATCGCCTCGCCCAGTGCTGAGGATATGTAAAGAAGGCGATAGGATAACCCCCGCCTGCGCCCCGCCGATGCCCGCCCATCGCTGGCTTGTCCGGCGTAGCTCGCAGAGCGAAGACGGAAGCCCAGCTCCGAAAAGATGTACTAAGGGCAATATAAAAGCCCAGTCTATCTACTCATAAGAGACTATCATAATCGAAGTGAGTCAGGGCATGGTGATCCATAGGTGATGGAGTTCGATATCGCCAAGATCATTGACTCGACTGTGGGTGGATTGAAGTCGGCAGAGGCCGGAATGTTTGAAATGATTGGCCCTGTGAAGTCGATCTTTCTTACTCCATGGCGGTCCTTCCGATTGTGCCATGTCATCGATCCAGCCATTGATTGCCTTGCTCCAGTGTGTAAAGGAGCGATCCTGAACGTAAGCAATCATGGCCCCGAAGCGATGGGCTTTTCCGTGGAAGCCCGACTTGAATCGCTGGATGCCTCCCGTTGTGCCATTTGCGGTATGAACATACTCCCGTTGATCTCGGTTTGAACCCGTTGGTGTGGGCAGTCGCTTGCATTCGATAGGAAAGATCGTGTCATAGCACGTATGCCGTCGGCCTTCGATGATCAAGGCATCACCGGAAAGCGCAGGTGCGAGATCGATCGTGCGTACCTTCGCTGATTCATCCGGTACTTCCGCACGAAACTGGATATGACTCCAGCCGTCAGCGGTCCTCGCGGCCTTGTTCAAGAAGTCACGCAACTGCGATGTCAGTCTCGTTTCTGCTTCTTCAGAAGGCCGTTCAGGATCATTTCGCCAGAGTGGTAACTGGGATGCGATGAAGCAGACCAAGTTTCGCTTCATCGTGTCGCGCGGGTGTACATCCTTGCGGAGTCGACCTGCGTGGACCGATCTGTGTTTGTCAGCTTGCATGCATTGCCTCAGAAGCCCTGTGCTTCCATTTCTGCCAAGACTTCGTCGGAATCGCGCAAGGCAATAGATCGAAGCCAATACCGCAGGCGGTTTGGTTTGAGGAGGTAGATGCACGCATCATCGTAGAGCCATGCTATGCGAGTCACATTCAACCCGCAGCGTCGCTTCTTCATTAGAAGAGAATTCAACTTGCCACGGAGTTGCTCCGCCCCAGTCCAGTCAACCTTGCCATCGCCAAAGATGTACGGTTGGCAGATGGCTCCAGGCCAAGTCTGTTCGGGCAACGCTCGAAGTGGGTTGTCACTGTATACTCCGTTGACTCTGCTGAGGAACACCTCGTTGAAAGCCTCCAAAGCAGGTTCGCCCGGCTCTTTCATCATGGCAGAACTCTCCCCCAGTCTGACGAAATCACGGTAGTAGTCCACGATGTCATCCACAAGAATCTGTTCGTGTGGCGATATCTCCAGGTCACCTGATTCAGGAAAGGGGAGGCCGAGGATATCATCTTTCGTGATGGACGTGGCTCTGCGTGTAAAGAGTCTTTCACTTATGCAGGCCACATAGGCACAAAGGGCGCGATTCTGATCCCGGAGCCATCGTTCAATGCGACTGAGTTCGCCCATGCACCCTATGTCAGGCGCACAGATTCCAACGACCTCATCTGAATAGGTGAGATACTCTTCGGTGACCCCACAGGCAAGGTCCATGTGCTCGCGTATAAGAAGTATCGGGGGGGTGTACCTGTCTACCGTGCGAGGGCGAACGAAGGAGGTTCTCTCACAAGTAGTGATTTGCTCTCGTTCAATTCCTGATGGGGTTATATGCTTGGCGGAAATATAGGGCTTCTCTGTGATGTAGTCGGCGGGGACACTCTTGCTGTTACCTGTAAACCATCCCTCATCAGGCCGATTCCATCCCAGTTTGTTTATATACTGCCCGAGCGTATGTAATCCAGAGCCAGAGAGGCGTCGAACATAATCCTCGACTCTCCCCCCTCCCAGAAGATTACACCGCCAGACAGAGTCATTCTCGATAGGCTGTTGCCTTGACAACCAGAAGAGATCGTAGTAGTCGGTATCGAATCCCTGTTGAGCTTGCACGCGCCCACTACGTCGGAAGACCGCATGGAGGACATTGTCTTTGGGATCAGGGGTCTCCGCGTCAGCGATGACGCAGACCACCTTTGTGTTGGCACGATTGCCGAATAGCCCTGTGATGGAAACGAAGTCGAGAACCTCTCGAACATTCCACTTCCTCAAGAATCTCTGCCTGAATGTTACTGGGACTTTATTGTAGAGGAAGCCATAGTGTTGAAGGAGACACATCCTACCAGCTGGTTCCAGCGTAGCCATGGAGCCGTGCAGGAAAAGATAGCCGATCTGCTTGTCTGGTAGGTTACCATACTCCTTCTCATACTCCAGTCTTGCCCTCTTGGCTCCATCCGTCTTGAGCGTTGAGGCAAATGGAGGATTTCCAAGAATCAAACCAACAGGTCTATCGAGCTTCCCTTCCTCAATGGCTTCAAAAAAACATCCGCTGTGGATGCTCTTTCCGAGAAGTTCTGGGAAGAGACGGACGCTCCTGCGAATCGCTTTTGGAGAGAGAGCATCACACATGGCCAAACAGAGGCTAAAGGCCGTTAACTCGGCGGCGTTCCTTTCCAGGTCGATACCCCGAATGCGTTGTTTGAGAATGCGTTTAAGCGTCTTCGTTCTTAGGGGTGCCCAGTCGTTATTTTTGCGCCAGTGGAGCACGAGTCGCTTGTACACTTCCACGAGAAAAATCCCTGAACCACAAGCGGGATCCAGGACCACTTCATTGTTCTCAACCAGTCGATCAAGACGATCTTGGTCAAGGGCTTCATCGACCATCAGGCGGACGAGGAAATGAGGTGTGTAAACGGCGGTCTTCTTGTCTTCCACGAACAACTGGTAGATATGGCTGATGAGTTCGACGGGCAGGTCCGCAAAAGAGTAACGCTTCCACAGTGTCATCTGCCCATCGGCTTGATGGTGCCCACGGACAAATCTGGCGAACCTGGCCAGTTGCCGGTGCCTGGTCAGCTTTGCCTTGTCCTTGTCGCTTATGGAGAATACATGTCCGTTAAACCGTTTCTCCAGTGATTCTAGCAGTTCAACCAGCGCGTTCCCATCGGCAAGAACGTCGTGAAATGTTCCTGCACCTTTCCCGAACTGCGCGAAAAAGCCTTCTTCGAAAACCCCTCGCTCCTCAAGATAAGCTATCAAGATGGAGAGGATCAGTAGGCGTCGCTGAAGCGGTTTTGGCAGGAGACGCCTTTCTGATAGTCCCACATAGAGTTTCTTGACCTCGTCAATAAGTGTTCTGTGGGCTGCCTTGCTTCCAGACAGTAGTGTCTCACAGACCCGTGGGTCATCCCACAACGCTCCGCTGTGAAGCTGCTGCCAATCCCACCATGGATCCTGCTGAGCCCACCAATCATCGCTGGCAATGAGCGCCGCCAAATTAAGTGTCTGATGTGGCCGATAGACTACTTCGCCATTCTGCTCAAAGTCCGGCTTGTGTCTGCACCGAAACAGATGCACGGCACCGGGAACTACACGATAGATCAGCGGAACCTCACCCCAACTCCAAAGCCTTTGATGAAGGGCTGCAAACTCCTCATCATTAAAGTCGCTGTGGGAATCGTGGTGGTAGACAAATGCCTGAGCAATCGGAACCCCGTCACCCTCAACCGCTTGAAAGAATACAGCATCGGCTTTGTATGCATCAGCCTTTTCCATCACAGAGACAACAGACGATGGCGTCTCTGGGGAGGGGGTGAAATCACTGACAGACAGAAGGCCATCGACGTTGGCCTCGCCACCGTTTACATACGCCCCAAGCCAACCATCGTAACCATTCACGTTTCCCATTGTGCGCAGTATCCGGTATGGGAAGAAAGTAATCAAGCCCCGTAGCCGAAGCTGGCGGAGCGAAAGCGGAAAGTGGGGACAGGTCCGCAGGATGCCTTCGGTGCATCCCCGTCCCGTTGGGACTCGGGGACAGGCTCTTCGGTTGCGCCTCGCCCCGCAGGGATGTTCCACTTGAGCCAGTCCCTGTTTTCCCTGTGTGAATCAACACGGCTGCCAGTCCCGGCGCGCCGGGATGGCACCCAAGTGATACTGTTTGCTGATAGCTAAAAGCTCAAACCGCCAGAAAGCTCAGGCCCTATCGAAAAAAAGGGCCAGGTCCGCAGGATGCCTTCGGTGCATCCCCACCTGACAGGAAATAACCCGAATTAACCAACATCATATACTGGACTTCGAACGCGCTGCGGCCGAAGCCCGGCCATCTATCCACAGATTCTCTCGACGAATCGCTTGAAAAGTGGATAATGGTTCGCTTCGCGCGGCTGGGTATGGTCCCTGTGGTAATGTAACCCGCAACCGTTTGGCGGCGCAGCAGGTAAGACAGGTTAGTGTAAATGGATATCAACAACGTAAAACAATGGATAAATAACGGCGACGTCGAATCAGTGGAGCTCGCCTGGCTGGAGGCCATCGAGCAGACGGTCGACATAGCAGAAGCCCAAGGCGTACTCAAGTCCGTGCGAGACGCTGGGCATAGCCCGGCTGCCAACGAACTGGCGCTGCTTCTGCTCGAGGCGATTCAGGCCCGCGACGGACAGATAACCGCCATGGAAGCTGCCGTCGACATTCTTCCACTGCTGGAAGGAGACGACAAGCTGCGGGAAATCGCCGCCGGACTGTATCGCCACGTGCACGGCAAGGTCGAGCACTTCGATGCGTTCCTCAAAGCCTCCGGCCTGCAGGCCAACCAATCGCTCAGCCGCGCAGTCCGCACGCTGGAAACGTCGCTGACCGCGCTGCCGGGTGTCTATCTGGCCGATCGCTACGGCGACCGCGTGGCACGCAGCGAACAATACGATGATCTGATGGGGCAGTTCACCATTACGCTTGGCTCGGGCGAACAATTGCACCTGGAACCCAAACTGCTGGGCGATGAGTTCGCCGTCGTCGACGAGACCGACTTCCGCGTGCTGAACAAGTTTCGCCAGGATGAACTCAAAGTGCTCATAAAGAAGGACCCCGGCGCCGTGCTGGTGGGACTTTGCAAGGCCCGCGACGGAAAGATAGGCGTAGGTGGCCTGAAGGACGCACTTGTGGGCAAGCATCTCGAATCGTCGGCGTGGAGCGGGTGGTGGTCCAGGGCGCGAACTGCCGTTCGCCGATCCGCACTGCTTTCCATCGAAGGCAAACCCGCGGTAGTAAGCTATCATCCGAACACCAGATCGCTCGAAGACGAGATGGCCGCCGCTGCCGCTCAATCGCGCGTGCCACTGGACCATCTTGCGGTGCTCCAGCAGTACGCATCGGAGGTCGCTTTCAGAAAGCTGACGATTGAAGTCGATTTCGTTCAGCCGATTCTGGACAAGCTGGCAATCCAGGCCGATTCCTTCCGCGACCGCAGACCCTCCGAAGCAATCGAAGCTGCCCTTTCACTCGATGCGGCTGCGGCGATGGGCATGCCCTCCGCCGGGCCAGAACACCCGTCGGCTGGTGAGTTGCTCGACGCGGAGGACGATCCGGTTGAAGCCCTTTGGAAGCTTGAAGAACCTGCGCTCTGGGAGATGGCGATTAAAGCAATCGCCGCTCGCGAAGATGCCGCAAGCTCGCTGGCCAGACTCTTACCGGCCGCTCCGGTCGGGCAGATGGACGATATCGCCGAGTGCCTGCGAAAAGCCGGCCACGCAGATATGGTCGACGAAGTAGCCAACGCTGCACTGATAAGCCCCGCAGCAAATGCACTGTTGCTTGTGTGGCTGTGGCAGGGCCCGGCAAAGAAGGTTCAGGCCGCACAAGACAAACGCGCCCTGCTGTCGCGATTATTCACCATGATGGACGAAGTGGCGCGGGACGAGCACATCTCCAAGGTCCAGCGCCGTTCGATAGTTCAACAGGCGCGATCGGCGATGATCGCAAAGAAATGCGCAACCTTCCGCAAAGCCGTCACGCAAATGAACGTGGACATGGCTGGCGCTATCAAACGCAGCGTCGAGCGCAACGAGGGATTGACCCTCGCCTCACGCGAAGACCTGCTTGAAGTATTGAGAACCGAGTTCTACGCCCTGTTCGCCAAAGCGAAGATCGAACCGTGGCTGGACGAAAACTCGATCTGGACCACTGAAAAAGCGATGGTCCGCTATCGGACCGACCTGAAGGAACTGTTCGACGTCACCATGCCCGCCAACGCGCGTGACATAGGGGCAGCCGCCGATCGTGGCGACCTGAGCGAGAACAGCGAATGGAAGTTCGCCATGGAAGAGAAGCAGCGCTTTGAGGCCCGGGCCAAGCACATGCAGAATGAACTGCTGCAGACCAGGATTATTGACCCCGATCGCATACCGCTCGACGTGGTGGGCATCGGATCAAAGGTGACGCTGCGCCCCGACGACGGCGGAGACCCGTTCGAGCTGTCTTTCCTTGGTCCGTGGGATGCGGATTTGCAGCGATCCATTTACAATTACAAGGCACCCTTCAGCCAGGCGCATATGGGCAAGAAGCTCGGCGAGAAGGTGCAACTTACCGTTGACGGCATGGAAAAAGGCTACACCATCGAGCAAATAGGCTCGGCGTTTAATACTGAGACCGGCGGCGGACCGCCCACAGAATAATGGCTGAACTCGCAAAGAACTTCGACGATAAGGACCACGGCCTGCCTAACATATAGATAGACGGCTAGCTTGGGCGAATTAAGACTGTTCACCCAGTCCAGCCGTCAACGTATACGTATAGGAAACCAGTCAATACCAGCAAGGAGAGCAACAATATGGCAACTAATGACAATCTGGCTGCAGCCTTCGCCGGCGAAAGCCAAGCCAATCGCAAGTATCTGGCCTTCGCAGCCAAAGCCGACGCAGACGGACTTGCCCAGGTAGCAAAACTGTTCCGCGCCGCAGCCGAAGCCGAAACGGTTCACGCACACGCACACCTGCAGGCATTGGGAGGCGTCAAGGAAACTACCGCCAACCTGCAGGCCGCCATCGATGGCGAAGGCCACGAGTTCAGGGAAATGTATCCTCCGTTCCTCGCCGAAGCACAGAGCGAAGGGAATAAGGCGGCGGAAGCTTCGTTCAAGAACGCACTGGCCGTTGAAGAAGTCCACCACGGTCTGTATTCCGAAGCACTCCAGGCCGTCAATGACGGAAACGACCTGCCCGCCACGAGCATCTGGGTATGCTCGGTATGCGGTAACACCGTCAACGGCGCCGCGCCGGACAAGTGCCCGATCTGTGGAGCAACCGGCGACAAATTCACAGAGATCGCATAGGTAGCGTAAGCGATATGACAGTATCTCAAGGCGCAACGGCCCGGAGCCGTTGCGCCTTGTTTCGTCTCTCAATCCTGCCTTCCAGTATTCCCTCCGATGCACCGGACCAACCATTTTTTCGGTCGGCGGCACAGGTTAGCCTGCCTGATTCTGCGCAAAAAGAACGCCCATCCTTCTGGGACGGGCGTTCTGAAAGAGTACAGATAGCCAACCGTAGTTGGCGCTACCGTATTGTTCTTGGATTAGAACTTGCTCAGTTCAGAATCATTTTCCATCAAGATTACGTGTTCAGCAGCCTTTGCGGTTTTGCCCTCAGCGATGTCATGCCACGTCCGATCGCCGGTGTTGAAGCTCTGGGTCTTGCTCGTAGCAGTCTGCGTTCTGTTCAAAGCGGCGCTGACTGAACTGGATGCTCCACCAACCACGGCCTGTAGCTCATTGACCATGCGATTGAGTTCTTCGGCCTGGGCAGAAAGCTCTTCGCTGGCTGAGGCGGACTCTTCGGCGTTGGCGGCGTTGGACTGGCTAATCTGGTCCATCTGGCCGACGGCAGTGTTGATCTGCTCGATGCCCTGGGACTGCTCCTGGCTGGAAGCGGCGATCTCGGCTACAAGATCGTTGACCTGGCGGTTGCCTTCGGCGATCTCGATCAGCGACTCGCCGACTTCCTTGGATATCTGCACGCCTTTGTCCGCATTCCTGGCCGAATCTTCGATCATGTCGGCGGTGTTGCGCGCTGCCTCCGCACTGCGCTGTGCGAGATTGCGGACCTCTTCGGCGACCACTGCGAACCCTTTGCCCGCCTCGCCTGCACGTGCTGCCTCGACGGCTGCGTTAAGTGCAAGAAGGTTGGTCTGGAAGGCGATCTCGTCGATGGTCTTGATGATCTTGGCGCTTTGGTCGGACGAGTTCTTGATGTCGTCGATCGCTGCGCTCATGCGGGTCATTGCTTCAGCGCCCTGGTCGGCATTCTTGCGGGCGGTGGCTGCGAGGTCCTTGGCCTGGTTGGCGTTGCTTGCGTTCTGCCTGGTCATCGAGGCCATCTCTTCGATACTCGAAGTGACTTCCTCGACCGAAGCTGCCTGCTCGGATGCGCCCTGTGCCAGCGACTGGCTGGAAGCTGAAACCTGACCCGAAGCGGATGTCGTCTGCTGGGCACCGATGGTCAGGGATGCAATGATGCGGTTGATCGGTTTGGTAATGCCGCGGGTGATGCAGAATGCCAACACACAGCCAAGCATTGTAGCGATAATGATAAGCGTTATTGAGATGAAGTTGGCTGCAGCCTGTATCTCTGCTGCTTCTCTCTCGGCAATCTGGAACAGACAGACCGAGCGCTGCTCGATCGTGTTCAATTCCTTCTGGCATTCGACTAGGTCAGCCTGAACAATCAGTTCTCCCTCTATGACTTCAGAAAGCTTCTCCTGATAGTCGTGGAGTTCCTCGTCGAGCTCGCCAAGAACTGCAAGATCGCCCTTTGCCTCAGTCTGGTTTGTGGCGGCTGCGTTGATATAGGGCGGCAGAGCCTTTATGAGGCCGTAAATCCGGCCCAATTCGTCTTCCATTTTCCCTACGCGATTGATGTGCTTATCGAGCAGGAACTCAACTTCCTCGTGAGCAAGCTTGAGCGTCAGAATTTCGCACTCGGTCAGCAGTTCAATTAAAGCAAGCTGAGCATCAGTCGACTTTCCTGCCGCACGCAACTTCGCCAGATCACCCTCCTGCCCATGCAGCATGTGAGCAACCTGCTGTTCAACCTTCTCGCCGAAGAGGTCGAGTTCTTCCTTGAGTTCTTCGACCTGGTGATACTTTTCGACCATGCCCTTGAAAGATGTCCTGAATTTCTGCACTGCAAGTTCGATATCGCCGATGGTCTTGTTCTGCCAATCGCCAAGGTTCATGGTGCGGAGACGGGCAATATCGTCGTTGAACGCATTCAGGCGTGCCAGATTCTCGTTGAAAAGTTCCTCACCACGCTCCTTGTCGTCGATTCCGACCAGAACGAACTCATACATCAGCGTTCCTACTTCGCCGACCATCATGTCAAGTTTCATCGAAGCCGATTTCAGATGGGCCTTATCCGAGACTTGACAGATGAAGTAATAATCACCGACGCCTGTGAGAACGGACAGCACTACGACAGCTCCGAAGCCTGAATAAAGCTTGCCTGCAACTCCCATCTTTGCAAACGCTCCGAATTTCCAGACGATGACGCCGATGATCAGCAATGCCAGCCCCGAAAGGAGGAGTTTCAATGCGGTTGAGAGTCCGCCTCCACTTGCAGGCAGGCTGATCGCTGTAGCTGCAGCACTGGCGTGACGGGCCTTATTCAGGTTCGCGAGTTTGGACGCGGAGATAATCGAAACCTTTTCGGCAGTGATGCCACCTTCGCCGTTGCCTGCCTTGAGCAATGGCACAGCATCGTCCTGGCCTGACTGGCTGGCCAAGGGCGCCGAAGCATCTGCAGATGACGGTAAGAGTACGGCTACAGCCAGTACCCACAAGGTTGCTGCACAGAGAAGCGTTCTCACTGCTCCCCGTAACATCTTCTTTCCAATAGTCATCGACATCATTATTCTCTTCCAACTTTCCTGTCTATTCTTGGCAGAGCTACGTCAGGTGGCCACACACTGAAGCCATTCCTGTGCAAAAGCGTCAAATCGTGTTCCAGTTCTGAATAGTGACCTGTTTGCTTTGTGGCGTGGGTAGCAGCTTATCCGCGTCTGAAACCACAGAATCACGCACCATGCGGAGCTTGATCCGTACTCCGCGGCCGCACTACTGCTTCTGGTGTTCCTGCAGCTGCAATGGTCTCGCCCGCTGTCTATTTCGCACGGACAGGAGTATTGTGAGTCCATAACTCGGCCCATGCCATTGGTATCGGGGAATTCCCCAGCACGCTTAAGTAGCGCGCTTAATTAGCATGCTTATTTGTATTGTCGGTGGGTTTAACAGGCAAATAGTGTGGGCAGCCATTGGCGACTAAGTGACTGCAAGAGTGATGTTATAGCAGAGATTGCCTCCGCGCAAAAAGAGCGCCCGTCCATATCGGACTGGCGCTCTGAAAGAGTACAAATAGCCAACCGTAGTTGGCGCTACCGTATTGGTCTTGATCAGAACTTGACCGGTTCCAACTCGGTTTTCATGGAAATTACTTGCTCGGCGGTCCGGGGGTGACGCCCTTTTTGAGGATGATATTGCCGAACTTGGCAATTTCGCCGGTCATGACCACCGCGTAGGCCGAGCGGACCTTGTCGTAGAACACCTGTCGCTCGAGGCGGACGATTTCCGCATCGGGAGCGTGCTTGTCTATGACCTGGCGGTACCTCTGCTCTACGGTCGGATCGGGCGTTCCACGGTCGATCTCCATCATATAGATTGGCGGAGCGGCGTAATCGAGCTCGAGCAGCGCGAGTATGCCGTCCAGCAACGCCTCCGTACCAATACCGTCGGCGCGCAGAACTCGCTTTCCCATGCTATGGCCGGGAAGGTGTGCGTCGCCGAGCACGATCTCGTCGCCGTGTCCCATCTCGGCGAGCATCTTCAACAATTCCGGGCTGATAACCGGTGAAATACCCTTCAACATCGTTCGATCTCCTGATCCGGCGACTTACCGGGCATAGGATAATACAATACGTCGAGCAGCCATGCCACTTGTCTATCGCCGTGCCCGTTCGGAGACTAAGCTTGACTGCCTGCCACCCGGCAATCCGATTTTCGCTGAAGCTTGCAAAGCAAATCTGTGAGGTGCGCATGTACAAGGGAGTTCTGGCAGGGCTGGACGGATCGGACTGCTCGCAATACCGGGCCAGGCGATCTCTTTCGTTCACGCCCATCGCGGAAAAACAGGAGTGTCAATAACTGGAAGATCCATGCTCGCTCCCGTTGCCTGATCGCGGACGTGTCAGCAGAATGTATTTGCATGGGCCATGGCACCAAGGCCCTTCAAATGGCTCGGGGCAGGTTTTTGCACATTCATAAAGACTATTGCCACGGATGATTATCTTGAGTAGTATCCGTTAGTTGGCGGGATTACCTTTTGTCAGGGCAACTCATGATACCTGGAAGCGTCGCGAAATTAATCGAACTTGCCAAGCAGCAGAAGGCCAGTGATATCCATATCTGCGTTGGTTCGCCTGTGCTGTTTCGCATCGGCAGGGATTTGATACCGTTTTCGAAGGGCGATGTCAGCCCGGAACTCGCCGAACGAATGGCGATGGACATTATGACTCCCGAGCAGGCCGAACAGTTCAAGCAGAAACTGGACTACGACCTGATGATCCGCGACGACGACGGCCGTTATCGCGTCAACGTCAGCTACAACGATCGCTCCATTGGACTGGTCATACGAATTCCGCCCGATGAGGCCAAGACGCTCGCTGAACTCGGCCTGCCTCCGGCGGTTAACGAACTGGCCAAGAACACCAAGGGTCTGATCCTGATTACCGGCAGCACCAGCCAGGGCAAGACCACCACGATGTCGGGCATCATCCACGAGATCAACACCCACCAGCGGAAGCACGTAATCACGATCGAAGATCCCATCGAACGCGAGCACATCAACGACAAGAGCATTATCCGCCAGCGTGAGGTGGGGCGCGACACGGAGAGTTTCTGTTCGGGCCTGCGAGCTGCATTGAGACAGGATCCAGATGTGATTGCCATCGGGGAAATGCGCGACTATGAAACTATCAGGATCGCACTGACCGCGGCTGAGACGGGTGTGCTGGTGATCTCGACTTTGCACGTGATTTCCATCGACAAAATGGTCGGTCGCATAGAAAGCTACACTCCAGCCGAGGACCAGGGACACCTGAGATACCTGCTGGCAGGAGCGCTGCGGGGGGTCATACACCAGGAACTCCTGCCCGCTGTG
>SDBT01015136.1_pt1 | contig 12272 bp, 8 predicted proteins | sample 2277101 | NCBI WGS metagenome assembly SDBT01 (sample SAMN10404973, study PRJNA504765) | marine sediment metagenome | isolation source: marine sediment core GS10_PC15, 103 cmbsf | place: Arctic Ocean: Southern Knipovich Ridge | collected 2010
GGGGATTTCTATCAGCGAGGGATCGGGCAACTGCGGCTTCTCGATCTCGAATGTAGGTTGATCGGTCAGGTTCATGATGTGCATTAATTTGAGTCTGGCAATCTCCCTGGCATTAATGGACTGTGTTAATCCCAGTTTTGCTGTGGAGAGTTGTGCATTTACTTCCAGTAGCTTACCCCTTGACTCGTTTCCAACTTCCACCAGACGCTCCATTCGCTCCACCTGACTGCGGGTAACCATCACCTTGTTCTCAGCAATATCCACCAGATCGCCGTTTCTGAGCAAATCCAGATATCCGGTCATCACCTGCAATGTAACATCGTCCTCCATGGCATCCAGGTTTTCCCTGTTCATCATGTAGCTGGCCCTGCTCATTTTTATATTGTTGTATCCCTGAAGACCATTAAAAAGGGTGAAATCGCTCTGAACTCCAAGATCACCCTGACTCACATTGGCATTTTTCCATTCATAGGTACCTCTGTCAAGTACACGACCTGCGCCAAGCTGGTGTTCAACCTGTCCGTTCAGGTCGGGCAGAAGGTTCATCTTGCTCTGAAGCATATCCTGGTTGGCAGATTGCAGTGTCAGTTCCAAACGTTTTACATTCAGGTTGTACTGAATTGCATGGTCGATGCAGCGGTCAACAGACCATTGGTTGTCAGCTTGTCCATATGCCTGGGAAGCAAATGCAACAGCTAAAATTATAGTTGCGATATTTTTTTGCATGACAGTTTGGTTAACGATTATGCTTCAGGATGAGTTTGTCATGATCGGCATAGTTCTGATAGGAGGAGACTATTACCTTCTCGCCCGGTTCAAGACCACCCAGCACTTCATAGTACCGGGGATTCTGACGACCGATTGAGATATCACGCTTGATGGCAAACTCTTCAGATTCATCCAGCACAAAAACCCATTGCCCACCGGTGGTCTGGTAGAATCCGCCTTTTGTAAGCAATATACCCTGCTTGGATTCACCAAGTTGAAGCCTTATTCTTGAGGTCTGACCGATCCTGATTTGCTCAGGAACTTCGTCGGTAAAGACCATATCTACAGCAAAACGCCCTCCTGCGACTTCCGGATACACTTTGGTAATAATACCCGTGTATGGAGAACTGGCAAAATCGCACTCACCATTTAATCCCCGTTTGATACGGGCTATGTAATGCTCGTCGATTTCCACCCTCAGTTTGTAGGAATCAAGAACATTGATGGTTCCTACCCTGAATCCATAGATGATTACTTCGCCTAATTCAGGATTGAGCGTGGCCAGCTCTCCATCAATAGAAGCTTTAATATTCAGGTTGTCAAGACGCCTGCGGATGATTTGCATGCTTTCTTCCATACTCTTCACAGACGATTCCAATGAACCAATCTGAATGGACCGGTAAATGGAATCCGTCCGGTAGTTCTCAATGAGAAGGTCCGACAACTGTTTTGAAGTTTCAAAGGCCTCTCTGGACTGGTCAAACTCCTCCCTGGAGATATGCGTTTGCTCAAAAAGGATTACGTTGTTCTTGTAGATCCGCTTATTCTGGATCACCTTTGTCGCAAGTTCAATGATCTGCTGTTTATAGTTAAGCTTGACCTGATCCATTTGCAACCTGGCTGTTCGAAGCTCATTGATGGCCCGTACTACCTGGGCCTGATTGTTGGTGATCTCAAGCAAAAGATTGTCATTGCTAAGCCGAAGGATCACATCGCCCTTCTTGACCATGTTCCCCTCTTCAATGAGAATCTCCTCCACCCGGCCGCCTTCAACTGCATCCAGGTAAATGGTTGTAATAGGCTCCACTGTGCCCTGGACCGTGATATAATCCTGGAAAACATCTTGCTTTACCTCTTCAATGGTGACGCGCGACACATCCAGGTTGTACTTGGAACTTTTATCACCAAAAATGATGATCCCAAGCACTGTGATCATCAAAGCCCCGAATAAAAGATACCAGATCATTTTTCGGGTTAACCCCTTCTTCTTATCAAGTTTGCGGTCCATTCCGTCCATTTCGGTCATAAGTACATTTTTTATTACCCATAGATCGTGCACCTATTATGCCAAAAGAAATAAAAAATTGATTATCACGACCTTATATTTCAATGAAAAAAGATGGTCACATAAAAAGTGTTCGATTTTGGGATTACTGTGTACGTAATCGAACACATCGTTGCTGATAAGTGTTATCTTAGTACAAGAAATGTATTGAATTTGAAGGATTTGAATCCTAAGGCACTCTTTTTGCATAAATACCCTGTGAACCGACTATATTCATTGAACATGGAACAAAAAATTGGAAGAATTCTGGCAGTTGATGACAACGAGGACATCCTTTTTGCACTCAAGTTATTGTTGCGTCCACATGTGGAGATCATAGAAACCATTATAGGCCCGGAACAAATACCTGAAATGATGCAAAAACAGGATTGGGATGTGATCTTGCTGGATATGAATTTCACAAAAGATGCCATCAGCGGACAAGAAGGTTTTGATGCTCTTTCCCAGATTCTCGAGATAGATGCACAAGCAGTGGTTGTCTTTATCACCGCCTATGGTGATGCTGAAAAAGCCGTGAAGTCCATCAAAATGGGTGCTACCGATTTTATCCTGAAACCCTGGCAGAATGAAAAGATCCTGGCCACCATCAACTCGGCTATAAGTCTGCGCCGTACAAGAATCCAGGCAAAAAACCTGAAGCTCAAGCAGCAATCCATTAGCGCTGTGCTTGACCAGCCTTATACCGATTTTATTGGACAGTCGCCCGAAATGTATGAAGTATTTAATACCATCAAAAAAGTAGCGGCCACCGACGCCAATATTTTGATCCTGGGTGAGAACGGAACGGGAAAGGAACTCGTGGCAAGGGCCCTTTACCGGAATTCCTTACGGAAGGACGAGGTGTTCATAAGTGTTGACCTTGGGTCCATTCCCGAAACTCTGTTCGAAAGTGAATTATTTGGTCACGAAAAAGGTGCCTTTACCGACGCGCATAAAATGAAACAGGGGCGGTTCGAAATAGCTTCCTCCGGAACGCTTTTCCTGGACGAAATAGGCAATCTCACCTACCCCCTTCAGTCCAAACTACTAACCGTACTGGAACGCAGGGAGATTACCAGGGTTGGATCCACCAAACCCATCCCCATTGATGTTCGAATGATCTGTGCTACCAACAACAACATTCACCAAAGTGTGGCTGATGGAGTATTCCGCCAGGATTTGCTTTACAGGATCAATACGGTGGAGATCCCCCTGCCAGCTCTGCGCGAAAGAACCGGTGATATTCCGCTGTTGGCAGACCATTTTCTGAAGATCTACAGCAGGAAATACCGCAAATCGATCCGGAACATCCAATCCTCTGCCATAAAAAAACTGAACCAGTACAGCTGGCCCGGAAATGTAAGAGAATTACAGCACTCCATTGAGAGGGCCGTGATTATGTGCGATGGTAGCAGCCTCAGTCCCGACGATTTCATGCTCACTTCCGGAGTAAGAAGCAGTGGCGGACTGGAATTGGAAACGTATAACCTGGAAGACATTGAAAAAACAATTATTGAAAAAGTACTTAAAACAAATCAGGGTAATGTGACCCAGGCCGCAACCCAACTGGGCCTAACCCGGACATCGCTTTACAGAAGGATGGAAAAACATGGTCTTTAAGCAATTTCGCTTCAATATTGTCCTGAGGGTACTATTGATCACTTCCACGTGCCTTGCCCTGTTCATTACCCTGAACAGCACCTTCACCTTTACGCCCATACTGGTGGCGGGATTGATCATCTATCAGGTTTGGTCCTTGATCAAGTATGTGGACCGCACGAACAGGGAACTTGCCAGTTTCCTGGAGTCGATCCGGTATTCCGAATTTACCCGCTCTTTTCAGATCAGTGATATTGGTTCATCGTTCAAAGAACTTAATACAGCTTTCAACGATGTGATGAAAGATTTCCAGCAGGTCAGATCGGAGCGAGAAGAGCACTTCCACTACCTGCAGAACATTGTTCAAAATATTGATGTGAGTATCCTGGCTTATCAGAGGGATGGTACCGTGGAAATGATCAATCCGGCTGCAAAAAAACTCTTTCAGGTCAATACACTGAGGGATATTAACAAGCTGAGATTGCTCAGTGACGAACTGGCCGATACACTGCTGGGCATCAATCCGGGCGAAAACAAACTGGTGAAGGTGCAGGACGAAGAAGATCTTTTGCAACTGGCCATCTATGCAACCGAATTCAAGGTGAAGGATAAGGTGATCCTTTTGAGTACCATTAAAAACATTCAGAATGTGCTGGAAGAACAGGAAACAGCCGCCTGGCAAAAACTAATCAGGGTACTCACACACGAGATTATGAATTCCATCGCCCCCATCTCCTCCCTATCCTCTACCGTGGAATCCATGGTCAAGCCCTACGCTGCTGGCGAGAAAAGCACGCCTGAAATCGAACTGGCGACAGTAAAAGAGATTCAAGCCGCCCTGCAGACCATCAATAAACGTAGTACCGGATTAATGACCTTTGTGGAGACTTACCGGAGCCTGACGAAAATTCCGGAGCCCAATTTTGACCTGGTGAAAATGAATATTCTTATGCAAAATGTGCATACCCTCATGAAAAAGGAGGTTCGGAAGAAGAATATTGAACTTTCCACTTCCTTAGAGCCCAACACCATAGAGGTGCAAATGGACGAACAGATGATCGAACAGGTAATGATCAACATGGTTAAGAATTCGATCCAGGCCCTTGAGGGATGTAAAGAAGGTTTTATCCGGATCAGGGGATTCTATAACAAAAGGGGGAGACCCACAATCCAGGTCATTGATAATGGACAGGGGATCCTGGGTGATGTGATTGATAAAATCTTTATTCCGTTTTTCACCACCAAACGCAGCGGATCCGGCATCGGTCTGAGCCTCTCCAGACAGATCCTCCGATTGCATGGAGGCACCATTACTGCCCGGTCAATTCCCAACGAGGAGACCATTTTTACTTTGACCTTCTAATAGAAAATCTGTATCTTGAATTCGTGAAGTACAATGATAAAGTGTACTTCCCGTTTAATTAAGAGAACCTGCAACCCATCACCTATGAAAAAAATCTTCTGTCTGATCGCATTGCTATGCATCGTTTATTCTGTAAAGGCACAGTTAAAAACATACCTGACCATGGAGGCTGGTCCCCAGTGGAGTTTAATTAAAGTAGCTGACCAGGGTGGATACTTCGAAAGTGCCAATGTGAAAAGTTCCATTGCCGGACTTACCGTGGGACAGGAGGTATTCCCAAATCTGTCCATCATTACCGGGATCTATTACCAACCCAACATGGACGGGATCAATATGATTGATGAACGGCCGGGGCAAACCAGGTGGTCAACCTACACCGCCCTGCTGATCCCCCTGAGGGCTGAATACAGGGTCCAGTTCTCCGAATTTCCGGTCAGTTTTACACCCAGACTGGGATATGTGTATGGATCGATTTCCCAACCCGAAATTCCCCACATTGCATCAGGGATACTTTCGGCACCCGATGGAACTGCCCTGGGATATGATCTGACCCATGCCTATGAGTCTGGAAATCTACATATGCTGGAAGTGGGGATTGGCCTTAATCTCAGATTTTCAGGATTGTGGCAGGCATCACTTAATCTTTCATACCTTACAGGATATACCGAACCTTTATCCGCTTCCCTGACCTATTCAGGTGAAGGCGCAACGGTGAATACAGCCACTTATACCACCAAGGGAAATACCCTGTACAGTACACTTGCCTTCAGTATTCCGGTGAGCAACATTTGGCAGAATAAGGACTACCGGATCCGCTCAAGGATTGAAAATTCGGTCTACAAAGGAAAACCGGTTGATAAAAGAGGTCAGGTTTACGTGGGAGCTGAACTGGGCGCTCTGTGGCGCTTGTTCAACATTACCAATCCGGCCATTGGAGCAAGACCCATGACCGAACGTGGCATTTTCAAATATGCCAACCTGCATACCGGAGCCTATTTTGGTTACATGCTCAGCGATGAATTGGGAATCGACCTCGGAATTAATTACCAGCGATCCAGCACTTTTTATGCACTTATGTACGATCACGAAGTGGACTATGTAGTAAAGGTTGCTGCACCCGTATTCCTCGAAGTGCCCGTGAGGATCAGGTATTTCTACAATGTATATAAAGAAAAACTTCATTACGTGGTCTACGGGGGTGCCTCACTGCTTACCCATTTTAGTTCAGGAGTATATAACCAGGGAGGTGGTGATTTCACCTACAACTCTCCCCCTTTTGGAACTCCGGTTAACGCCACCACCACCTTCACTGCGGCACGATCCGCCAGGCTCATACCCATACTGCGCATTGGAACCGGATTCGAGTATGCTCTTCCCATGAAGCTCCCTCTGATCGCTACCCTTTATGTCAGCTACATGCACGGGTTTTTATCTACCGATGAGATTATAGTCACCAACACCCTTCCGGAAACTCCTCCAGCGAGTAGTGTGAATTATAATGGGAGTGGATGGAGCCTGGATTTGGGGTTAAAGTTTCCTTTCAGGTTCGGGGAACGGGGAAAATGTGGCAATCTTCCCGAAAGAGAATAGAGCAAAGAGAACCGAGAATAGAGAACATGAGTAAATACCGGGTCATAAGGATATGCCTGCTTTTCATACTTACAGGAACCTCGGGTGTCAGAGCAATAACGCAGGATACAGTACACCATGTGATCGATTTTGTGGATCTGACCATGGAGAATGGGTGGACCATAGAATTTCATGAAACCTGGGATATCTCCCTTGAAGGAAACAGCATTCAGAAATCAGTCACCAACTATCAACCACTCGATTGCAACAACCCACTGGCACCCACAGATACCCTTCACCAAAGGTTCAACACCCTGATCCAACAACTACCGGTGGTCAGGGGGGCCAGCCACCTCATAAATGTTTCTTACGAATTTATGTTGCTTGATCCCCATATCAGGGAATCAGGAAACATTGCATTTCCAGAACCGGATTCCATGGACTCATGGACCAGGAAACTCCAGACGGACCTGATTTCATTGATTAAACCCCTGGCCCATTCTGGCAACAGCTATGATTATAATGAACAACTTTTGTCCGTTATTTTCCATGAAAAGTGGTTCATCGATCCACTGACCTTTGAGATCACCAAACGGGTGCAGGGGATTACACCTGTAATGTGGCAACGGAGACGAACCACCGCAGGTGAACCTGTTAACGAGGCTGACACGGGACTTCCTGTATACTATAAGAATCAACTCGACCGCATTGACTTACGCAACCCATAACCGGTTTTCTGCGTCTTCCTACAAAAGAGCACCTCAAAAGATTGCTACATTTAAACTGACTGAAATGAAAAAAATAAGATTGATTCTAGCCGCAGTAATGGCCATGGTGGTATTATGGCCCTCCTGCACACAGATCGAAGAGACCGGGAAATTAGAGTTCGGACTTGAATTATCCGATGACTCAGCATTGAAATCCACCACAGGCGAAACCAATGTTTCTGCAGCACTTGTCACCATCATGAGTGAATCCGGAGAGATCATTTATGACAAAGAACGCCTTCCTTTGTATAGATTCGGAGATCAGTACACCACCAAATCACTTGAGCTCCCCATGGGTAAATTCCAGCTTCAGGAATTTATGCTGATCAATTCATCGGGTGAAGTGCTATGGGCTACTCCAAAAGAAGGTTCCAACCTGGCCCACCTTGTCAGGAAACCTTTGCCAGTATTTTTCAGCATCAGTCCCGAGGAGACCACCAACCTGGATATTCAGGTTATCCGGGTGAAAGATTATCCCCCTGCCGATTTTGGTTATGTTAACTTTGACATAGGATTTGTGGACAGGTTTTGCCTGAAGGTCTTCTATTCGTCCCGGTGCATGGAAGAGTGGCCCGACGGAGTAATGGCTCCAGTCCACCAACCCATGCTCACCATATGGGCACGGGATCGTGTGGTGCTGAAGGAACCTCTTGAGACAGGACTGAACCATTTTGCTGTACCTTTGCTTGCGGAATGGTATGTTGTTACTGCAACAGATTGCCATGGACAGGTAATCTATGAGGAGAATTTTCCACTTGATAGATTGTTGGAGCACCGGTGCAGAGATAATTTTGAACCTTTGATGATCATTCGGGATCCTCTTCCGGACATTATCATCACTCCTGAAGGATTGAAGGAACCAACCATCAGGCAGGGGGTATTTGGAAATATCTTATTGCCTGTGGATGATACACTGTACACTGAAAACGGTGTTGTAGTGTCCCCGGGAGACCCTGACATTTACCCGATAATCAGGGAAATCTATTTCTTCCCTTATTATGCAATCATGGATTCGGCCAGTTCCCTGGCTCCCATCGATTGTTATTTCCCGGCCGAAACTATCCATATGGAACCGGTAGCCATCGTTAGGACCAACTCCGATGGAATTTTCCAGGTTCCCCTGCGAGAAGGAGACTACCTGTACCTGGTGAAGGACGGAGACCGTTACTACATGGATTCTTTTGTAAGTTCTGAAGTCCCGGGCTATGTGAAGGTCTATCCCGGAGAGGTGACTAAACTAACGATCAATGTCATTGACTGCTCCATGTGGATGTAAAGGCATATAATGTTTCATTCAACGGGTTTTTCTATCTTTGGGAAAACCCGTTTTTTTATGTCTAAAGAGCAACTCCACACCACATATACTCAACGCATTGAACAGTTTCAGGAGGCGATCCGGAAGCGCACCAGGCTGATCAATTACGTTTCGCTGGCCAGATTTTCCACACTAACCGCACTGGTCTGGCTTCTTGTGCTGGGCATCAGGGATCATGCAATCGTCTTCTATATCCTCTCCTTCCTATTGGTCATTGTCTTCCTTTTCCTGGTAAGCCTGCACAGTAAACAGAAGGTGCGTCGTGATTTACTCAGGCAGTTAAAAAAACTAAATGAAACAGAGCTTTCCTGCCTCGAGCATTCCTTTCAAACCCTCCCTGATGGAAACCACCATGCAGATCCATCCCACCCATGGTCACACGACCTTGACATTTTCGGTCCCGGTTCCTTGTTCCAATACCTGAACCGAACCGCCACACTGAAAGGTGATTTGTCGTTGGCACAACTGCTCACCACAGAACCGGAAAGCATTGAAGCCATTGAGTCGAGACAAGGGATCATTGGTGATCTGAGGGAGCGGATTGATTTCAGGCAAAATTTTACAGCACGCGGACACCTGGTGAAGGAGAAAGAGGGTGATTTGGAGGATATCTCCCGCTGGTTATCAGCGTCATCATATATCCAGAAAAACCCGTGGCTTTTTTACCTTGCCCTGGGGGTGAGTGGGTTGACCCTGACAATCATTGTGGCTGGTTTCTTTAACCAATCAAATTTCAGTTACCTTTTGTATCTGTTGATGTTCAACTTTACCATTCTCTCCCCGTTCTTCCTGCGCACCAACCGGTACCAGTCAATACTATCCAAAAAACACCTGCTCCTTGAGGGTTATGCCAAACTGTTAAAAATTATAGCCGATACCCAGTTTGATCATCCTTTCCTGAGCCAAAAATGTTTGCAGGCCAGGGAAGGGATGAAGGAGGTGGAGAAGCTTTCAAAACTGCTCAATATCTTTGATCAGCGACTTAATATGCTGCTGGGTATACTCTTTAATGGATTTTTCCTGTTTGATTTCATCATGCTAAGGTTGCTTGAAAGCTGGAAGTTGAAAAACAGGGAGCAAATCCTCTCGTGGATTGAGCTTACCGGCTGGATGGATGCCATGATCAGCTTGTCTGGATTCGCTTTTAACCATCCTGATTATACAAATCCCGAATTTGATGCAGATCAACACAGCTTTGAGTTGAAGGGACTTGGTCATCCATTAATCCCGGATCATAAAAGGGTGGTGAATGAACTCCTTATCAAAGGTGAGAAAGTAGTGGTAATAACAGGGGCCAATATGGCTGGGAAATCCACCTATCTTCGTTCCCTAGGAATCAATACGGTCCTGGCCTACACGGGTTGCCCGGTATGTGCATCAACCTACCGGAGTGGAATGATGGGGCTCTGTTCAAGCATGCGAACGGCCGACTCGCTCAGGGATGAGGAGTCCTACTTCCTTGCCGAAATCAAAAAACTGCAGTTGATTGTTCGACGAATGGAGACCGGGAAACCATTGCTGATCCTGCTGGATGAAGTATTGAAAGGTACCAACACTACAGATAAGAAACGGGGATCGGTGGGACTCATACGCAGGTCGCTAAAATACCCCATCCGATGTTTTATTGCCACCCACGACCTTTCGTTGGGGGATCTTGAAAAAGAACACAAAGGAGAGGTGGTCAACTACTGTTTTGAAAGCTATATTAAAGGAATGGAGCTGACCTTCGATTATACCATGCGAAAAGGAATTGCCACAAATATGAATGCCTCCTTCCTGATGAAACAGATGGGGATTATGGATTAAGGAACTGACCATGCTGGAACAATCCACAATTGAAAGGATGATCACCGGATTTTCAGACCTGGCCTGGGGCACGCCTTTGCTGGTTCTGTTGCTGGGAGGCGGGCTTTTCTTCCTGATATATTCCAGACTGCTCCCGTTCCGGTATTTCAGACATGCTATTGCTATATTGCTGGGCCGGTATGACAATCCCGATGAACCCGGACAAATTAATCACTATCAGGCCCTCTCCACTGCCCTTGCAGCCACCGTTGGCATGGGCAATATCAGTGGGGTGGCACTGGCCATCACCATGGGCGGACCAGGGGCCATATTCTGGATGTGGATCAGCGCCATTCTGGGTATCACCACCAAATATTTCACGTGTACACTTTCCGTGATGTACCGTGGAAAGGACTCCAATGGGGAGATTCAGGGTGGACCCATGTATGTGATCGTTGAAGGTTTGGGAAGGAACTGGATGCCTCTCGCCATCTTCTTCTCCCTGCTTGGGATGATCGGAGTGCTACCCATGTTTCAGGTAAATCAACTGACCCAGATTGTCCGCGATGTGGTACTCATTCCCAATGGAGTGGCAGCCGGATTCTCATCCAATCTCATATCGGGCATTGTGGTAGCCATCCTGGTGGGTCTAGTGATCTTCGGGGGGATCAAAAGAATTGGGAAAGTTACAGGAAGGATGGTCCCCATCATGGTGGTGCTCTATGTGATCTCGGTGCTGATTATTATTTTCTCCAATACAGACAGGATACTTCCCAGTTTTGGACTCATCTTCAGGGATGCTTTTAATGCTGAATCGGTACTGGGAGGATCGTTGGGTGCATTGGTCATTATGGGAGTAAGAAGGGCTGCATTCTCTAACGAAGCAGGCATAGGTACTGCACCCATGGCCCATGGAGCTGCCAAAACCAATGAGCCGGTCAGGGAAGGACTGGTAGCCATGCTGGGTCCTGTGGTGGATACCTTTATAGTGTGCACCATGACTGCACTTGCACTGATTATAACCGGAGTATGGGAGGTTGGTGAATCGGACGGAATTACCCTTACTGCAGAAGCCTTTGAAACAGCCCTTCCCGGATATGGAGCCTACCTGCTGACCATCTGTGTCTTTGTATTTTCGATCTCCACCATGCTCTCCTTTCCGTACTACGGAACCAAATGTTTCTCATTCATTTTCGGTGCCAGGTATAGTTATTTTTACAAATGGTTCTACATCCTCACCATTCCGCTGGGTGCCACCGCCACACTGGGAACGGTGGTAGGTATTTTCGACGGCGCCTATGCCCTGATGGCATTCCCTACCATGATCTCGGCCCTTTTACTCTCCCCTTCAGTGGTAAGGGCTTCTAAAGATTATTTTAAAAGATTAAAGGAGAATCGGCCCAATGAATAAGCTCTTTAAATGGCTCAAAGCCTATAAGATCATCCTGATCTTTGCCGTTGCCAAACTGGTTGTACATCTTATCACCGCTACCAATTATGGGTTTCAGCGTGATGCCTATCTCTACCTGGCCCAGTCCCGCCACCTTGACTGGGGATTCTTCAGTACTCCTCCCTTGTTGGCCTTTGTAACCCGAATCCACACCTTTGTCTGGGGAGACTCCCTGCTGGCTGTAAGGCTTCTTCCAGCCCTGGTAGGTGCTGTTAGTATTTTTATTGTAGGCTGGCATCAGGCAACTGAAAGGGGGTACTATGGCCCAGGTAATCGGACTCACTGCCTATATTGTCTCCCCTGCATTCCTAAGGCCAGCAGTCCTTCTACAACCAGTAATCTTCAACCACCTATTCTGGTTGCTGGCAGCTGTGGTGATCTTTCAACTGGTG
>SDBT01015137.1_pt1 | contig 12272 bp, 9 predicted proteins | sample 2277101 | NCBI WGS metagenome assembly SDBT01 (sample SAMN10404973, study PRJNA504765) | marine sediment metagenome | isolation source: marine sediment core GS10_PC15, 103 cmbsf | place: Arctic Ocean: Southern Knipovich Ridge | collected 2010
TTGATAAGTGGGAACCTTGCGCCGCAAAGGTGAGTTAATCGAAAAGTAACTAAACGTATAAAGACCAAAAAAACTGCGGTGCGTTGGATCAGAATAAAAATAGGGGTTTGAGAAATGTGGCGCGACAAACTCAACCACCCCACCAACTTTGACCACACGGGCTAATTCTGCAAGCAACCTGCTAACACTATCCACATGCTCAACAAAATGATAGCTATACACTTCATCTACACTGCCAGAGGGGAACTGAGCGAGAACCTCATAGATGTCCCCGACAATATCTACACATGGGTAATCAAGCGCATCTATTCCAATAGCATCTGCATGACGTTTTCTCATCCCACAGCCTAACTCTATAACAACGTACCCGGCCGATTCCAATCGATCAAGCAGCTTATTTTTGTCATTAATTGTCATTTCTAAATCCACCAATCAAGTTTTCAAATAGTTTTCTATATCCGCTTATTGTCTTTTTAAGCTGGGAAGATGGTCGTGTAAGCAACGCTGCGAAGGTTCTCGATCCAAATTCCAAAAATAGCAAATGAACTACTTAAAACAACAGATATAGTAATTGCGTTATATAGGTTCTTTCTATTAAACTTCGTTCGTATAAATAAACTTCTTATAGTAAATAAATATAAAAAGAAGATTATAAAATACCCTATAATATAAAATCATATATTTTAACAAATAAATATTATTTTTCTCATTAAAATTCTAAATATATAAATAATATCTCCTTAAAATATGCAAACCATCAATCGTCTAACATTGTATAAAATTTAAATTTTAAAGAATGTATATTTATTTCTAAATATTTATCTATAATTTTTTCACGTTCTTATGAGCGTATATTTTGGATTAAATTATTTTTAGAATATTCATGCATTCTAAAACAAGCGAAAAATTCTGGTATATATTTTATTTTAGCGAGTCGAATAAACAGTTCAGAATCCATATAAAAATATAATTAAGACTAATCCCGCCTGCCTTCTGATAAATATTTTTTTCCAAAATATATTGGGTTGTTTTAATATACCATCAATTAGTATATGTATATTTAAATTAAATGGGATTGGACGGCGCCCATAAATTATTTCATCATCTTTGTTTATCAAATAAGTATTTCCATAAATCATGCCTATGCAATTATAGCTTTTGAATATCTTCATAATATAATACAACACCTGCGGTACATAAGTATCATTACTATTAAGCCAGGCTAAATTTTACCTGTACTTTTTTTAAAATCTTGACGAAAACCAAAAAACAAGGCCGAAAAAAGTTTGTCAAATTTATTTTCTTCAATTCTCTACTCTTAATATCTGACCGCTTAGTCACATTTATAATCTTAACTTTGTAAAGTTTAACTATTTCTAAAATACCACTATCAATCTCAACATTTTCGTTATAAATACAGTTATATCACATTTCGCTTTGTTGCTTACTAGCTTTTTAAATATAGTTTTAGCATACTCTCCTGCACCATGATACTTAACATCACCGATTGGTTGTGTTGCTGTTAAACCACCTAATATTTTTATTTTATCTCTCCCTAATACTAGCCTAACTATGTCATGGGATTTAATATCAATTATTTCAAACAGATTTTGTGCCTTAGTTATAATATGTTTAATCGATTATTTTAAAAACACTATTTCTTCACTATTCTACTTTTATTTCTAAGTTTATATAATAAAAAAACCATATCTTTTAAACCAATTAATTCAAGAAATTTACGAAAATAATACTTGGGTACTATACTAATAACCTGATTAAATATACTTAAATATTTATGCTTATGTCTTAAATGAACAATTAAATATTCAATACTGCGCCTAAATGGTTTTGTATTAGATATTCCTCCAATCCTCATATAAGATATAACTTTTGGTAAGTATTTTTTATTTGTAGATGAGGTAATTCTACACATAAAGTCATAATCTGCAATAAAACTAAATCTAGTATCATACAATCCATATCTATTGTAAATTTCCTTTTTCACAAACATTGTAGGGTGCAATAAATCATCTTTTAATCTTTTTTGGTTTAAGTTACCAAGCTCTATTAAAATAACATTTTTTTGAAAATCACAAATCTTTAAATCACCAAAAATTAAATCAATATTTATATCATCGAAAAAAGCATTTATAATTTCCTTAATAATATCTTGTTCATACCAATCATCAGCATTAATGATACCTATTATCTCCCCACTTGACATCTTTATCCCTTTATTCATTGCATCATATATGCCTTCATCTGGTTCACTAATCCATTTTACAATATGTTTTTCATATTCCTTTATTATGTTAAGAGTACCATCAGTTGAACCTCCGTCTACGATTATATATTCTATATTCGGGTAGGTCTGATTAATTACACTCTGTATAGTATCTTCTATGGTTGTTGCTGCATTGTAGCATACGGTAATTATACTGACCTTAGGTAATTTTTGTTTATTAGTTTCTTGTATCTTAATATTAGTCATGAACACACCTTACATTTCCTTTAAGCCACTCATACGTCATCCTAATCCCATTTTCCAAATCGGTATTCGCTTTCCATCCTAACTGTTTTATTCTACGAACATCCAGTAGTTTTCTAGGAGTTTCATCAAAGCTATTTACCGATTTGTACCTGAGCAATTTTTTATTTGTTCAAAGTTCTCCCCATAAAAACATAAATTAAGGACGTTTAATTTAAACTATCTTATTATATTGATTATTTTTAGTAATTATCTCTGTACCATTCAATCGTCTTCTTTAGCCCTTCTTCGAAATCCATTTTAGCTTTATAACCAAATTCCCGCTCTGCCCTACTCGTATCCAATCTCCTTCGAGGCTGTCCGTCAGGTTTACTGGTATCCCACTTAATCTTTCCTTTAAATCCTACCAACCTGGCAATTAATCCAGATAAGTCTTTGATAGATATTTCTAAATCAGTACCAAGGTTTACCGGGTCACTCTTATTGTAGCGCTCTGCTGCCAGCAATATCCCTTCAGCCGCATCTTCCACATATAAGAATCCTCTCGTTGGTTTTCCTGTCCCCCAAACTACTACTTCCTCTCTGCCCTCCTCTATCGCTTCTATAAATTTTCTTATTAAAGCCGGAATAACGTGGGAACTCCTGGGGTTAAAATTATCTCTTGGCCCATATAAATTCAAGGGTAATAAAAAAATAGAGTTAAATCCGTATTGTGCCCGATAGGCCTGAGACTGAACTAACATCATCTTTTTAGCCAATCCGTAAGGGGCATTGGTCTCTTCCGGATAACCATTCCATAAATCCTCTTCCTTAAAAGGAACCGGGGTAAACTTAGGATAGGCACAGATAGTACCGATAGCCACGAATCTGCCCACCTCAAACTGACGGGCATATTCCATCAACATTGCCCCCATCACCAGATTATCATAAAAAAACCTACCCGAATTTTCCCGATTAGCTCCAATGCCTCCCACTACCGCCGCTAAATGTATCACGATATCCCCGGGATAATCTTGATACAATCTTATAATATTAGCTTCCTTAGTCAAATCATAATCTTCTACCAGAGGGATAAATATATTCTTACATCCTCGCTCCTTCAACTTTTCCACTGCATAAGAACCTAAAAATCCTGCTCCCCCGGTAACAATAACTCTTTTATCTTGCCAAAAATTCATTTACATCTCCTCTTTATTCCTGTGTTATATGATTCTCCGTCCAATCAATCCCTTTTGTCTTAAGAATCTTCTTCCCTTCTCCGGGAGAATCCAATCCCACCAATTTCATATCACTATCAACCATGATCTTCACTAATTCTTTGAAAGTAATTCTGGGACTCCAACCTAATTCTCTCCTCGCCTTGGAGGCATCAGCCAACAATAACTCTACTTCAGTAGGTCTAAAATATCTTGAATCTATTTCCACATATTCTTTATAATCTAATTTAACATAATTAAAGGCTTCTATTAGAAATTCTTCCACCGAATGAGTCTCTCCTGTTCCGATAACATAATCACAAGGTTTATCCTGTTGCAACATCATCCACATCGCCTCTACATAATCAGGAGCATAACCCCAGTCTCTCTTAGCTGCCAGATTACCCAGATATAGTTTCTTCTGGTTACCGGCTACAATATTGGCAATCGCCCTGGTGATCTTTCTGGTTACAAAAGTCTCTCCCCTGCGAGGAGAATTATGAACATGACATTTACCGATGCCACAATGAAATTCTCCTGAAGAAGTTTCTAAATCATAAAACCACCCCTCATAATTAGGTAAATCAATTATCTTTTTAACTTCTGAAGGGTTTTCCCTTAGATAATGCACCAGACAAGCATTTTCACCATGTTGTATCTTTCTGATAAAACCTCTTGAAATGCTAGTCCTTCGGAAAATCCCTCTTTGAGATACGCCTTCCAGTGCCAATTTTCTAACTTTTTGCTCTTTTAAAATATTGTCTACCGTAGAAAGAATATTAAGAGAATAAAATATTCTTACATCATTTTTTATTTCTAATGTTAGATTTATATCTTGTCCAGTTGTTCTTTCAATGAGATACCATAATCCCATGGCAAGAGTCGCAGAGTTAGTTTTGAAATTTCTAAATTCATATGTACATTTATTTTCCTTTAGTCCATCTGCAAGGTTATAACCTCTAAGAAAAGATATCATGATATCTGGAGAAGAATTAAGAATCACTTTTGGAACTCGTTTTGTTTTATCAGTATTGTAAATATCTATTTTCCTAAGCCAATCATTCCCACCAACTAATATCAATTGTCCTACTATTTTTTGGGGATTAAATCCTGATTTTGAAGGATAATAAACTGTCGTTCCACCCGTAACTCTTGACCACAAATCATTAAAATATTTTCTAATCTCAGAGGATGAATTAGTAAATTTTCCATGTAATCCTTTTCCCTCTTTAGCGTAAGTAATTGAACCATCTCCCACAATCATTCCCATCAGTTCTGCTTCTTCTTGGGAAATTGAAGATTGGGCGACAAAAAGAGGTTGAGGAAGATCAATAATATCCAGACAATTCCCGACCTCAATGTTTCCTGCTTTTTTTTCTTTACCACCTTCCATAAAAACGACATGGCTTGAGGTAGTCATAAAAGCTCCTGATCTCGAATTAACAAATCTAGGTCTTTTATTATCCTTTTTTATATTATGGGGATAAGCAGAAGCAAATATAACATCAACCCAGCCATTTTTATCCCATACTTGAATACCTGAAACTTTTTTTGATTGATATTCTTTTTTTGTTTGATCAAATTTCACAATTTCACATATCGGTTTTAGATCAAACCCTTCCTCACTAATTCTCTTACAAAACATTGGCATAAAAGAGGCTATCGTTTCATGGTTGAAAAGTATCCCATTGCAGGCAAATATATTATATCCTTCCTGATAATTACGGACCATCCAATAGGCATAAATCTTAGCGGCTGCATAAGGGCTTCTCGCTCTAAAAGGAGTATCTTCATTCTGGGGTGCGGCGGCATCTCCGTACATCTCACTACTTGATGCTTGATAAAACTTACACTTTATTCCACTTCTTCTTACTGCCTCTAATATCCGGGTGGTCCCCAAAGCAGTAATATCTCCGGTATATTCCGGGATATCAAAACTGACCCTAACATGACTTTGGGCACCCAAATGATAAATCTCATCAGGTTTAATATTATAGATAATATTGGTAAGCTGGTCCGAATCACTCAAATCTCCGTAATGAAGATGTAGTTTTACCCCTCTTATATGAGGGTCTCTATAGATATGGTCTATCCTGCTGGTATTAAAGGTGCTGGCCCGCCTTATCATGCCATGAACTTCATATCCTTTAGAAAGCAAAAATTCTGCCAGATAGGAACCGTCTTGGCCGGTAATGCCGGTAATAAGGGCTTTTTTCATTTTTTATTGTCTCCTAATATCTTCTTATAATTATTTTAAATATCTTTTCAATTTTTTATGACATCCTTGTACAAATCAATATATCTTTTAGCTACTTTTATTATATCAAATTCCTTTACAACTTTTTCTCTTGCATTTCGGCTAAGTTGTTTCCATCTTATACTATCTTCTAATACCCATGCAATACCATGCGCTAGGTCGTCTATCTCATAGGGACGGGCAAGATAACCGTTCCGCTGATGCTCAACACTATCCGTTAATCCGGTCGAATTAAAGGCGACGACCGGGGTTCCACAAGCGAGACTCTCGGACGCTGTCTGGCCAAACGCCTCCTGAATTGACGGCACAATCATTACGTCCGCCGCCGAATAAAGTACTGCTAACGAAACATCGTCATACAAACGCCCAACATAATGTGTAGGAAGTCCCATGTCCACCAGATGCCTAGATCGCGATGCGCCAAACACCACCAACTGTAATTTTTTTGCCCAGCCCTCAACTGTCAATTTCTTTAAAGCTGGCTGAAGAAATTGAAAACCTTTGTTTTTGTCAGATGTTGCGCTCACCGCACCAAATAAGACCATGTTAATATCTAAAGGTAGCCCCAAAATCTCTCGACACATTTTCTTGTCCAGTGGTTTGTAGGTATTCAAATCAAGCCCAGGGTTAATCACCTCAATCCGATTATTTGCAAACAATGCACTTTTACGCGCACAAGCGGCCAACCATTTTCCGTCTGTTACGATTGTCATATTTTGGTTAGCCCAAGACCTTTTTTTCCGTTTCCATATCCAATGGCTCAAATCGTTCTTTTTGCCTGAATGCAACTGAGGGCAACTCCCACATTGGCTCGTATAATTATCACAATCAAACGGAACATGGCATCCTCCAGTAAAAGCCCAAGAATCATGTAAAGTCCAGACAATTGGTTTATTAATTTTTGCCAAAGTTTCTATTCTTATAAAACCACCTGCTATCCAATGCAAGTTTACAATATCTGGATTAATATCCTGTATTTTTTTTAAAATATTATCTGACAAAATTGCAGGTGAAAAAATAACCTTCTTACGTTGCTTATAAAATCTAATTGGAATACTATCAAAGATAGGTCGAAGCTTGCTAAGGCCTTTTTCCCATTTTGTCTGAGGACCTATTACTCTATAATCATCGCTTTTTTTAGATTGTACCATCATTTGTGCTTCTATTCCATTCTGCTGCAAACCTTTTAATAATCTATGCGCAGCTATAGCAGCACCACCAGATTTATCATATGTGCTTATTATCAGTACTTTCATAGATTGCATATAATCTCCTATATAGATAAATCAAAATGATTAAACAGGTTTTGCAAGTACAAAACATCTAGAAGTCGTAGAATTTATTTCATCTAATATCGATATTTGATAACCGTTTTTTAATAAAAATTGCTGCACATAAAACATCATCAATATGTTATGTATTTCAATAAAAATAATAGGCTTGTGTTTATTAAAAAAGTTTCTCCCTCCATTAAGAACTAATAATTCAGCACCTTCAACATCAATCTTGATTATATCGGCTGCTCTCATACTTTTATTTTTCATGACAGTATCTATTGTTAATGTCTTAACACCTTGCTGGCAAAATTTTTTGTACGCATCTGGATCCAAAGGAGGCTTCACGTTTGCAAAATGACTGCCACTACTACAACTACCATCAACATCGCTACTAAAGACAAAATTCGTTTCACCATCTACATCTGATAGTGCATATGTATTTAAAGTAATCCTTTCCCTTAGGATTAAATTTCGCTCTAAATGTATTTTAAACCTTGAAATATTGTATGGATTTGGTTCAAAAACATACACATGTCCTTTCTCACCCACGAGTGATGCAAAAGCAAATGAATGATACCCAAAATGAGCGCCAATATCCCATACTGTAGCGCCATCTAAATCAAGTAAACATCCCAACTCCTCATATATAAAAGAATCGTAGTTTCCTTCAATCATTTCTTTCCATCCACCAAAAGCATCGGCATCAACAAATAATTGTCCTCCAATTAAAGGCCCTGACTTGACCTCATGCCATTGCGGAGTAATTTTTGTCTTATATATCTTATTTTTTAATGCATCCAAAATGTTTTTGGGAGATTTGTTCCATATTTTATTTAATATCGCCATTTTAAAAATCCTTTCATTCATTTATCTTTTAATATTTTATTTGCAACTCGTAGGAGTATCTTTTTAAATATAGTTCATTTTTATAATTGTTTCTTGATGTATATTTATCTGCTTGCCTATTAATAATCATAAAGGGCGCATTTTTTAAAGGAAACAACATCGACTCCGTTTTCATGTAGCTAAATTTATTATGGTCAGAATTATGAGTTGAGTCATGTTCAAAATTTTCAAAAGATATAACTACTTCAACTTTCTCTTTATTTGAAAAATCCCGTTCAAATCCTTTCGCAAATAAATTTTGTCCATATTTATCATGCCAATAAAAATCAAAGCCAATACAAGGCATAAGTCTAACAAATATGCCATAACCACCAGCATAATCAATAAATTTGGTATTATTAAGATTGAAAAAGACACTCAATATCGTTGTGAGTGTTTTTGATAAATAAATATTTCTTTGCATATAGCTAGTGTCAGAAATATTAATTGGCCTGGCATAGGCCTCATTTAACCAATAGGGTTCTTCTGTTTGTAAAAAACCACAATGATCACAATAATAATATTTTGCATAATATTTATTTAATATTTTCACTGTAAATATATTGTTAGTTTCATGATTACAAATTTTACATTTCGAATAATTTTCTAATTATCCTTAATGCTTTATTTTTTACTCGTTCAAAAATACTTTTATTGACAAAACACAATTTAGAAGTAAGCAAATCTGCTTCTTGGTCTGCCAAAATAAATTCAGGATGTGCAATTTCTGTAATTTCTTCTGCTTCTATATTTGAAAAAATGCTACTCTCCTCTTTTGTATGTGTGCCATCTATACCGAAACCAATATTTGAAACTAAATTGACATTTGGCATTATACATAATCCGTTATTAATAAAGCAGGTATAGGACCATTGATAATCCCAGGCATCTAACTTGTCATCATAAGCTAACTGAAGAACTTTCATCCAATATTTTTGCTGTTGTTTTATTTGGAAAATATTATTGATTTGATTTTCTGTGCTAAATTTTTCGTAACTTTTCATATTCACATCATAATGTTTCCACGCTCTTCTCCATGTAGCCCAGCCCCAAATATGAGCACATTTAGAAAAATAATAACTACCCTCACCTCTTATCCTGCCAAATTGAAAATTATTACCACTAATAATCATTATTCTTGTATCATTTCGATATTTTTTTAATAATTCTTGGCAAAACCAGAAAAAACTTTGACTGGGCAGGCAATCATCTTCTAAGATAATTCCTTCCTCTACATTATCGAAAAACCAATCGATAGCAGAACTAACTGAAATTTCACAACTTAGGTAATTATTCCGGAATAATGTCTTTAACTCACAATCCCAATCTACAAAATTGACAATTTCTCTTGCCTTTCGGCATTTCTCTGCCTCTTCTTCATTGTCTGGCCGTGGTGCATTAGCAGCCACAAAAAGATGTTTTGGTTTAGCTTTTCTAATCTGTTCGAATACTTTTTTTGTAGTATCAGGCCTTCTAAAAATTATAAATAAAACAGGTGTATTTAGCTCGCAAGGGGGAATAAATTTACTATTCTTTGTCATCATATTAATTGCCCCTTTTTAAGATATTTTAGATTATTTTTGATTATTGAATTAGTTATTAAATTATCTTCCCATCAATGTTCTTGTTCTTGGTAGTAAATTCTATAGGAGTACCGAAATTCACTGTCCTGCAAAATCTTCTTCTGCGAGATGGGTTTAGGTTGCTTGTTTAAGTTTTTTAATTATCTCAGAAATTAGGTTTATATTTCTTGTATCTCCTTTAATAAATCGAAGGCATGTACCATGCTTTGAGTGGAGTTAGTTCAAATTATTATTTTAACCAACACGACTAAGATTGTCTGTAATAACAATTTCATCTCGTGTAAATCCGCCATTTTTTCGAACTGTTAATAAAAATCCAAACCAACTGGGATTTGCTTTGAATTCTATCTCTGCTAAAATAATATATTTTCATATTTTTCTTTAATTTACCTCATATCTATCATATTTTACTATTCAGATCTTTTTATATAATCACAAATTTCGTTAACAGTAATTTTATATAATTTTTCTTTTTCTACACCATTATAAAAATACTTATACCAATTAATTGTCCTTCTAATTGTATCATATATATTATAAACTGGTTTCCATCCAAGAAATGTACGAATTTTACTTGTATCTAATTTTAACAAATCGGCTTCATGGGGTTGACTCGATGTATCTACTTTATAATCACCATTGCCCCAGTTCTGAGCTACCGATTTTACTATTTCTTCCACTGTAATAAAATCATTATCATTTGGTCCAAAATTCCAAGCACTACTATATTTCTCCCCATTTTTATACATTAAAGATCCAAGCAACAGATATCCTGATAAAGGTTCTAAAACGTACTGCCAAGGTCTTATTGCTTTTGGATTTCGAATAATAATTGTTTTATTCTGAGAAAGCATCCTTACACAGTCTGGAATAAGTCTATCTTTCCCCCAATCACCACCACCGATTACATTTCCTGCCCTTACAGTTGATAATGCGATATCATGCCTTTTACCATAATCATTAGGATTAAAAAAAGAATTTCTATAGGCAGCAGTTACAAGCTCGGCACATCCTTTGCTCGAACTATAAGGGTCATATCCGCCCACAGGATCTATCTCTCTATATCCATAAACCCATTCCTTATTTTCATAACATTTATCTGTGCTAACAATAATACATACTCTAACACTCTTTGTTTTTCTTACCGCTTCTAAGATATTGACTGTTCCCATCACATTCGTTTCGTAAGTAAGTTTCGGTTCCTCATAAGAAAATCTCACTAATGGCTGTGCAGCTAAGTGAAAAACAAACTCAGGTTGATATTTTTTAAATACAGAAAATATATGTTCTTCATCCCTAACGTCACCAATAATATGAATTAGTTTTCTATCTAAACTTAGAGAATCAAATAAATTTGGTTGTGTGGGTGGCTCTAAAGAATAACCAATTACATCTGCTCCCAATTCTATTAACCAGGTAGATAGCCAACTGCCCTTAAACCCAGTATGCCCAGTAATTAATATTTTTTTTCCTTTGTATACATTTTCTAAATTTTTATACATAATTTTAAACCTCTTATGTTTGATATTTTCTTATCATACTTTTTATTCCTTCTTCTAGGGATGTTTTTGGCTTCCAATTCAATATTTTTTTAGCTTTTTTAATATTAGCTACTGAATACATTATTTCATCAGGGCGATATGGCAAAGCTCCAAATCTTAATAAATCTTTATTTACACCTAATTGACCTGCTATTTTTAAAGCAATATCTTTAATTGAGGTTTCCTTACCAGAACCTATATTTATAATCTCCACATCATTCACATTTTTTAATGTAATTTTAGCAGCTCTAGTGCATGCATCGATAAAATCATCAATATATATATAATCCCTTATTTGCTCACCTTTTGTCATCTCCAAGGGTAAACCTTTATTTAATTTATTAATTATCTGTGAAAAAAACTTATAATTTACCTCGGACTCACCGAATACACCGAATGGCCTTAGAATAACCAAATTTCCTTGTTTTGCTTTCTTGGCCATAAGAGATAATAAATGTACTGACGCAAATTTTGTTATAGCATATATACTTTGTGGATTTGGCAAACTACGTTCAGACACCGGTTTATTTTTATACCCATATTCTAAAGAAGTGCCTGTATAAACGAATCTGAATAATTTACTTTCAAGATATGATTTAAATAAATTAACACTGGCTTGAATATTAACATCAACTGCTTGATATATATCTTGTTGCTGGTAATTTGCTCCATATGCAGCCAAATGAAATATAATTGTTGGTTTTATTTTTTTAATTAAGGTTTTTGTGCTATCAAAATCTGTTAAATCTAAGGTGTGGCAAGTACACTTATCCATAACATCTTTAATGCGATTCAATAAACTATTTTCTCTAACAAAAATGTGAATTTCACATTTTTCCTTAATTAAGCGTCTTAACAAATGTGAACCAATAAAACCTGTTGCCCCAGTAAGAAATATTCTTTTTCCATTTAAAGTAGAAAGAACATCCTTTTTATCCAAAACCTCACCTACTTATAATTGCTCCAAAATGCTTTGCCGGAATACCACAGTTTATTTAAATATTCCGAATCTCTTATAGTATCCATACACATCCATTCTTCAAGA
>SDBT01015138.1_pt1 | contig 12271 bp, 10 predicted proteins | sample 2277101 | NCBI WGS metagenome assembly SDBT01 (sample SAMN10404973, study PRJNA504765) | marine sediment metagenome | isolation source: marine sediment core GS10_PC15, 103 cmbsf | place: Arctic Ocean: Southern Knipovich Ridge | collected 2010
CATTCATCGGTCGGTGGGCACGATGCGTTTGCGAACGTCAACCTGGATATGGGGTACATCTTCAGGAATGCGGGTACTCCGGACAGCAAGGTTGACATTAAGTTCAACCGCGCCACGGTCTACAATTCCGACACGATCAATACGCGCCTGCGGAAGCTGGTACAAGCCGCTGGTGGAGGCGCAGTAACCTTGACCGCCGATATAGGAGCCGCCAACGGTGTGAATGCGCTGGATACGGGTTCGGTGGCGGCTTCGACGGCCTATTACATTTGGCTTATTTACAAGTCTACAACCAGCACAGCCGCCTCGCTGTTGTCGCTGGAATCCACGATAGCGGGTCTCACACTCCCGACCGACTACGATTACGCTCTGCTGATCGGCAGCGTGGACACGGACGGCGACAGCGATTTCATTCCGCCCGAGCCGATCCCCGGCGTTGGCACGGCGCTAACGACTCCCTCGTTAGAGGCCGCAAAGTCCTTGGTGGAAGATGGCTATATGCACTTCGGCAACGGCCTGATACTGCAATGGGGGTTGACCGGGGCCGTCGCTGGCGATACCGATGATACCGTGACGTTTCCGCTCGCATTCCCGACCGCTTGTCTCATAACTCTTACCACCAAATACGAGACTACGACAAACCAAGTGGGACATACATATGTCAGGACGAAGGGTACGACCACGCAGGTTGTCTTGCACAATGAGGCGGCAGCCGGGATTGATGGTATTTACTGGATTGCGATAGGACACTGACCGATGGCTATTGATCCGGCGATGCGCAAAGACATGCAGATGATGAGAAACCGGATGCTGGATATGGAGCCGGAGGTACACGATGACGCTCCCGTAAACGATTCCGATGTCAAGGGTGTCAGAGCGAGGGTGTACGAGAGCGGAGGCACGCGAGAGTTCCAAATAATGATAAATGGCACATGGTACAAGACTACGTTGACCGCAGTATAGGGGTGATGCAGGATGGGTTTATTCGGTACTGACACGCACAGGAAAACGGTCACATACGGGCAAGAGGAAACCGGCGCTTTACAGCCGGGCCTATTCGACGCATGGCGCCGGATGTATGGCGGCGGCGGGATGCCGTTCATGCCTCAGATCAATGAGGCGATCCAGCAGGCATACGCCCGGGCCCGGGCAGAAGCCCCTGAGAACGTCAGAGGCGACATGGGCGTGCGTGGTGGCATCGCTGGCAATCTGCTCAGGGGACGGACGGGCGTAGAGGGCCAGAGCAACCTGCTGAATAGCACGGGCCAGATGGCGGGCTACTTAGGTTCTCTGACAGCGGCAAGGCCAGGATATTCATTTGATGCGAGTACGCCGTGGAGCAACGCTATGGGCGGCATAAGCACGCTACTTGAGCCCATCCATCTGGCGCAATCAATTATACAGGCGACACCCGATAGTCCCGGCGCTGCTGGCCCTCCGCCGCTAGTGGGTAGTGGGAAAGCCGCCAGCGGGGGTAAGTCGTTTGTGAACCAGTCATATCTCAAGCCGCAGGGTTACAGCCTCGGCGGGTTGCCGTCATTTTAGGAGTTGATAACGATGGGACTTTTTGATTCACAAGGTTTTTACGAATCGTTCACGCCGCCCTCATACGCCGCAGAGCGGGGCGCGCTGAACCCGATGATATGGGGCCAGATGAACAGGCAAATGTCGGGCAAACCGACACCCGGCGATTGGGGCATGCGGACTGCGATGATGCAGGCGATCGGGCAGAATTTCAAGGACACACTCAACACGACGAAGAGCGATTTTGCGGGACGCGGTGTATTCGATAGCGGATGGATGCAGCGAGCGCACGGCGGCCTACTGAATCAGAGAGCAGGCCAGGAGGCCGACGCCGTAAACCAGTTCTGGCAGAACATCATGCAACGCCAGATGGCGGCTCAAGGCATGACATCCAATTTGCTCGCAGGCGCAAGAGCGGGTAGCGGCACATACACGCAGAGGGGATAGGGGAGATGCCAGACATTCTTGGAGCATTGGGCAGCGCTGGACGCTACGGCGGCGAATGGTTGCAAAATATAGCCGACCCCAAGAGACAGCAGCATCAGAGAGATGCGGAATTGCTGAGACAGGAGTGGCTACTCAAAAACCAGTCAGACCTCGCCAAACAGAGCGCGCTGAACGCTGGCTTGAGGGAGCGGACCGAAAGAGAGTCCAAGACCAACGAGCTCAAAGCGTATCTGGATGCTATGCGGGACTCGTCTTTGCCGCCGTCGCTCAGAGAGCACTTTGGGATGCAGGCGGGCGCGCCGGCAGAGGCTTTTCCGCGTAAACCCGGATTAGGCCCAAGGGCGCTCGATCCGACTGGCTTCATCCCACAGATGAACCCGCTGCAAGAAGCGCAGGCGTTCAACTATCGCGCGACAGGCCAGAAAGCGCTGGAGCCGAGAGCGCCGAATCAGTGGGACTTCGTGCAAGGGCTTGATCCGACACAGCAGGCAAGAGCGGTTGGCGGGCTCAATGAGGCTCCAATAGCAGCGGAACCCACGGAGTTTGACTGGCTAAACTCCGCATTGAAAGCGGCGGGCCTTACGGTGCCTAAATATGGAGAAGGCTTCTTTGGGGACACCTATGTGCAGCGGCCCGCAGTTAGCCAAGAAGTATTACAACCTATCACATCGCGCATCAACCAGCAGGCGGGATTACCGGGACAGGGGCCGGGGGCGCCACAAGCCGCAACGGGCCTGCCAAGCATGTCCACACTGAAGATGATGGAGGATTTGAGGCTCGCATCTCCGCAAGACAAGCAGGAGACGCTGGATTACCTTGGAACGCCAGAAGGCCAAGCCTACGCGCAGGCTGAAGGCATAGACATGAATAGGGTGCTTCGTGGATTCTGATGGGATACATCGAAGACATAAAGCAGCGCAAAGCCAGAAAAGAAGAAGCCCAGACAGCTCTTTCCATCGAGCCCAAGCGCGGAGCCTTGAATTGGACATTCGATCAACTGTGGCGCACGACGCACGGCTCACTCGGCGCGATCAAGGCGGGTGTAGAAGGTAAGCCAGCATCCGAGATATTGGCCGCTGGCAAGCGAGGTTTACTCCTACAGGAAAGAACCTTTGGAAGTGACCCGCAAGGGCGGGGCGATGTTAATTTAGAAAAAGCGATAGCCGACTGGGGTATGAGAAACCCCAGAGCATACCAAGGCTTTCGTAGCAACCCTTTCGGCAGTGTCGTTCTGCCACCGCCTACCGATCCCAAGCCCGAACAGTTTGAAACCGATACGGCCCTATCAAGACTGCTCTCCCATAAGCGCGACACCAAGGGCCAGCTACGCGGCGTCAGAGCATCAAGACATCTGGAAGAAGGTTACGCCGCCGCCAAAGGCTTTGGGGAGGGGCTGGCGTCGGCTTCTCGCGGATTACTCTATGAGATTGGGCTAGACCCGCTGACCTATGTTCCCATTGTCGGGCCAGCAAAGGCCGTTAAAAGGGCACTGACGCCTGCCGCCGAAGCCATGAAGCTGCCGCAGGCATTCCAGAAGGTCAAGGGCACAAAACTCGTTGACGAACTCGGCAAGGCGTTCAAGCCCTTCTTTGGCATGGGGGACACCCAGAAGCGGTCTATGCGGAAATATCTGTGGGGCAAAGAGGCCAAGAAAAAAGAATTTGAAGAGGGCATCAAGGACGTATTCAAAGGCGCGAAATTGACCGACCCACAGGCCGAACTCGCGTCCGCTGGCATTATCTATCCTGAGCTGATGAAAGGCGTTGACGATCCGGTCAAGGCGATAGACGATCTGCTGACCGCCAAAGGCGCAGAAGGCACACAGATGCGCCAGCGCGAGTTTACGCTTGAGGCGATCCTTGGCGCCAAGGTTGATGACGCTCAGAAAGCGCTGAAGAAAACCGAAAAACAGATCAAGACTATCCAGGACGCGCCAAAGCAGACAGCCCGAGGCGCGGCGAGGTTAGAGAAGCTAACCGAACAAAAGAATCAGATAGAGCAACTGCTGGAACTCGCAGGAACTAAACAGCAGCGCGCGGTGTGGAAGGATGAGCTCGCAGAACTAGGCGGCAAACTTGAAGAACACAAAGGGCTGTTCGAGACGCCAGAGAAAGAGTTGCGCGGTATCGCGGAATCGCTGGCAAAAGAGACTCCGGAGGCGCGAGCTGGCATAGCAGAGGCCAGCAAATTCGGCAGGAAAACGCTGGATGAAATGCTGGAGCGAGAAAAGCCGGTTCTAGGCACAGCCACCAGAGATAGATATTTCCCTGGCACCTACCCAAAAGAGGTCAAGAGGCGCGGCGGCGCGTTTACCGCTGGCAAGACATTCGTTTCGCCCATAGAGGCTAAGGCGGCGGGCTATGAGCCCGAGATGAATATGTGGGCCGTGATCGCCGAGAGGGGCCGCAAATCCATCGACAAGGTTGAGACGCGCCTATTCACTGAGGATATGCTGGCGCGCTATGGAACCAAGATAGATTCCGAAGATCAACTGAAAGCAGCTATGCGGGGTGGCGAACGCATATGGGCGCAGAGGCAAAAGTCGCGCACCACTCCTGTAACCGACATCCCCGATTGGGTTGAATCGAGAATAGCGAAAATATCAGACCAGCACGGCCTTGCAGAAGTGAGGTTGCGACCGGAAGACATCAAGAGCCTATCGAAGCTCAGCAAGGATACGCCGCTTTACACGATGCCAGAGCCGCTTGTGCATTGGATGAACAACTACGAGAAGCGGATGGGCGATGGAACGATACAGACCATAGCAAGATGGAATAGCCGCTATATGAACTACTTTAGGGGATATGCCACGATGCCCCGCATGGCGTTCCATCTCAGGAATACGGTTGACAACTATTTTCGGTTGTTTCTCGATATCGGGCCGCAAGCCCTCAACCCTCGCTGGAACGTGAATGCCGCGAAGGTGTTGTTCAAAGGAACCAAGGGCAAGATCAAATTGCACGGCAAAGAGTATTCCTTCGATCAGATACGCAAGCTGATGGAGGAACATGGGCTGCGCAGGCACGGCTGGCTTGGCGCTGATACGTGGAGTCCCGATCTACCCCAGAACATCAATAAGATGTTTGAGGGCCACGGCAAGAAGCTGGCGAGAGCGGCCAATCCGTTCTCAGTCGAAGATTTCGGGCTGCTCAAGGCTGGCCGCTGGCTCGGCTCCAACATAGAGGATCACGCGCACGCCGTCAGTTTCCTGAAGAACCTTGACAAGACCGGAGATCCCTATAAGGCGGCGATGAGAGCGCATAAGTTCTTGTTTGACTACCGCGAGTTGACGCCATTCGAGCGTAGGGCGGGCAAGGGGCTCATGCCCTTCTACACATTCTTCCGCAAGAATGTCCCGTTCCAAGCCGAACAGATACTAACACAGCCGGGCAAATATGCGATGGTTCCCAAGGGCAAAAGGTTTATCGAGAACCTCTCCGAAGAGCCCGAATATACACCGCCCGAATACATGGCGAAAAGCTACTCTGTGAGATTGCCCATAGTCCGCACAGAGAAAGACGCTGAGACGGGCAAGGTGCGTACATACGACCAGTACGCGAACATGAGCATGTCCTTCCAGGAGCTTAACCAGCTATCCACGATGGGCGACCTGATATCGAGGCTTCACCCGGGCCTCAAGATGATCGCAGAGAAATTCGCGGAGAAGGAAGCGTTCTCTGATATACCCGGTGGACTCTCTGAGGGCAGGCTGGCGAAGCTCGGCGATGGCGTGGCGCTTCTACCCGAGAATGTGCGCGAGAAATTGGGGATCAAACGCTACAGGCAGATTGATGGTACAACGGCATGGAAGATGCCGTCCAGGACACTATACGACCTTCGGATGATTAACCCACTCATCCCCGAAACCCTCAAATATTTGAAAGAGGACAAGTTCTCGAAGTTGAACATAGATTGGAAGCGGCTCACAACTGGGGCGCTCACAACTGAGCTAGACCCCGAGACACAGAAAATATACAACCGCTTCGCTATTGGCGAGAAGAAGAGGGCGTATATCAAACAGAAGCGCCAAGAAATGCGAGAGGTCAAACCGTAATGGCTGAAGCTGGAGCATTCACAGATGAGAGCGCAGGCACAGGCGTTTGGGGTGACGGTCCGGTGTGGACGTGGAACGAGATCGGCATAATCTTCGATATGCTCGGATTGTATTGGGATCGTGGTATATCCCACAGGGTCGGCGTGTTCACAGACGAAACGCCCGCCGATGGAAAATGGGGAAACGAATGAAAAAGATATTCCTGACAATCTTTCTGCTGGCGCTTATAAGCACATCCGCCCATGCGACGCTGATGTACACGGTCGATGGGACGACTGATCCCGACGCGCCCACGAATTACGAGATGGTGCCGGGCACCCCCGGCGCTATTGATTACATCAACGCAAGATGGGAGCACATAGATGGGCGGATACACACGCTGGAGACTGCGCCTGCGGGCGGCACGGTGCCGGCAAGCACGTCCCCCACAGTAGACGCGGCGGGTGAGGTTGCCGTAGACACAGACGGCCCCGATTCCGACTTCGACCAAGGAGTGTTCACCTTCTATGATGGCACTCGTCAGATGTGGGGCATCTCCGTGGATGTGCTGACTGGCCTCAACGATGAGGACGCCCTGACGTATGACGCCGCTCTCGACAAATTTGTGTTTGAGGCTCAGTCCGGCAGTAGCGACGTTACTTCTCTGGTCGATTTGGATGATGTTGATTCTCCAGTTGGTTACACGTCGGGGTATGTACTCAAGGCCGATGGAGCTTCTTACGGTTCGGGGCAGTTGGCGCATTCCGACCTAAGCCTGGATGATGGGCTCAACCCCCATTCGCTGACGGCGGCTGAACTGTCGGTTTTGGACTTGGGCGGCGGCACACTGACGGGCTTTCTCATTTTGGACGCAAACCCGACAGCCGCGCTCCACGCCACAACCAAGCAGTACACGGATTCCGTTGCGGCAGGGATAAGGCTCAGGGTTCCATGCGAAGCGGCTTCCACGGCCAATGTAGACGAGTCCGCAGAGCTGGAGGCAGACGACGTTATAGATGGATACACGCTGGTAGAGGGCGACCGCGTACTGTTGAAGGATCAGACCGCCCCAGAAGAAAACGGCGTCTATGTGGCTGTAGCGAATGCCGCTGGCGCCGCTTCCAGGGCCACAGATTTCGATACCTACACGGCCAATGAAATCTACACGGGATCATTCTTCACCATCACAAACGGAACGGCCAATGACGACCTTCAGTATATCTTGACTACTCCAAATCCGATCACTGTTGACACTACGGAACTCACCTTCTCCTACTTTGGAACAGTCAACGCTTATGTCGCCGGCGACGGCATAGATTTGAGCACTCTTACATTCAGCACGGACATCAAAGCGAATGACGGCCTTGAGATCGTGTCTACCGAGCTAACCGTCGATTACGACGAGACAACTATCGGTATCACCGGCAACAAACTGGCCGTGTTGGGAATCCCCTGGACCAGTATTAACAGCTTTACGGGTTCAGAGTTTAATGATCTTGAGGATGTCAACATAGGCGCTCCCTCCGACAACCAGATTCCCAAGTGGGATTCGGGCACAAGCAAATGGATCGCGGCTTCGGATGAGACAGCTTCGGGTTCCGCTGGCGGAGATGTCATTGTTACCGTCTCTTGGATAAATTTGCCGAAACAGACAGTCAGGACTGCAACAGAGTGGACTAATATGCCTTCCGCCGGGACGCAGTTTGGCTTAGGGTATGGCATTAAAGCTATAGACCTCACTGCGGCCACCGAGTATAGAATCGTTGTAAATATGCACGACAACTCCGCCGCCTCCGGGGCCGACCTGAATTTGCAATATTCGACCGACGCCATTTCATACTACGCCGCTGACTCAGCCGCCGCCGGTGAGTTGGACATATCTACCAATGCTGGAATTTTGATAGGGGATTGGGCCACACTCGTTGCAGGGGCCAAGACCTCTGTGTATATAGCCATATTAGGCAAGGGCGGCGATGGCGCGGCTGACCCTGATTTCTCGAGCCTGATGGTCCAGTTTAAGTACCCGGCTGGTGTGCTTACTGAAGAACAGATAGAGGATTATGCGGGCGCGATGTGGACGGGCAACACCGAAACGCTGATTACGATTACATATCAGGATTCAACGGGTGACATCGACGCCGTGGTTGAGGACGATCTGAGCCTATACGACTGGACGAGCGTGGATGCTACTGACCTGAAGGTGGACAGCATAACCCAGGCGTATGACGCCGACCTTGACGATCTCGCAGATGGCACATTGACCGGCTCGAAGGTCGAGGATATCTTTCTGCGGAACAACGCTGCGGACACGACCACAGGCAACATCACGCTCAACAACGCATCCCCCGGTGATTCGCCTGCTGTCATATTCAATGACGGCGGCGGCAAGACTTTTACCATCGCCAAACAGGACGATGGCGAGGCATCCCTGATAAACGATGAGGGCGCGATATACTTCAAGCCCAGCAACGACCTTGACGATTATTGGTCTATGTACACATCGGGCAACGTGCCATATTTAAGGGCGGTCGGCGGAAATGCGTACTATATCGCGGACGGCGGAGAACACAATTTTGGCGACGACGACATCCGAACCACGGGCACGATTTATGGCACGTTCTCGATCACATTCGATGATGACACTTCGTTTGATGACGGCGTGGGCGACTCGCCGAAGCTGAAATTCATTGACGCTGACGACAAGGAATTCCAGCTATATAAGATGGATAGCGGCCCTGCAATTCTCTATAACAATGAGGGGTCTATTGATTTTCTTGCCAGTGGTGACACCGACGACTATTTCAGGATATTGACGACAGCGAATGAGCCTATCCTTACGGTTGTCGGCGCAACCAGCATGAATTATGGGGACGGCTCGACGACCGATCACACGTTCAGGACAGACGCCACCGGCGACGCAGAATTTGTGGTTCCAAACGATTCGATAGGGTTAGCTGAGATTAATTGGGCGGCTATTGCCTCAACCGAGTTATCGGATACCGCTGGCCTGCTGTACGAGACGGAACTTGACTCAGAGGCCGAGCTTGAAGGGCAGATAGGGGATATGGCGAACATCCTTCAGGCAACCGAGATCGACACTGAGGCTGAGCTAGTGGCCCTGATTGGGGATCTCGCGACGATTGTACAGAACACCGACATCGACACCAAGGCGGAGTTGGAGGCGATTCTTGGAGATGTCGCGGATATTGCGGAGGCTGACGGTGACGTTTATACGGGGGCACATGATTGGGGAGGCGCCGACTCGACAGAGATCAAGAACGCAGAGGGCGACGCGACGCTGACGGCGGCGGGCATGATAGCTACCGATGGCGCGGACGATGCCCTCGCAATACATTTCGGTTCGGGTGGCGAGATAGCTGGAGAGGCGCAGATTAGTGCGATACAAGCCATTTCGGTTGTCGTTGACCCTGGCGCATGGTATGACACCGACACGCAGGTATTCCTTTTCACGGTTGGCGACGAAGCTCCTAATGGCATAATCATTGATGAATGGAAAGTGTCGTGCAATGTCGATCCCGATGTCGAGATGGATTTAGACCTGAAGCATGCTGATGCCTTTATTGGGTTGGCAAGCGCTCAGGTTATGGATATTCTTGACACATCGAGTGGGGTCAGCACAGAGGATACCGACGCCAATATCCACGGGGGCGATGCAGTACCGAACGGAGATGTAGTCTATCTTGAATTTGGCGCTGACCCTGAAGGCACCTGTGTTCAAATGATATTCGAGATGTGGTATCACGCGGAGGAGGACTGAGCCATGAAAAAGATAATCCTCGCTATCTTCCTTTTCCTGTTTACGGCGCCCGCTACCGCCGAAACTTTTAAGGTGGGGGCTGCCGTAAACGATGCTCTGGGGATCACTGGTGGTCAAGACACAAACTTCTATACGAGCACTGTCAATGAATTCGGTCGTGACGCATACATTGGAGATAGGGATTTATGTGGATACGTTCGCTATGCGCTAACCATTCCACCGGAAGCAACAATAGACAGCGCCTATTTTCGCTTTTATAGCCAGACTGGCGCTGGGAACGATACCGGTGCTTTTAATACCACCGTTTATTTATTAGATCTTAGCAGTTCCCCGGCATGGAAAAATGGTAACGCATTCAACACAACAAATTATGCTGATGGTTCTGCGCTCGATGCGATAAGCACATCTACATCGGCGGGATGGAGTATTAGTGGTGTCTGGACAACTAACACTTGGTACAACTCGCCAAGTTTGGCGACTCTTCTGCAGGCCGCCATTGATTCCGAAGATTATGACATCGACAGCGCTACAGACAAGCATGTCGGCTTCAAGGTCGATCATGGGGATGGCGCATATACGACAGGCATCAACACTGACCGTCGACTTTTTGATAGCTATGAAGAGCAGCCGGCGACGAGTCCACAGTTAATTGTGACATGGACTGTGGCGGGTTCCTCGTCGGCCAAAGTAGGAGAGTGCGCCGATTGCGATGAAGGCAGTATGGATGATGCAGGTATATGGGTTTATCCCGGCGCCGAGGATAAGAATTACGGTGCAAGCACCAATGGAGGTGTTGGAAAAGTTGTTGTCTATACAGCCAAACAGATTTATCGCTTTGATCTTTCTGGGCTTGCTGCAGGATCAACTGTAGCGACCGCACGGTTAGGCTTTTACTGTTCTGCCCTTGGAGCTGATGGAGGGGTGAATGTTGTTGTATGGGGAATCCACGACAACAATAATAATTGGGTTGAAGGAGTAGGGACAGGGCAGACCGCCGACGATCCCACGGATGAGAATTGTTGGAATTGGCTTGGATATAACGAAACGACGTGGGCCGGGGCCGTTGGCCTAGCGACTTCCGGCACAGACTATTATGCGACATCGTATGGCGCTGCTAACGCCACAACGACAGGAGCGAAGGAAATTTTTATAAATGAAGCAGGCCGAACATATATAGAAGGCAAGATGGGGGGGGATGGGGCTGAGTTTTTGCTTTGGACAACGGACACGCTTGATGATAACGAGTACTCAACTGTGGAGTTTGGGGAATCGGCGACAGCAGCGTATAGGCCGTATTTGGAGTTGCTCTATGTTCCGCCACCGCCATCACCGCCCGCGTCCCAGATAATCATTATTCGGCGTTAAAGTAGGCGGCAAGATATGTTTGGACTTTGCGAATCCCACGGTCGTTGTAATGACAGACATCATAAAGATCATCGTCACCAATTACTTGGCGCAGATCGAGGGATGGATAATTAGCCAAGACAGTATCCCAATAATTTAATATTGCCTGTGGGGTGGCACCGCCAAATTTGAGTGGTTGAATAACAAAAATAATGTGAGGGAATCGTTGCAAAAGATTGTCATAAAAAGTGAAATCTAGCATAAGCCGAGGCGGGGCGAACGGTGCTGTTTGAATAACCATTTCAGGGCCGGGGAATTTCACTGTAGCCATAATGTACGCCCTTCTGAGGAGAGGATTGGTTACAGTTGCGCGAGGAAGAGAATCAAGATTCTTCAAATCTGCCAAGGTGCAAAAATAAAGAATTGTGTCGTTCGGTGAACAGTACCTCATAAGTTGCTCGACTTCACGAGGGTTGGCGGCGTTAAGAGACAGGTTGTAGATGCCGTTAAACTCCCCGAGACAGTATGAATATGATGGGCCGACAACAACAACCCGAGGTTGTTCAGCGGCGTGATAATTTTGCAAACGCTTCTCGAATGTCAGCAGATTGTATGCGTACATTGGTTTTTGAATCCATGATAGCGGAATATGAGGAGCGGCAGTGCAAACAAAAAGGCAGATCAGACCAATGAACGGTAAATACCACAATCCTATCACGAGAGGCTTTTTCATCATACTTAATTTTACCATGAAACCTGGTATCGGTCAAGCGCATTGCAAAGAGATAAAAAGTATCGGGAATAGATAATAATGGATGAACCTAAGAACGGACATTGCAAGGATCAAACGGGCGGATGCCTGGAATTTCGTCTATTAGAAAGGCGGGTGAAAACTGTGGAAGATTTCATTAAGGAACTCAAGGACAATCAGAAGTGGGATCGTCGGTTCTTGAAAACTGCGGCGGGTAGCGCGCTTGTCTCTGTAGCGATGCTATTCATCAAACTGTTCCTTATGGGGTGAAAGCGCCGATGACTCTCATTGATGACATGCGGCTTACGCGCAATTTCACGGTGGGGGAGTTCTTTGTCTCTAAGGATTTCCCTGTGCTTGCGGAGAAGCTACAGCCGACGCCGTTAATCATTAA
>SDBT01015139.1_pt1 | contig 12271 bp, 12 predicted proteins | sample 2277101 | NCBI WGS metagenome assembly SDBT01 (sample SAMN10404973, study PRJNA504765) | marine sediment metagenome | isolation source: marine sediment core GS10_PC15, 103 cmbsf | place: Arctic Ocean: Southern Knipovich Ridge | collected 2010
GGAGTGCGGTGTATGGGTCGAAATCAGTGGACGCTGACGCCGCCATTGAAAAATCGGTGTGGCCCAAGATATGTGGCGTAGGAAAAATCGCTGAAGTTTTCCTCGGCCAAACCACGTCAACTTGCGCAGCCATTAGCTTATCGAGGCAAGCTCAACCATTTCCACTTTAACATGGGAATCGGCTGCCGCCGCACCTTCATGGAAGAACAGAACACGAATCCGAATTACATTCGCCAAGTCGATTGTGACCTCGAAGGCTTCAGCATTGGAATTGATGAAGTCATCAGTCCCCTTCGCCGTTGTCAGACCGTCATTAACCGTTAGGGATGTAGCCGCAACAACTTCTTGCAGTATATGCCACTCACCTTGGGCAACGACTCCAACATCCTCAACGTAGATGGTATTCTTTTCCACAAACGCCGCTGCCGTAGCAGTAACCTCGAACACCGTGTCACCAACACCCTCGGCGTTGTCCATACCCTCGCGGCTGTTCGTCGCTGCACCAACCTTAGTAGGTATTTCAATGCGAGTAACCCAATCCAAATCACCAGAAGCTTTGCCAGATACTTGAATTAGGAAGGAACCAGGATTGGTATTGACCGCCGCCTCTACCGTGGCGTGCCACAACAAAAACATCGCAGCAAACGCAGTACTAACATCCCGCTCAATACCCTGTAGAGTAACTGGCCACGTTGCCAGCGCATGAGTCATCATATTGATGCCGCCGGTTTTGCTTGGAGTAGCCATTAGATTACCCTCCCATACTGGTCATATTTCGCAACGATCTCATCCTGCTTCTCAGCCAGGAACTGATCAATATCAGCCTCTAATTGCGCAAGCTCAGTTACTCCAGGGTGAACCAGCAAACTGTGAGTGAACTCAATCACATCTCCAGACAATAGCAAGGCGTTTTCAGCCGCAGTAATCTCCCCTGGCCCAGTCCCTTCGTCCATGGCCTCAGAAACCTTCCCTGTCAGCCCGAGTTTTATCAGCACGCTTTTCCAAGTAAAAAGCGCAGCATTGCTCGCTCCCGGTACAGGAGCATGCAGCACCAACCGATAAGTTTTATCTGTCCTTTCCAGAACATGAATTTTTGACATGTTATCTCCCTATTAGCTGGCTCGGAAGAAACCTGCAGCGTCAATTTGTGCAGTGATATCCGAACCGTCCGGCGTCACAACAAAATCATGCAATGTACCAGGAATGGTAAGCGCATCATTATCCGCTCCTGTTTCATCCCACGCAACAATCAGATCTTCCCAAGCGTCACCGGAACCGATCGAGCTAAACGTCTGATCTGCAAAGTCCAGATCTACGCGATCGTTGCCATCATCGACGGTGAATGCAACATCGGTGTCATCAAGCGCAATGTTGGCATAGCCGGAATTGGTGACTTCGTTGGCGAGTAATGCAAAAAGTGCCGTCATATCGTCGGCATCTTTCAGGTTAGCGTCAGTCTCGGCGTTGGCATCAATAATGAAGATACGCAGCACAGCCCCGGCCGGATCATTGTCATCTACACGCTTAAACCATGCCGCCATTGCACCAAGTGCTTGGTTAAATACTAAGTCCGCCATTAGGCTACCCTCTCACACAGAAATTGATTTGCACGCAATACTGGCCCAGGCTTTTCAGGGCGAATCACGAGTTGACCTCGATGGTCTTTTTTCAGAGGCTCGCGGTTGACCCGGTATGCTACATCATCTTTATCAGGTGCTGTGACGAATGTCAAAGTGCCAATACTGCCGTCTTCGTTCAGACCCTGTTGTAACCACCCCTCAGCAACACCCATAGCGACAAAACCTATTGATGGATTCCACAGAGTTGCCCATGTTTTCGTTCGGTTCATGGGCTCCATATGCGTGTACTCGAGGGGTATGATTTTGTTGCCCTCAGCATCACGCTTGCAAACTTTTTTTAGATACACGATTCTTACCCTCGATCCTTAACTTGTAAGGCCTATTATAAATTAAAAAATACAAGGAAGTAAATAATTACAAATCATTCAACGACCATTGCGTTCTTGTAACAGCATTTGACTGTCGTCTTTCTCCTTAGATTGCTTAGTCATACCGAACCAGAAATTCAGAATCTGGATAAGTGCAGCTGTCAATACACCGATTAAAATTCCAATTTGACCTTTTTGAAAGTCATCCATTTCCTTAAAGGCATCAGTGAACAACAGCACTCCGAGTACGGCAAAATAACCAACAACGAATACCGCTGATAACGCTCCTTGTACTTTTACACCGCGTGTTTTCGCTAGATCTCGCGCGCTGTCCTGTGAACCTGCATATATCTGAAGTTCTTCAATGTCAAGTTCGCGCATTCTGGTACGTAGATCTTTGTCAATCGATTTAAGCTTTACCATAGTTTCGGGCGAAGCTTCAGCTAGGATACGTTCAACTTCATCATCATCGTCAATGCCAAGTGCACCTTTGATGAGCGCGTTAGCAATACCGCCAATAGGACCAGGCAGTGCTGATGTTGCCAAGGGTGCTACTGTCCTCAGCACATTCATAGCGATCTTTCCAAGATTTAGTGCCATACATTAGTCTCCTATTAAGGCATCGAGTACACGATTAATTTGCGTGATTAACTGTGCCTGTGTGGCTTCAAGTGTTGCTACTTGTCTTTCCAATGTACCAACCTGACCCATTACTGAAAACAGCAAAACTACTGAACCAAGAAGTGCTGAACCCACAAGAGTACCAGATAACCCTAGTATCCATTTAATTGCTGGACTAAGTTCTGTCATTTCTCTTCCTTCTTCTCTGGTATTGGAATTCGTTCAATTAATAGAACATCATTGCGGATTTGTTCGTATCTTGCTAATGCTGCTTCAGATACTTGCTGTTGCTGTTGCTGTTGCTGTTGCTGTTGTTCCTGTTCCACTTGTGCAGCTTGTGTATCGGTCGCTCGTCTCGTCCGTGTAACTTGCCTCTGTGCAGCTTCAAGTTTTGCAGCTTCTTCTTGTATATCTTCGAGTGCCTGTAATTTTAGCACAAGATCACCAACAACTTTCTGAAGTTCTTCAACCTCTGGATCAACTTGAGCAATATAGAAAGGATCATCAACATAGCCGAGTGGTTCACCTGTTATCGTGTAGGTGTCGTCGTCAGAAGGCTTTGGGTCAGACTCGGAGCCACCGCCAAGGCTCTCTACACACTTTTCCTGATTCTTTCCGTGAAGCTTCTTCATGGTCGAAGTTAGACATATACAACTCTTCCATGAATCTGAGTTGTGCACCAAGCGATCACAGATTTCCAGCTTCTTACGATCGCCAAATGACCATGGAAGGTTGAGCATGAACCCGCCAACTGGTGTAGTAACTCCTAAACCTATTGAGTCTGAAGGAGTAAAGAGACCTATGCCTGGTGCCTGTCGCTCACTCTCGATTTCCACGCTGTTGGTGTTAGTAGAGCGGGCGTCCACGGGAACTTCAACCATTACTGGGGCGTCAATGGTTACAGGTGAATTAATATCGACATTTACAATGTCAGATTCAGAGAGAGCAGTTTCTCCGCCGTCATGTGGGTGCGGATCCGCATACGCCGTTCCCATACAGAATAGCAATAGATACAATATTAGTTTCATTATGTGGTCCTCTATCTAGGCTCTTTTCCTAAGAGCAATTTTGTCTATTTCTGCTTGTGGAGCACTATGTGCAGTTAACCAACGAGTGATCCACTCTGTTAATCCAAGTACTCGAGGTCCTAGTCTACCTTTGCGGTCCTCCACAATAGCAACGCCCCCATCAATTATGCGGTTGTGACGCCTCCAATCAGTCCAGCAACCATCACACGCCCAATCCTCAATGATAGGCAAAGCACGACAGTCCACGATCACGGATGCTTTATGCCATTTGCCACAAGTAGGGCACATATACCGAGTGTGTTGGTACCCCACTTTAATTTGAGCATATATAGGTTTCTCGTTATCTGAGCCTTGAGGATAATCAGGATGATAGCCAATTATTTGAGTCAAGTTGTCTCTAGTTTTAGGCTGCCGCATATTAGCTATGGGATTCTCACCTCCATCCAAAGCGTCCTGAAGATTTAGAGGACGCCAACTCATCCTATCACCAAGAATGGAATTTTAAATGCTCCTGTTGGGGAGGCAGTTACAGAGGTTCCTGCAGAGGCTTCCTCATAATCTACCAAGTCAAAATTATCTAATGTGCTACCACCGAATAAATCTCCGTCCTTCGAGACAGCCCAATCATGACCTGCTCCTAAACCGTCCACAGTAATTGTGGCTCGATTATTATTTTTCACCGTAGTAGAACTGGTGGCAGGAGATCCAGAAATAACAGCCGTGTCGTAAAGTACCCAACCGCCTCCATCATTAGCATATAGACCAATACTTATCGTGCCAGGTATCCATGTCTGAATTGGTTCAATAAATTGATTTGCTACAGTTACATCAAACTGAAGGATGTATTTATCGTCCCACGCCTCCGCAGCCAATATCTTATTGATCGACCGGTCTTCTCCTGAGGGAACAGACGGAACACTTTCGATAGTATCTTGTCGTGCTGTAGGCGCACCTGCCGTTTCGCAAATCTCAGCCAGCATTGTAAAGCCCGAAACAGTTTTGAGGAGCGCGATAAGGTTTAATGTCTGATCGCCCGTGAGACCGCTGTTTTTAAACGTTAAACCGCCCGCAGCAAGAGGTTGAACGATCGGAACTTCTCCCCACTGTTCAGGAAATGTGTGTGCGTCTCCATCATCAGCATAGTCAATTCCAACTCCATGAGATGCTCTCCGATATTCTCCACCACCATCATCGACTTGAGTACCGGCAGATAGACTAGCTGAACCATCAATTGTATCAGATACATTATCAGCAAGGACGTCTCCTACCACAGTTCCTAATGGGGCACCTGAAGTAGAATCTAATTCCATGCGGGTTACTTCCACATGCGAAATTCTAAGGAAGCCGGCCGTTGGGTCACTGTTTGCAACAAACTGGAATGTTACTAACCTAGTATCGTTATGGGTGACGGTGACCTGAGCAATGATAGTCTGCCAGCCATTAACTAAATCATCAGAATCGAAGAAATCAGGGAAGTGACTGAGTGATCCACCATCGGAATCATAGGCGCTTGCTTCCATCCTAAAATCACTACCAACACCATCGTATGCCGCGTCTTTATAGATTCTAATTCTACAGTAGAACACATCATTATCAAGAGCAGGCATTCTCTTGATACCACTAGGCGTGGACATGATATGTTGGCCAGAACCACCCGTGTCTAACCGGATACAGGGTCCACTATCTTCAGACTGTGTTGCTTGTAAGCTCCATAATGTACCGACTGACTCTGACCAGAAAGCTCCATTAAATTCTGGTGTCGAACCCAAAGCCAACGTTTGAATAAAGTTAGGATCAAGAATTAAATTAGGACCAATAGTCCTTGGTTGATTAGTAATATCGCCAAGCCATGTTGCACCTAAAGTTGACATATCCCTGTAGCCAGCCCACTCTATTTCAAGGATAGCAGTGTCATCGGTATGCAACACTCCCATAGAGAACCATTCGGCTGTACTAGTCGGAGTGTAAATAGCAGTAACTAAAGTAAACGAGGTTCCAACGTTTGTTGGAGTAGGGATAATTTGCCTTGTGCGGTCTTGAACCTCAAGCTCATTTTGAGCATTAGCACCCCCTATCGCCCTCTTACCAGTTGGTAATGTACCCGTATCATATTCCTGTGCGCGCAACTCAACATCAGCCGTACCCGATTGAACTCTAGCCAAACAAGCAAATTCATAGGTTGTTCCATGTTCTACCCTACGCGCTCCTGAAGAAATACTAGCCCCAGTCACAGCCGCTAATGTGAGAATGTCCCTAACATCATCATCCAGATATTGAACACCGTCCGTTGTTGTTCCCCACACAAACCAATCCACAGGAACCAGCCTAACTCCAGCCCCATTACCAGCCGACTTTCTTCTAAACGCCTCGAACGTGGGGTTGGCATTGAGAAACCCCATTGCAGCCGTAACCAACTGATCATTTCTAACGTCTATATCGGCTAGAATATCACCGGCCTCATTCTTAAGATTTATTCCTGCAGTAGCTCCAGTACTGGAAAGGTCTCGCAAATAGCAGTAGTCAATTTCAAAAGATTCGCCGGTATCAGCTTGAATAACAAGACTTGCATGTTCAGCTGTGATTGTAGGATTATAGGTAAATGTTTCAATCTTAAAAGCAGTCGTTTGGGCTTGATTAGTCGACAATAATCTGTCAACAGAAACATCTATTTCTGGATCAATAAAACCTCCAGCTGCTAACTGAGACACAGCTGTTTTTCCTACAGTAATAGCAGAATCTTTTTCAGCTACGCCAAATGTAACAGAAGGAGTTCCAGAATTTGCTCTAATCCTTAAGACTATTTGGTATTCTGTTTCTGTGTTTGGTACAAATGCTCCACTTATCATTTGTGCCGTAGAAGCACTATAGGCAAGATCTACCTTGTCTTTAGATGCATCAGAATAGACCAAGTCTCCTTCAGCGGCTCCGTTAAGAAACCAGTTTACAGGAAGAATTTCACCTGTACTTCTAGCTCTTACTTGATCAAGGAAGGGATTAGCAATAAAACCGCTTCCAAACTGTGTAGCAATTATCTGGTCGTTTTCAACATTCTTAGTTACTATGAAAGACTGTTCTGCAAAGAACGTAATGCCAGCCTTGCCAAATTGGTCATATAAACCTACTTGCACATAGAGAGTAGTACCAACCGCAACCTCAGTAGGAATAGCAACTACACCAAAAAATTCGCCATCATAGTGAAGATTTGTATCTCGGTCTGGAGTGAAGGCCGCAGAAGTATCAACGTAGACTACCAAACCTTTAAGATCATTTGGAGGAGAACTTATCGTTGTGGTTACCAAAAATGCATTAAATGCTTCTGATAAGACGACAGTAGTGGGAGCTCCTATTTGAGAATTGTTGATGTCAAAACCAGCCCCTGTAGCAAAATTCGTATTTTGAGTAAAGCTTGATGGATAGACATCAAAGCGACCAATAATTCCAGCAATACGGCCTGTAGCTTCTGCACAAGCCACAATCTGAGCTTGCGAAAGAACTACAGAATTACCTGTTGTGAATCCGCTTGTAAATACTTGACCATTACCATCCTCAAGAGTCCAATAGAATTGAGGGACATCTGCATTTTGAGTCCAAGTATAAGTAAGAGAAGTTTCTAAGTTGTAGTCAGCACCAGCTAGAGGATCTACCAAGCCTGCAATTGACGCAGTAGGCTGAGTGAAATCGTCTGATCCTGCATTCGTTAGAGTCGCAGTCTTAAACGCACCTCCAAACATCCCAACAGCTCTGACTCTGATAGTTAAATTGAAGACGTCGTTGAGAGCTATTGGAAACTCCCAATAAGGAACCGTTGTTTGGATTGGAGGACTAAAGAAACCATCTCCATCATGCCACTGTACTACAAAATACAACCATCCTTGATCGGCTTGCCAGCTAGCCACGACTTGATTAGGAATCGCACCATTTGAAAATTGGATGTTAAAGACGTCAGGAGTTTCGGCAACTTTAGGAAGAGCAGGCCTAGTTACTGGTGCTACAGCTGAACCAGTTTCATCATAAACTCTGGCATCATAGACATGAGCTTCGATGCCAATATTGTTTCCGTCTCTTGGAACTATTCTCGTTACAGTGAAGTTTCTAAAAGAAAAATCGAGCTCTCCCCAAGCAGCGATTATGTTGTATCGATCGGCGACAGGTGATGGATCAAAAGGTATAGCCGAATCAAAAGTAGCTTTAGTAGGATCAGTAGCACTCACTGTCGCATTAAACGGACCGCTAACATCTCCGTCAGCTTCTCTCAACATTATCGCATGCTGAACAGCCTGATCAGTAAGCATTTCTTGACTGAGTGTTATTTCTCTAGTGCCGACATTATAGTCCAAAACTTCACCAGCAATAGACAGATCACCGATAACATCAGTAGGGATTGCAATTAGGTCTCCTTTTTCAGGGAGATAACCTTCAATTTCGGTGTCAAATTCGACAAACAGATTTACAAATTTCTGTTTAGCATCAATGAACTTTAGAATCTTAAAGAGATGAGTTCTATTGGTTATCCCTCTTCTGTAGTCAATATTTCGAGGTATTACTCCAGCAGCTGGCTCAATCAAAACATCTTCTCTGAAGTCTTCGTCTTCATCAAAATATCTTGATTCAACAGAGTCATAATCGTCTGAACGATCATATGTTAATTGAAATCTCTCATTCCTCATATTAGCACGGTTAAAGGTCCATGCAGGAAGAGACTGAGCAATTTCAATCACAACTCCAAGCTGATTAAATGATGGTACCACGAAAGCTTTACCAACTGCAGCTATCTCTTCTATTGCTTTCCAAATATTGGTAAGAACATCAAATCTACCATCATAGTTAAAGCTATTAGTCGCGTTACTAGTGGCGAAGGCTTCGAATGATGCCGTGTCCATTTCTGAATCAGGACGACCAGCACCATAGTCTGTATTTCTAAGAACGTCAGCGATGGCCCATGCAGGATCTCTTGTTAATGCTGGAGCTTGCCAAGACCCACTGCTAAAAATTGGAAGTTTTCTTTGTGCAAATACATTAAATGACCGTGCACTTAGATTTGATATCTGCTCAGTTGCGCGAACTCTGACCGCAAGAAGAGTAGTGTTTGGGTAGGTTGTAGGATCTGTAATAAATCCTCTCATTCCTTCCCAAATAAGGTGATCATGAACCTGTTGCTGCAAGCTATTTTCATTTACGGTTCTACGTACTCTTACTTCGTATCGTCCATCAGGAGAAACAACAAATTGATATGTTGTGCGTAAAGGAGAAAGACTTCTGTTTGATAAAAGTGCATTAGCACCTGTAAGCCAAGTTCCGAGTCCGACAGGAACTCCAGCATCGTCGATTTCACGATATTCAATAGTAACGTTTCCAATAGCTGTAAGAGCTTCAATATCACCACTACTTCTGGCTCTATAGACGCCAGTCGAGAAAGAGACGTCCACAGCAATACGGTTTATATCGGTACCAGATGAATTAGCTACAAAAGGCCCTGTATTAGTTGTGGAAAGAGTTTGATTTGCGACTTCAACTGAGTTTTCTACATCAGATGGAAATAGGGTAACAGGGCCTTCAAAAAGAACTTCAGTCGTGATATCGTCAAAGCTAGCAACTGGAGTATCAGATATTCTGATATCGGATATATCAAACTCACCTTTTCCGATGTTTAATACTTGATGGAGGTATTGTTCATTAGATCTGTATTCTATCCATGGTTGAGAGATAAGATCCGGGAAAACTCTCATTTCTCCATATTGTATCGGAACAGGCTTCCCTAACCTAGCAATATTTGATGATCCACGAAGAGAGTAGGTATTCGAACCATCATTAGGATCTGGATCATCTGGGATTTGGGTATATGCATAGATAGCAAGAGCTGCTACCACGGCTAGCACAATCCAATATACCAATTCTATGCCTGTTCCAGGTTCAACATAGACAGAAACTACATCACCGTCTATTGGAATGTAATCGAGGTCTTCAAACTCTTCACCATTAAGGAACAGATAATCAGGTTTCTTTTCTCCAATGAGATACCCGATTGCCTTTCCCTCAGGAAAATTGAACCTTACTATCTCCGGATCAAACGGATTGGAGATAATGGCTAGTTGGGCTAAGCTCATAAAATTCTATCCGTTTGAAACCTGCTCTTTTAAGTTGCAAGAGAGTATTCGCAACAATAGCATCCCCATTAAATGAATGTAACACCTTCCCTCTATCTTCTTCGGTCCAAATTCCTACATGATGAATAAAATTACTTTTTGACATTGCAACGACCGCAAAATCAATTGGAACATCTACACGTTTCCAATCTGGTTCAAAGGTTGCAGTTTCCATAGTTTTCACAATATCTTTAATGTTCTTAATCATTATATGGGAAAACTCTGGAAGCTCAATTCCTAATTCACTTTCATAGACGTCCTTAATGAACGTCCAACAATTAGTTGGAACATTACCTATCTTGTCTTCTGCCCAACTCATCTTGTTATTCCAGGAACATATGAACTAGTGTAAAGAAATCCGGGAAATCGATCGTTGAGAAAATCGAAAAAAGTAGCTTGAAGCTGAATATCAAAAGGAGTAATGCTTCCATGCTTTACTTCAAAATTCGGCGGAGGATCCAAAATAGGAGCTGACGTTTGTGTGAGTGCGTACGTTCTCCAGAAACAATCTATAGGACCACCAGTTGATCTTGCTCGATCCATTTGGTTCGTAAGACGTCTATCAATATTTGGAATAATGATAGTAAGCTGTTGATGGCCACGATCACCTTTTTGAGGACGGCGAATGTCAAACGGACAAGCGGTGAAAGTAACTGCTGTACTTGGATTAACTGGAGCTGTAGCCTCTAAAGTCAAAACATAGTCTTTTGGCTGATGGACGATACGCTCTGGCGTTGTAAACGCAGTGTGGTGAAACTCCAAGGTTTCAATAAAGAAATCATCAGTAGCTGGAGCTACTGCAAGATTCTTATATAATGTGGGAAAAGGAGCAGGCATATTAACTCGCTAAGTATGTATCCAATGCAGATTCTATAGGAACAGTGAAACTTGGGATCCGGAAATTAAACTGAAGTACCCACACTGTCTCTTTAAATTCCCATGTAACAGAGCCAGGAACTATGTATCCTGTAATTGATTGAACGGTACCGTCTGAATCAAGAATATCCATGGCAATATTATCGGCACCCTCCTCAGCTTTATGCCTTAACCAAGACCAGAAAAAGTGAAATTGTTCACTACTATCCATATACATTTGAAGTTGGATAATGGTGAACGCATCCTCAAAAACCCTTCGACGCTTCGTGGAAGATGGGAACTGAGTTTCTCTTGTCGCAAGCTGAGTAACACCAGAATAATTAACTCTTTGTGGACGAGGAAATTTACTAGGCCAAGTTGCCATTAAACGAATCTCCCTCTATTCCGCTGAAGTCCATAGGTTCTTTCCAAAGCTACTGCAATATCGCTCTCACCAGATGTCACACGAGAAGCTATACTCTTTTCTACTCTTGAAAATATAACATCAATTTCCATACCTTCAGATGTTATACTGCGAGAAATTTGTGGCTCAGATGTAGCTCCAATAATGTTTACTACAACGTTGGGAAGACCAGAACCAGAACCAGAACCAGCTCTTGGAGAGTCGAATTTCTCCAGTCTCTTAAGAGGTGAAACAATACCTTGTTCAGGAGGAATGAAGAACTGTTGTCCACGTTTGTTCTTAAAGAGCTCAGCATTAGTTCCTTCGCCAACACGAAAGAACTTATCAGGACCAACAGGACCTCCGTGTGCTCGACTTCCGCCAAAACCACCTGATGCAGCGGTTGCTGCTTGAGTTCCAGCGGTGATTGCTATTCCAGCTGCTGAAGCTGCACCCAAAGCTGCGGCGCCAGCAGCTGCTGCACCACCAAACGTCGCAATAGAGGCATATAAGGCAGGAAGAAACCATGCAGTCGCAAGTGCAGCCGCGCTCGCCGTTGAGGCCGCAGTCGACGCAGCAAGAATTGTCTTTCCGAGAATTGCATTGATCAACATCTGAAGTCCAAGTTTGATAATAGAACTCAGAATTTCAGTTACAATAGCTCTTCCAACTGCTTTCAAGGATTCTTTTAGATTGTCACCCTGAACTACTGCATTAGCAATTGCATCAGAGACATCATTAATAGCTTGTCCAGCAATACCCCCAAAGGTCTCTTGCATCTTTTGAGTGATTGTATCTAGGTCTTGACCAAGAAACTCAAGCTCGGCACGCATTCCACGAAAGAATGATATGGAATCGATGGCAAAGATATTTTCTAATTTTTGTTTAAGAGTATCTGCGGTTGCTTGAGAAATAATTCCATCTCTAAAAGCTGCGTCAATCTCCAAAACTTGTTGATCAAGTTGAAGTTTAAGTGCAGATAGAGTATCACCTCCTAATTGAGCGAATACCTCTGCTTTTCTTAATTGAGCAGAAGCAAAGTTCTCTAAGTCTTCGATGTATTTCAGATTCAGTTTATCGGTTAATTCTTGTTGTAATACAGGAAATCCTTTTGTATTGTTGATAATCAATTCGCTAAGTTTTTGATATCTTGCAACGATCTTATCAATACCGCCGACAGAATTTCGAACCTGTTCGATAGCTCTTAAGTTATCGGGAGTTAGAACAGGTGCCAAATCTGGTTTCAAGCCAGAAAATATATTTGGATCTGCAC
>SDBT01015140.1_pt1 | contig 12270 bp, 14 predicted proteins | sample 2277101 | NCBI WGS metagenome assembly SDBT01 (sample SAMN10404973, study PRJNA504765) | marine sediment metagenome | isolation source: marine sediment core GS10_PC15, 103 cmbsf | place: Arctic Ocean: Southern Knipovich Ridge | collected 2010
AATATCGCAGCATTCCCGGCACAATTTTGTGGCCGGGGATGTTAGCGTTACTGGTATTCATCAACTACGCATTCGTTCCTCAAATATTTGCACCCGAAGAAACCGATTTTGTAATCAAAAGAGGGGATAGTCTCAGAGTAGTAGCGGCAAACCTTAAGGAGCAAGACCTTATTAAAAGCAAAACATTTTTTGTGGTCTATGGTCTTGTGTTGGGCATGGATAGGCAATTGAAAGCCGGGCACTATGAGATTGAATCCGGAACAAGCCACGGCATCCTAATGGAGATAACGGGAAAAGGGGGGAATGATGATATACGAGTTACTATCCCGGAAGGATTTAATATTTGGGAGATCGATGAGAGATTGGCTTCAATCGGGATAACTCTTCCTGGCGAGATAAGTAATTTCAGATCCCAGGAAGGATGGCTGTTTCCGGATACGTATGACTTTACCAAAGGGGAGACTCCCCTAACGATCATAGGAAGAATGAACGATAACTTCTCGGAGAAAACCGCTGAGCTGAGACAAGAAGCCGCTGAGCTTGGTCAAAATTGGAAAGATATCGTCATAATGGCTTCGATTATAGAAAAGGAAGCGAGGGAAGAAAGTGATATGCGGATGGTGGCGGATGTCTTGTGGAAGAGGATGGAAGCCGGTATGGAGTTGAAGGTTGATGCGGCAGTTGCTTATGGGGTCTGTATCCTCCAAAGAGATGTCTGTGACGTGTCCAAAATGCCCATAAGAGGCAACTTAGACATGAAAAGCAGATATAACACCTATAAGTACACTGGACTGCCTCCTGGCCCAATTTCGAACCCTGGGCTGCAATCCCTGAAAGCGGCTATGTACCCTAAAGAAAACCCATATTATTACTATCTTTCTACGAAAAACGGAACAATATTGTTCAGCCAAACTGGAACTGAACATGAAAGCAAAAGAGACACACATATCCTGGGGAATTGACAAATTTTGGCTATTTGCTAATATATTAGCGCTGTAGACAGCAGGCATTAATTGCGAACGCAGCCTCTTATGAGGTAGAAGACCTGCCGAGGTGTAACCCCAAAAAAGGGTCATTTGTCTGCGGCTAACCGCAGTTTTTTTATGAAAACAAAAGGTCAAAAAAAACAAGAAATCGAAGTACTGAGCAAGAAACTACCTGATTCCAAAATCACGGTGTTTACCTCTTTTTCTCAAGCAGAAAAGGGCGGGTTAACAGTTGCTCAGCTTCAAGAGCTGAGAAGAGCTTTGCGGGAGAAAAAAGGCGAGTATCTTGTAAGCAAGAAGACGCTTACCAGAAGAGTCTTGAATGCTTCTGGGGTCAGCGATGTTGACCCAAGAAAGTTTGAAGGTTCTTTGGGCGTAGTCTTCGGCTACGAAGATCCCATCGATACGGCAAAGTCTGTATATGACTTCGCAAAGAAGAACAACGCTTTAACAGTGCACGGAGCATTGTTTGAGGACAGCTTTATTGACGCAGCAAGATTTACCGAACTGGCTAATTTGCCAAGTCGAGAAGTGCTGCTCGGTCGAACCCTTGGTATGCTGCAATATCCGATGACCGGATTAGCTACCGTACTTCAGGGCAACATCAGGAACTTACTATTGGTTTTGAAAAATATTAAAAAATAAACATGGCTAAACACGAAGAACTAATTAAACAAATCGAAGAAATGTCAGTGTTGGAACTTTCCGGGTTCGTAAAAGAGCTGGAAGAAAAGTTCGGAGTTTCAGCAGCAGCTTTTGCTGCACCTGCCGCCGCTGCACCTGCTGAAGGTGGTGCCGAGGCAGAAGAGAAAGATGCTTTCGATATCGTCTTGAAAGCTATAGGAGACCAAAAGATTCAGGTCATCAAAGTAGTTAGAGAAGTTACCGGATTGGGCTTGAAAGAAGCAAAAGATATGGTAGACAAAGCTCCGGGTACCATAAAGGAAGCAGTAAAGAAGGAAGAAGCTGAAGAGATCAAAAAGAAGATCGAAGCAGCTGGAGGAGTAGCCGAACTTAGGTAAATTGATTTCAAGTAAAAAGGCCCCTTACAGGGCTTTTTGCTTTCCGAATTTTTTAACGAAGTAACTCAAACGCTTTACGAATATATTCACGAGTTAGACCTAGGTCTAAATAATCTTTTGAATTACGGAGCCTTCCTTCGGCATCAATGCTTAGATCGGAGAAGTCTTTAATCAAGGGTTTTATCAGGTCGAGGGTTGTTGGACTTAACCCACCAGCAATACCAAACCCCATTGTTAAATTTTTAACCTTGAGTGCTTCTAGATAACTTTGAGCTATCTCAGGATTAAATGGGATCCCCAGACCGCCGCTTGGATCTAAAAGTACATAATCTGCTAAATACTCATATTCAGCGACTCTAGCGGCTAATTCTCGCGGAGAATTATTTATCATCTCAAAAGCTCTTTTCCCTATTTGAAGAACAATCTTTTTACTCCTGCCGCATTGTGCGTGGTAATGGGCAATATCCTTAAGAGAAGGCCAAGCCATATTTAGCTGAAATCCATTCAGATTAATCCCACCAAGATTGGTTAATTGAACGAGTTGATCAACTAATGATTCGGGCTGTTTAGTGGCATAGTGGATTAGATTAAGGATTTGATGGTGTCTGAAAAAGATATAGCGGATGTCTTTTACCGCTGGGTATCTATTTGGCCATTTATTTTGAAGTCCTTCAAGGGTTTTTTGACTGGCCAGAACACCAACCATGAGTAATTGGGTTGAATATGCTGGAATAGCAGCGAGAACAGAAAGAATCTCGAATCTTGATGTAAAACCAGTAACACCGATGTATGGTTTCATCCTTCCTCCGTTTAAAGAACTAAAAAACCGTGTTTTATATTAACACAGTTTTTTGTTTTAGGCAAATTATATTAAAGTTTCCAGATCTTGTTGTCTGAAGATAGGATATATAGCTCACCGGATTCTCCGAGGCTTACGCTTTGAGGATTTTCAATATATGAAATATCTAGTGTTTCAATGAGGGAACCGTCTGCTCTGTTGAATTTCTTGATTTTTTGTCCGTCGACTACAAATAGCTCGACAGCTTCTTCTTTGGTCAACAACTGCGCACCTGCACCCGGGTCGATCTGGAGATCCATTTCTTGTTTTTTCTTACCTCCGAAGTATTCAACAAATTTTCCGTCACTGGTTAGGGCATAGATGCTATTATCTACAACTATGGAAATAACGATGTCTGTGTACTCTTCCTTAAGCCATTTTGTTCTCTTGGTGCTTCGCATCGCGACATCACCGTATTTAAATATTCCTTCGCTGTTCGCGAAATAGAAGTTCTCGGCATAAAAAGCTCCGGCTGTGATACCTTCTTCATCAAGAATCTTTGAATAAATATCTTCTCCGTCTGCAAAATGAATATTTGCCGGTGCGACGTATACATATACGGTGTCTTCTTCTAGGGCACCACTTAGGCTATTGAAAGACCCATCCTCGCCTGCGTCCTTATCGAAAACGTATAAACTATTAGAAGTCTTTATTACATGGCTTGCGGTTACATCTTCTTCGCTTAAATCTCTCAGAAGCTTTGCCTGTTTTGTGCTGACTTTATCGATCTGGTTAAGCTTGTCTTCCACCTGAGTGATTAGTATTTGCGCTTTCTCATTCTCTTCATATTGCTGCAGCCCCATCAGAGCGGCGTTCAAGGCAGCTCTAGCTTCTCGTATGTTATTAATCGCGAGTTTCTGCTCTGCTTGCGCCAGGCCCTCCTCAGCTGTTTGCTTTGCAGCTTTAAATTCTGCAGATGACTGACCGAATGTCTTATATGATAGGAAACCGACAATAGCGACTGCTATCGCCAGGGCTCCAACCACAAATTTATGTGTAGGCTTCATTGACTTGATAGTTCTAGTCTTTGAGAATAATTTGTCAATGCCAGTTTCCCTTTTTGCCATGGAAAGCTCGGCTGGATTAAGCTTTGGCTGTTCAGGCTCTTGTTCGGATTCTTTTTGTGCTTGTCTCTTCTCTTCCTCCTCTTGCTGCTTCAGATCGGGTAGGGTTTTGAGCATATTCTTTACTCCCGCCCGTTGTTTGTCGGAGGCGGAGCTGGAAGAAATTATTGGACGGGGGATTGAGGTTAATTCTTTTACTTCTTCCATGGAAACGAATACGCCGTGGCATGGGAATGTGGCTCTATTCTGCATCACTTCGATGCCCTTCACAAAGTCGGCAGAAGTGATGGAAGCCCTGATAATTTCTTTGATCTTCTTCTCTCTTGTTGTGGTCTGTCTGTTCGGGTGGTAGGCGAATATCGAGTCACTACCGGTCAACTTACCTGATACAACATTTGAGAACTCCTGTTCTTGTACTTTCTCTCTGCTGAACAATCCAACGTTATTGAAAATGTCGACAAACTCCCCATTGCGAGAAAGCAATACTTTGAACTTTCCGAGTTTGGAAATCAACATACTGTTGCCGGAGATAGCTAGAACACCAAGATCCAAATTTATTTCCTTGTCTCTGAAGAAATCCTTCAGTACCTCATTTAGTTTTTTGAGGCCTCGCTCAAATGTTACTTTTGGTGTTGCGTTGGGATCTCCGTAATATTCCCTCTTCATTAGGGAGGAAATTAGATTCAAAATATATCCTATATCCTCTCCCGGCCGTTTTTCTATATGCCCCAGAAGATACAAGCTGCCCAGCTTCTTATCAGGCAATTCTGCAGGCTCGTAAACAAAAGACTCGCAGATAGAGTTGTCCTTAGGATTAAGGGAAACTTCTTGCGAGCTGGATTTGAGGATTAATTTCTCCATTTGATTTTTTAGTGGATTATAGTTACATTTTACTAGATAAGTAAAAAAGAGTAAACAACCCTTCTATGCGATTTGTAGACAATCTTTTCGGCTCTAAATCGAGAACCCAGGTTCTGAGGTTTTTTTTCAGGAACCAGGGTATTTTTAGTGTAAGGGAAGTAGCCGAGCATTTGAGGCTTAGAGATAGGGAAGTCGAGAAAGAGATTCAAGTTTTGATACGTTTAGGTATTATTAAAAAAGGGAGACCCTCCAATGGCAAAACGTAAGAAAGTAAAAAAGAAAAAAAAGAAGGCTAAGCAGCATGTTAAGAAGCGTGTTAAGAAAAAGAAGAAGACGAAAAGACGCGCTAAGAAAAGAAAGAAAAAAGCACTTAAGCCGAGAACATTTTACACGTTGAATACGGGGTGCGAGTTTTATGACGAGCTAAAAACTCTGCTTTTAAAAATCACTCCGAAAGAATATGAAAAATTTACCCAAAGAGTTGCAGCTTTGGGAGGAGTTAGGCTGGCTGTAGCCGCGGGTGTCTTTATCGATCGTTTACATTCTCCGGCCGATCTTTTGATCGTCGGCAAAAGAGTTGATCATATAAAATTATCTACACTCATGAGAACTTTAGGGATAGAATTAGGGAAGGAGATAAACTACAGCGTGATGACGGAAGAAGAGTTCAGATATAGAAGAAATATGTATGACAAGTTTTTGAGAGTTCTATTAGAATCTCCACATATAAAACTGGTTAATAAAATAGGCTATTTGGGTAGAGAATAATGGGCGTTTAGCTCAGCTGGTTAGAGCGTTGCATTCACATTGCAGAGGTCACTGGTTCGAGTCCAGTAACGCCCACCGGGGGATCATTTAACAATACACCGAAAAGGGACAAATTGTTGCCAAAACAGTAGCTGGGGGCAAGGGTGGAGAATCGGGGATGTTACAGATAGTGTTGATAAACTGTACACAACCTACCGAAGAATGGCGTATTAAAGCCATTCTTTTTTATTTCTCGTAAATTTGGATAACAAACCGGTGTGGGGTATAATAAAGTTAGAGTGTATAAAAGTGGGTAGAAGTGGGAGGTAGCCAGGCCACCTAAGCATGAAATTATTATGTTAATAGGAGAATTCAAACATTCAATAGATACGAAAAAAAGGCTGGCAATACCTTCAAAACTAAGGAAAGACATTGGGATGAAAGCAGTCCTCACCAGAGGACTGGACAGCTGTCTATTCCTGTTCACCCACGAAGAGTGGAAAAAATTAGCCGAGAAGTTACAAGCCCTTTCGTTTACACAACGTAACACGAGAGCTTTTGTGAGATTATTACTTTCCGGAGCATCAGAAGTGGATATCGATGCTCTGGGGCGAATTTTGGTCCCCGACTATTTGAAAGAATACGCGGGGTTAAAGAAAAAGGTCGTTGTAGCGGGTTTATATAACCGTCTCGAAATTTGGGACGAGGATAAATGGAGCGCATACAAGAAAGATATGGAAAATAAATCTGATGACATTGCCGAAAAATTAGGGGAGATTGGAATGATATAGATCATGCACATTCCAGTACTTTTAAACGAAGTAATTGAATATCTAGATCCGAAACCTGGTGCGAAAATAATCGATGGAACATTTGGACTGGGAGGACACTCAAGAGCGATCGTCCAAAAGGTTTTGCCCGGAGGACAGATCTTGGGAGTAGAGAGAGATTTGGAAATGATCTGGAACGCCGGGAAATTGCCGGAAGGCATAAACCTGATTCACGGAAATTATTCATATCTGAGAGATTTAGCTATTGCTAACGATATGGGTGAGGCCGATGGAGTTATTCTAGATTTAGGATTTTCCTCTTTTCATATAGATAGAAGCGGAAGAGGATTCAGCTTCAGATTTAACGAGGTGCTGGATATGCGATACGACACATCGCATGACGACAGTATGACTGCCGAATTCATTGTTAACAAATATGGAGAACGGGATTTGGCGGATATTTTAAAAAATTATGGTGAAGAGGGATTTGCCAGAAGGATCGCTGCGGCCATTGTTGTTGAAAGGAAAAAGAAACCGATCAAGACAACAGCCCAATTGGTAGAAGTGATAGGCGGGGCAGTCCCATTTTGGTACAAAAAAAGACGCATACATTTTGCTACAAAAACATTTCAGGCTCTGCGTATAACGGTGAACGACGAATTGGGTGGATTAGAAGCAGGTCTGAGTCAGATACAAGACATTTTGAAACCAAGCGGGAGAGTAGTGATAATTTCTTTCCATTCGTTGGAAGACAGAATTGTCAAAACATTTTTTAAAAATCCCGGGTTTGAAAAATTAACAAAAAAACCAGTACGGCCCAGCAGAGAGGAAATGGGAGAAAATCCTCGAGCTAGGAGCGCCAAATTAAGGGCGGCTATCAAAAAATGAGGAGGGCATATAACAAATTCTTTATTTTCAATATTATACTAGGATCTCTAGTACTACTTTTACTTGTTGGCTATCTTATCCAACAAAACGGAATTACTTCCAAGGGTTTTCAAATAGATTCACTGGCTTTGCAGTTGAAGCAGTCTCAAACGACCTACAACAACCTTATAATCCAAAAGGCCTCTTTAGATCGTATGGATGAAATTCAACAGTATGCTTTCCAAAAAGGTATGGTTGAAGCCGGAGAAGTTACATACATTTATCAATCCGGCAAGGTTGCTTTGAAAAAAATATAATTTTGCGTAGAATAGACGCATGATTAAAAAAGATAAAAGCGTTCGTATAACGTTTTTTTTGATTAGCACGATAGTTGTCTTTGGTTTGATCGGGTTCAGGCTATTTGATCTGGCATACGTAAAAAACCATATTTACAGGGAAATTACGGAAAGAAGAAGGGAGAATCCGATGACCTTCAGTCGAGGAGATATATATATGAAATCGACTGACGGCCCCGTGCTGGCCGCGACGACAAAGAAATATCCAATAATCTATGTAGCTCCCAGAGACATAACCGATAGATTCGAAGCTGCAAATACCATTACCGATCTTTTGGGAATAGAAAGAGAAATAGTCGACAGAGCTCTTGAAAAGGAGAATGACCCCTATGAAGTATTGATCCGCAGAGCAGATGATGAGCTGGCCGAGAAAGTTGAGGAAGCGAATATAAGGGGATTAGGGATTGATTATGTAGAGGATAGATATTATCCGGAAGGAAGTATGCTGGCCCATGTAATAGGTTTTGTCGGATTTTCAAAAAGTGGCGATATCAAAGAAGGACAATATGGGTTAGAAGCGTTTTACGATGATATTTTAGTAGGTCCCGAAGAACTTCACGCTAATATTGTTTTAACAATTGATAGGGATATACAGTTTTTTGCCGAGAAGACGCTTAGTAAAGTTTTAGACAGATGGGGTTCTTTATCGGGAACGATAATAGTTCAGGATCCAAATAGCGGAGCAATACTGGCAATGGCCGGATCTCCCAGTTTCGATCCCAATAGTTACAGTTCTTTTGAAATAAAAAATTTCCTGAATCCTGCAATCCAGGGAGCTTTCGAACCGGGGTCCACGTACAAACCCATCACAATGTCGATGGCGTTGGACATGGGCAAAGTACATCCCCAGACGACATATTATGACTCTGGAGAAGTACGCTATCCGGGTGCTAAACCCATAATGAACTATGACGAGAAAAGCCACGGCACCCAAACCATGATGCAGGTTCTTGAGAAATCTCTAAACACCGGGGCAATATATGCGATGCAAACGATCGGCTTTGACCCTTTTCTTAATTACACCGTCGGTTTCCGTTTCGGAGAGAAAACGTATATAGATCTGGCTGGCGAGATAAATGGCAATTTGGATAACCTCAAAACCATCCCTAAGATTAAGGTGAACTATGCCACAGCATCTTTCGGGCAGGGTATAGCGGTTACACCGATCCAGCTTATAACAGCGTACTCCACGCTTGCTAACGGGGGAAAGCTGTATCGTCCATATGTCGTGGATACGATTGTTAACCAGGAGGGGAAAGAAACGAAAACAAAACCGGAGATTATTTCAGCACCGATATCCGAAGAGACGTCGAAGTTAATAAGTACTATGCTGGTAAGTGTAGTAGATAACGGATTTGATAAAGCGAGAGTAAAGGGATATGATATTGCAGGAAAAACAGGAACAGCACAGATTGCAGACGCTCGGGGAGGATATACCGAAGATGCATATATTCACAATTTTGTTGGCTACGCACCAGCCTACGATCCGAGGTTTACCATTTTGATAAAGATAGATAGGCCGCAAGGTACAAGATTTTCATCTACCACCTTGTCTCCAGCATTCCAAGAGATGGCCAAGTTTTTGTTAAGTCATTTTAATATTCCACCAACAAGATGAAACAATTATTTCGTAAAAAAATATTAAGACCGATACTAAGGGTTTTGGCAAAAAAAACCCTGGCTCGTTACGAACCGAAAGTAGTCGGCATTACAGGTAGTGTAGGGAAAACTACCACGAAAGATGCGATATACAAGGTTCTTTCTGCTAGATTCAGAGTCAGAAGAAATGAAGAGAACTTCAATAACGAGATTGGCGTTCCTTTGACCATTTTGGGGCTCAGGATGGCCCACAATCTTGGTTGGGTTGCAAACCTCATAAGAGGAATAAAAGTCGCTTACGGGCCGAAAATAAGGTATCCGGAGTTATTGATATTAGAGCTTGCTGCTGACAAGCCGGGGGATATGGATTATTTAGTCCAAATGGCTAAGCCCCAAGTAGGTGTGGTGACGGCAATTGGCGCTATCCCTGTCCATGTTGAATACTATGCGAGCCCAAAAGCCATTGCTGTTGAGAAATCGAAACTCATTAAATCTCTACCAACATATGGGTTGGCCGTTTTGAATTATGACGATCAGACAGTTTTGGATATGAAAGAATCAAATAGGGGAAAATTGAAAACAGTCGGCTTTGCCGATGGAGCAGATGTGAAAGCGACGGAAAGATTTTTATTCGTTGAAGGAGAAGATATGGGGTTGTCATTCAAGATACATAACAAAGAAAGTTTTGTTCCCATGAAAATAAAGGGGTTGTTGGGCTTTCATCAAATATATTCCGTGTTGGCTGCAGCTGCCGTTGGTTTGCATTTCGGAATGAATCTTATACAAGTTTCGGAAATATTCAGAGAATTTATCCCTCCCGCAGGAAGAATGAAACCGATCAAGGGGATCAAGGGGACTTTAATAATCGATGACACATACAATGCCTCTCCGGAATCGACACATGCCGCGTTGGAAGCATTGAGTAATATTGCTCAATATAAAGAGGGGAGAAAGATTGCCGTTTTGGGAGACATGCTTGAGCTGGGGAAATATACCGTAACCGCACACCAAAATATTGGTAATTTTGCTGCCAAACATGTAGATATGCTTTTCTGTGTGGGGTCACGAGCTAAACTGATTGCTGATGCCGCGAAAAATCAAATGAAAGATGGAAGCATATTCACTTTCAGTACTTCATCCGATGCCGGGAGAGTTTTGCAGGATCAGATGAAGGAAGGGGATGTAATTTTAGTTAAGGGATCTCGATCAATGAAGATGGAACGTATAGTTGAGGAGATAGAGAATATATAAAAAAGAATCCCTGTGAGGGGATTTTTTGGTGCGTTATAATTGATAAATCTGGTATTTGTGGTATAATTTTAATATTGGCCCCATCGTCTAGTGGCCTAGGACGCCACCCTCTCACGGTGGAAACACGGGTTCAAATCCCGTTGGGGCTGCAAGTTTGACACATATATTTAAATAGTGTATTGTGTGGGTATTGTTTTTTGAGAAGGAGGGTGTTGCCATGATGCCAACTGTTCGACTTTGGACAATCGGAGAAGAAGCGAAACGAACAGGAAAAAGTTGGGAAGAGGTAGCCAAGGAGAAGATGAAAAATGATTTTGCCTGCATCATCTTTGTAGGTATTATTTTTGCGGCTGTCTATCCCTTCTTCAATTAGTGCTAATTCCCTGAGGCTATAGAGCCTCTTTTTTTATTTCAAGAAACCAAACCAGAACTCTCAAAAGCATATTTCCAGTTAAGTATAGTTTTTTCAATGGTGTTCCAACTTAATCCCTTGTAGGCTGCCATCATAAAATCGATAAGCAAAACAACTTAGTAATCAATTACTAGTCTAATTTATTCAAGTTTTCCCAAATCCAATATTTCTTGACCCCCAAGGGAAATGGAAAACTCGGGGTTGACAAATCTATCCAATAACCTAAAATATCGAGTAGTTCTAATAAAAGTCCTGGGGGTTTGAGTTATGGCTCGAATAGAGACCGATACGGTGAAAATTACACGTTTAGCAGTTGAGAGGTTCCCGTCATTATCGATTGGAGGAACCGATGCCTACAAGTTAGTTCGTTTCATTTTGGCTAAGCGAAGTTATCTAGAAAGATTACGATCACAGAAAATCGGAGATGATGTCAGGGATTACATGAATTCTGCTTATTTTCTAAGACGCTTATCAAAGAAAGCTCTTGGTGAGATTGCTCAGCTTAAGCGTAACGAGATTCGACGACGATTAAAAATCGGTGCCTACCCATTCTCACCGTTAAGCAAAAAAGACCGAGAAGCCCTATTGCATCTCCCTAGTAGCTGGATATATGGAAGCGCCAATTGGCGTCTACGTTCCAGCTAAATAATCTTAGCCGATTGACGTCGGCTTTTTAATTACCTAAAGCCATGTTAAACTCAAAATCTAGAGGGTTTTTAATAAAGAAATCGTAAATATTACCCAATAAAGTTTTCCAGTGTTCTCGATACGCCCTGCCTGTGGATAACTTTCCTTGCACGATATTCTCACGGGAGTATATTTATAGAGAGGTTCAAGATCGGAAGACACAACCGCAAGGGACATGTCGCACAGAGATTTATTTTTCTGTTATACTTCTTGGATCTCATTAAGGGTCTCCCACCAGGGGGATTTTTGATTTGTTGACAAGATAGGCAAATATTGGTATCTTGCGCAAAGCACCTAAAAAGGAGAACGAAGATGAAGAGAATAGCGGCCTTGGTAATTCTTATTTCCGCTGTAGCCATGCCGGCTATCGCTGAAGAGAAAAAAGTTTATTTCAACTTCCGGCACGCCGGAGCACTTTCCATAGGAACTATTGTAAAAGCCGATCTGGAATTCAGTCACAATTATGTGCCGTTCGGATTTAGCGGGCACGTTTCATTTCTCGACCTAACCCTCTGGGATGAGGCGCATCTATCGGTCCTCGGGCTAGGTGTTGGCTATATGTGTGCTTTTGGCGAAGAAGCTCCTTATGGATTTGAGACAGCCTGGAAAAGAGGAGCGGTGGTCAAATTCCCGATTATTTATATCGCGCCCAGAAATGACAATTTTACCATTGGCATCTGGTACGGTACTAACAAGTATTTCAACAAGAGTCCTGCTGAGGAAATCCATTTCTTGGCAATCGACATCGGGATAGTTAGTATAGGTAGCCATTTTAGATAAAAAACAGCCTGCTTTTTAGCAGGCCTTTTT
>SDBT01015141.1_pt1 | contig 12270 bp, 10 predicted proteins | sample 2277101 | NCBI WGS metagenome assembly SDBT01 (sample SAMN10404973, study PRJNA504765) | marine sediment metagenome | isolation source: marine sediment core GS10_PC15, 103 cmbsf | place: Arctic Ocean: Southern Knipovich Ridge | collected 2010
AGCACTAGTGGGTTATTTTTATCTTTCTGGACAATACCTTGGACTTGGCGATGAAAGAGAAAATGACCTTATCATTCCTTCTATACCAGCCTTTGATGTTAAAAGTGGCAGGAGCAAGGTGATCGCGTTAGCTGGCGAAACAGGTTCAGGCAAAAGTACTGCTGCCCTCTATCTAACCTTAAAATATGGCTTCAAATACATAAGATATAGCCAGGTCATTGCCAAACTTGCTAATTTCAAAGGGAAATATGACAAGAATGCTCTGCAGAAAGCCGGGCTTCAATTGCACAATGAATTGGGTCAGCGGAAAATCACGCTTAAGCTAATCGATAGTTTGCCTGAAAACACTCATGTGGTAATTGATGGAGTTAGATGGATAGAGGACTTAGAAACCTTACAGGAACATTTTAGTAATAGACTTAAAGCCTTGATGATTGAATGTCCGGATAAGATTATTTCAAGGCGTCTTTTGAAAAGCCCGTTCTTTATAGGAAAGACAGAGGAGGATATCAAAGATATCTTGACTCACGAGGTCGAATCTGAAATAATTACTCTTGGCTTTCATATATCTGAAATAGTCAGCAACAAGGGAAGCTTTAAAGGTTTTTATGAAAAACTTGATACCTTGGTAAGGAATATATAAAAAAAGGAGTATGACCATGCCATGCACAATAGTAGTTGGCGGACAATATGGTTCTGAAGGAAAAGGCAAAGTTGTATCGCTATATTCTTCTTCTCTCGACAATCCTTGGGTTGTTAGATGTGGTGGCCCGAATTCAGGTCATACAACTTCTATCAACGGTGAAGAGACCATATTAAGGCAGGTTCCCGCTGGAGCAAGTAATCCTGAAGCGATGCTGCTTTTGGCGGCTGGTTGTGTAATTGATGAAGATGTACTTTTGCATGAAGTAAATGTTTTAAATCTTGATCGTGACCGTATTATAGTTGATCCAAGAGCCGTTCTCGTTGAAGATATTGATCGTAAAAGTGAGTTGGAAGCATCGAAAAAAATTGGAAGTACTGGATCAGGTACTGGGGCGGCACTTATTCGTCGAATAACTAGGTCTCACAAGGTTCAACTTGCAAAAGATTCGGCTAGGTTACAAAAACAGGTTCGAGTAGAGTCTGTTGCACCCTTGTTGCATTCATGCCTTGATAATGGGAGTCATGTTATTGTCGAGGGAACTCAGGGTTTCGGCTTGTCTCTTTTGCACGGCCCTTATTACCCATATCTAACAGCTCGAGATACAACTGCAGCAGGATTTGCAATGGAGGTCGGTTTGTCTCCAAGGCAAATAGACTCTATAATCATGGTGATTAGGACCTTCCCAATTCGAGTAGGCGGGAATAGTGGCCCAATTGGGGAAGAGATAAGTTGGGACGATATTAAGGAGATGTCTGGAGCACCTAAAGTAGTGCCAGAATATACCTCGGTTACAAAGCGATTGAGGCGTGTAGCCCGGTTTGATATTGAGGCAGTTAAAATGGCCTGCCAATATAATAGGCCAACTTCGCTTGCAATTATGGGCTTGGATAGGTTAGATTTTCGCAACCACTGCGTTAAAGAAATCTCACAATTGACCGAAGAAGCCAAGCTGTTTATTCAAAATGTCGAAGAGGAAACAGGTGTCTCTGTGGAATTGATTGGTACCGGATTTGAGACTAAAGAAGCTCTTTTCTTAAAAATTCCGGAAGGATTAATTCATGGATAAGGACACAATAGATCGGATGAGGAACCTCTGGGAAAAAACGCGTGGACTTAATAAGACTATAAAAGAAGACCTTGAGAAATTCCTCCATGAAAAAGATGAAGTAACATTTCGTCGGCTCCCTTGGTCACCTTCTGATGAGAATGATGTAAGCATTACAACTACATCTACTTGTCTAATGGCTTTGGCTGTTACAGGTGAACTTATTGATTTTTATGATGGAGATATGTCTAAAACACAAAAAGCTTTTGAAATGATTATGAAAGGCGATAAAAATGATAAATGGATAAGTTCTAAGCTAGATCCATGCAATGCGTTTACTACTACATTAGTTCTTAGAACATTTGGTTTTTTGAAACAAAAATCGGCTTTAGACAAAAAACCAGCTGAATATACACACAATAATTACCCTGTGGGTGATAAATCTTTAGTTGGGATAATAAAACATATGGCTGAAGATATTGAAGAACGTTTCAAAATCTTCAAATATCCAGCTACACCAGCGATTGTCTATTGGTTTATTGATGCTATCCAACGAGCAGAAATGAATTTTGAAAAATGGGAAGATTTCTATGCTTGGACATCTCACACTTTTTGCAAACAACTTTCACGTGCTTCTGCAGAACAGGAAGCATTGATGGATCCAATAGCGATGGCTATGGCAGCATGTTTATCAGCAAAACTCCGAAATATTGCCAAAGATGCGAAATTGGGAAGTTCTCCAAAAATGTTGACACATTTACCTTCAATGATAGAACTGAAGAACAGCATTAATATCCTCTTTACAAAACAAAGTGAATGCGGAATATGGCCAAAATATTTTCCGCTTTTTCATTATCCTGATTCTGGCTCTAATTATTGTTTTGCTTTTGAAATGCTTGAAGCAATACTGAATGAATTTGGGGCTGAGATATTAATCAATGACTTTGAGGATACTATCTTGGGCGGATTAGAACAAGCGGTTCAGTGGTGTTATGACAATAGAATGGATTATTTGGACAACAAAACAAAGGTGAAGTATTCAGGCTGGAATTCAGGCGGTCAACTTATAACGCTTGAAGGAGGCGTGCCGGAATCGTGGACTACTGCAATCATTCACATGTTTTTGGATAAGTTACAGGATGTACTAACTGATCGAATAGAGGATCTTATCTTAAGTCACTATAGGGCAAAAAAGTATGACAAAGCAGATTCAGACGAGTGGGACAAGCTGCTGGACATCGATTTGGAGCTTGAGCAGAAGAAAGAAAAGATTACAGTGAAAGATTTTCTGGATAGAGAAATGTTTTCGAAGATTCCAACAGAAGACCGAAAGCATTTTAGAAATAACCCTATTAAGAATTCACGTTCTGCTCTACTTTTCGGACCTCCTGGCACCTCAAAGACAGCCTTGGTCATAGCTATTGCTCAGAAACTTGGGTGGCCTTACATTGCAATAGATCCATCTCATTTTTTGAAGGAAGGCTTAGAGAATATATATTCTGAAGCCGATAATGTGTTTCGAGATCTTTCGGATCTCTCAGGTACAGTGATCCTTTTTGATGAAATGGACGCTCTTGTGCAAACACGCGAAGAGGATGAAGGTTATAGTCTTGATGTGACAAGCAGATTCCTTACAACAAGCATGTTGCCCAAGCTTGCAGCGCTTCATGACGAAGGACGAAGTATTTTCTTTATGGCTACAAACTACCAGGAGAAATTTGATCAGGCTATTAAGCGCCCGGGACGTTTTGATTTACTGTTATGTATGTGGCCACCTTCATGGGCAAACAAATTAGAACATCTAAACGCTTTCTATGAAGAAAGTGACGTAGAGGATTGCAAAGAAATTCTTAGGACATATGTAGATGGAACATCGCAAAAAGACTTACTTGAAAAGTTTACATATGGTGAAATGAAGGCGTTCATTGGAAACCTGAAAGGAACAAGTGGATTAATGAAGACCCTTAAGTCAGGAAAAAAGGACTTTCTTTCAAAGGTCGAAATGTGGGCTAAGTACATCACATTAAATGTCAGCACAAAAAAAAGTGAAAAAATTACAAAAAAATATATTGAACAAAAAAAGCTTTCTCGTGTGCAATTATAAGCGGAATATGTTGAGATTCGGGAAAAATCAAAATGTTTATAGCAGTAGAAGGTTGTGTAGGATCAGGAAAAACAACTTTAGCGAGGCTGCTTGCAGCAAAACGTAAGAGTAATATTATTTTAGAACAATTCGAAGGCAATCCTTTTCTTAAACAATTCTATTTGAATCCATCAAAATATGCTCTGGAGACAGAACTGGCCTTTGTTCTTATTCATTACCATCAGATCTCTCATGAACTTCATCAAATCAAAGATAAGGAATATATATCTGACTTTCATATTTCTAAGGACCTTCTTTTTGCCGAAATGAATCTTAATAATGAAGATTTGATCATATTCAAAAACCTTTATGCAGCCCTAACAAGACGATTATCTGAACCAGATATGGTGATTTGTTTAAAGTGTCCAGATGAATCGATTCTAGAGCGAATAGAGCAAAGGGGTCGAAGAAACGAAAATTGTATCGATCCCAAATATTTTATCAAATTAAATCAGCTATATGAGGAATATTTTGCAAAGATAAACCTGCCTAAGATTGAAGTAGACCTGAATGAATACAACCTCTTGGGGAACTCTGCGTGTATCACTTGGCTTTCCGATAAAATAGATGAAATGTTGAGCTTCTAAAACTTACTTTGTCAAAGAGCGCCTGCAAAAATTGCAGGCGAGCTTCAAGTGAAATTGCTGCGTTTCCACTGAAGCTACGAGACCTTGGACACAACCTAATCACAATAGAAGCTGCCAAATACCAGAAGATACAACTGGGAAACCGTAGTCATAAAGTGTAAGGTTGAACTTTTGTTCCTCCAACACAGGACCCAAGCTGACCTGTCCCTCCCGTTATGAGCCTGAGACCACCCGATATGAACCCTGTCGCTTTCTACGCGCATAAAAAAGACCTGAGTTTATCTCCAGGTCTTAATAGCGGGGGCATCATATGGGGAACTGAAGATGCTTTTATGTAACATTTTGTGTTACATTTTGGAAACGCCGAGTTTCCGTAAGTCTTTGTTATATAAAAAGTTATGTAAATCTGGCCCTATGTAACGTAACATCTCGTAAACGGGGCCCGGAACCGCCTTGCCTCATTCTCCTACCGGCTATGGAAAAGCGGCAAAATATCTCGATATATATATGCCAATATTACCTTGCTATACCCATTGAATTGCAAAGGTTCAGGTTTCTTACGAAAAGGTGAACCATCCATATCTCCAGGAGATGGAAAACTATGACCTTGCTGCATGACTGAGAAGTACAAACTACACGCAAGTTAGCCCAGCCATATGGCTTACGAGCCCAATCACCCCAAAATTGGGTCATCTCAAGCAATTTTGATGTATTGTAATTCTGTGAGTATAGGGTTAGACTATAGTAGGCCATCGTATATTCATGGCTGAGACCCTACGTTAGCATAGGTTTGGTTTTTTAGTAGTATTAACCCATTTGCAAAAGGTATGATGAGCCAGGTATTGGAGCATTTCTATCTACCGTTATTGGTCGCCTTGGTATGTTATGTCATCTACTTGATTTATAGAAAGTACCTGGGACGCGAAACTGTTAAGAAACTACCCCGTGAATTCCGTGTTCTGAGGTATTATTCACATAGTACACCCTCCAGAACGCTAATCATCAGTTTGGTGGTTGTAGCGGCGGTCAATTTGCTCAGTAGTTTCGTAGCGATACTTATTGACCAGGTTTCTCCAGAACAGATCCTGTCCGGAAGAACGCTGCGAGAGGTGACACTCAATGCCGTGGTTTTTGGATTCTTCTATTACTTGGGATTTGGCTCGTTGTCATTTGTTATTCATCACACAGTAGGTGAGCACAATTCACTGCCGCTTTGTGTAGCGCAAGGTCATAATTCGGCGTTTATAGCTGGAGGCGTGGTATATCCGCTCCAATCAATCGGATATGTTGCCTCTCGCGTTTTGGCGCCGGTAGAGCCCTCGAATCTCTACGCGCTCGAATTGAACACAATGACGGCGTTGTATCTGCATGCTGTAGTAACAGCTCTGTGCTATGGTTTATTGTTGGGGAGTCTATTCCTGAATGTTGGTCGGTCCGACGCGCCCATAGTTAGAATACAGAGAAATCAGAATTGGATTATCCTCATAATACTTGCAATTGTTGTTTTTGGCCCCGCGTTCGCCATGTGGGTGAATCCCGGATCACTATTCGCTAAATCCTTGATGTTCAAGAATGTGTATATAGTGTGGTGCGTGTTTATAGTCGTCAGCGCAGGTAGCTATGTGATCGGATCATGGATTTTCACGAAGTGTCTCAACCAACTTCTGTTCTCCAATATCAAAAACAACAAGCGTAAGCATTCTCTGAGCAGGAAGGACGAGGACAGGGAAAGCCAGACGGAGTAGACGGATTTATGTAAGCTGGGTGAGTTGGGTTTTTGAGATAAGAAATCGACTTGTGTATTACCTTATCGATGGTATTTCGCTTCAAGAGTTCAAATACCTGGATGAAGTATGCAAAACTGGATATAACTAAGCAGTTGGAATCTTCAACGATTCTGATGAAGGATTTTGATTTCTTTATAGGTGTTGATCAACGAAAGGACTTGGGAGGAACTCATAGAGAAAAAGCCCATCAGGTCCGCATATTTTGTCGGAAGTACCAAAATGAGAAATGCTGAATAACAATACTCTTGCAGTTATATTTCAACTCCAGTATAAAGCATCACTGGATAGTGTAAACCATAACAATTTAAGACTCTTGGAAAGTAGAAAGTTGTTATGAAGCTGAGTGTCATGGACACGAATAAGTGGAAATATCTCGCTCTACTATCGGTGGTTGTGGCGATAGGCTGCTTTCTCCTCTCGGGGGTAGGTTGCTCCAGAAAAGATACGAAAAGTGCTGGCCGTATCCTGTCTATCGACTTACCAAAGCATAGCTTTCGACCTGGTGAAACACTCGCTGCAAATGTGAGAATACGTAACGAGGGGCAGGAAAAAGCTCATTTTCTTGTTGTGGTCAATGTTCTGTATGGTGATGAAACCGTTTATGACAGCCACTACGGAAAAAAGAGCCATAGCCACGAAGGAGATGAATGCTTAGACGCATGGGTCAACGCCCAAGCCGAACAAAAAATTGGGCCGTTCGTTTACCAAATACCCAGTCACGCGAAGGCTGGTACATACCATGTTTTGGCAGGTTTGCGTGAGTATCCATGGGAACCGCTACTTATGTTTCGCGGTGCTCGGTGGTGCCCACCTGAGACCACGTATGAGTTAAGGAAGTAAAGGTTCAAGTTTGGTGTGTATTCTGAAGGCTTGACGTTGAAATAAGCCGCTTGGCTCGGTATACTTATGACTTTGGATAAATCTGCCTTGAGATGACGTGAGCACCCAAACAAGGGGAAGTCATTGTGATAGAGTTGGAAAAAAAATATTGGGACCTCCAGCAAAGCTTGGATTTGTTCGAATACTTAACTCCCTTGAACTTGCTTACAGAGAAGAAAAGGTTCTTCTTAAGTCTAAAAGAGAATTCCAGGTACAATCCTATATTCAAATACAATAAGATAAGATATGAAAGGAAGCATGCTTTGTCAATATTGGAGGGACTGGCACGCGAATTTGAGAATACTGATAGTACTCTTTCTTGCTTCTATCTAGAACTGATCGAGGACGATACAGACTGGATAAATAATCTCTGTGAGAAACGAACCACTGACTTTTGTGGCTGGATTTCCAATTTGTATGGGAAACCAGAAGATTCTCTTTACAAACAGGCGTTAGACATAATTGGCTCGCTGGAGTTGGAAAACGTCAATGAAACATCTATCTCATCAACCGAAATGAGAGCAAAGGTGGCAGACAGATTGAGGCAGAGTAACATTACTGATTGGAATGTAGAAATAAAGGACTCGTCCGCGAGAATCTTTGTAAATCCCGTCACAAAAACCATTGGAATAAGAAAAGAAGCAACTTTCAGTTCACGAGAGATTGACAGATTGATGGCGCATGAGATAGGAATACACGTGCGTCGGTATGAGAACGGAAGCAGGCAAAGGTATCTGTTGTTTAGAAAAGGTTTCCCTAATTACATGAGCACAGAAGAAGGGTTGGCTATATTATCCGAGAGCAAGAATGACCTATTGTCGTCAAAAGATTTAGCCAAATATTGTGCCAGGCTTATTGCTTCATATTTGTGTTTCAGTTGTGATTTCTGGGATCTATTTAAGTCTATCAATACTTATTTGAACGTCAATGATTCGTTTGATGTAGTTGCAAGGGTGAAACGGGGCTTAGTCCATACAGAGCAATTTGGTGGATTTACGAAAGACCAAATATATATTGCGGGGTATCTTGAGGTAAAGCGTTTGCCATTGGAAAGGATCAGAAGACTTTTCTTAGGTAAAATTGGTATTCAGCATCTAGATTTCATTGACCAAATGGATGGCATAAACGAAAATGTTGATTTGCCAGAGTGGTTTGAAAAATGATTGACGAGATCGTTGCGGAATGTGTTTTTCTTGCGAGAATCCCTTCTGTATCTCTTTTCGAAAAGCCTTTCTATAATTTTCTTAAGAAGAGATTTACCTTCCGAGATTACAAGAGAATATTAAACGAGAATTATATAGCGTTTCTGCCTAAAGGACGTAGCTGTAATACGGTGATTTCGGTCCACATCGACCGTTTGGGAATAATTTTCAATGGCAATGATTTTGTCTATTCAAATTACTATGCATATAGACTACGCCGCCAAAAGTACAAACCTGCGATATTATTCGGACGGAGATTCATTGGCGAGAAAGTAGTTGCATATAACATTGATGGCAACATCATTGATAGGGGGATTGTTAGTGATTGTAGAATTAGAGATGAAGATAATGAACTCGTATTCGGAATTAACGCAATTGCAGTTGACAAACTTGTGAAATCCACACCTATTGCCTACGACAATGAAGTGACTGTTAGAAAGGACGAGATAGAGGGGCAGCTCGACAATGTAGTAAGCGTTGCGCTCGCATATTTCTTGCTCAAGGAAAATTCTGGTAGTGCAATACTACTCGCCACCGGAGAAGAAATAGGAAGAAGTTGGCCAGTCATCTATAAGTTTCTCGAGCAACAAAATGCCCCCAACATAGTAACTGTTGATACGACAAGTATAGAAGGCCTCTCAGATTTTAACTCTACTGATATTGTTTTCAGGACATCGGACGACATAGCCAAGTATAATAGTGATCTGGTTGACCAATTCGTTCAACTGGCTGAAAGGAAGGGGCTGAGATACTTTCTAAAATCCAAAACTGCAAAACGTTCAAAACCAAAGACTATCACAGAAGTTGGCCGTATCATTAAGGAATCCAATAATAAGTATAGGGGTGCTTCCGTTCAGTTTCCTGTGATACGCTACCACACAAACCATGAGACTTTGAAAATACGGAATTTAGAAGTACTCTATACCTTTCTGAGAGATCTGCCATGAGCATGTGTTTTTAGTTAGAAAACAGTTTGTAATTCGTTGAACGTAGAAATCTAAGGAATGAAAATGAAACAACTCAGCATTTTCGCGATTATAATCGTCCTGTTATTGCAGGTCTCGTCATGTGTTCGAGACACGGTAAAGCAGAATGCTGGTAGCATTCCACAAGACATTTTATCTGCGGATGCTCTTTTGTATGAAACACAAAGCCAGTTTGATATATTGGGTTATTTGAAGCCGTTGAACCTAAGTGAGGAAAAGAAGACCTTTTTCGAGAAGATGAAACAAGGAGCGAGGTATAATCCTCAATTTAGGTATTCGGAGGTCGACGTTGATTTTTCATCATTGGTTGCTAAATTAGACACCCTTACAATAAAAGACTCGCCTTTGTCCAAGATGCTTGGAGAAAAAAGAGATGAAATTATGACGCAAATTAACTTGTTACAAAGCATCGGCAATGACGCTAAATTCAGCAAATTTTCTATTGATTTATACGGCCTTCCTTGCGATGAGGCAGTTGACTTTGCCATTTCTTATTTGAGTCATTACAAGCGTGAAATAAAGGAAGAGACGATCTACTCAGCCGAACATGCAGTCAAGTACATGCAAGATGCTCTTTTTGAGTACAAGGTGGATGGCTGGAAAGTCGAACTGACTGACGGCACTTCTGGTAAAGCTAATGTTAATAATAATAAAAGAACGATCCAGCTTAACAAAGATGAAAACTTCCATGAGTCAATGTTGCAAAGACTCAGACTCCATGAGATTGGGGTACACGTTGTGAGGCACGAAATGGGGAGAATATCTCCGCTCAGTATCCTTACCTTGGGTTTAGCTGGGTATCTCGAAACAGAGGAAGGAATGGCTGCTTATAATGAGGAACGAAATGGTAGCTTGTCTCCCGACATATTGGCGACATATTGTGGCAGGGTGATAGCTGTTGACACATCCCAGAAAAACGATTTCTATACGGTTTACAAGCAGCTGTTTGATATTGGCTTCCCTGAAAATGATGCATTCACAATAACATTCCGTGTTAAAAGGGGTTTAATGGACACGGGATCACATGGTGGCTTCACAAAGGACCATGTTTATTTGTCAGGGTTTCTTAAAGTGAAGGAATATGTGAAGTCACCTGAGGATTTTGATGAGCTTCTTAAGTATGGTAAAATCGCTATCAGGCATTTAGCAACTTTACGTACGGTTTTTGGAGAATAGCTATGGCTATAATATTTACGAAATCCATATCTGATATCAAAGTAAATCTTAAATTCTTCAAGTTCGCATATCAATTCTGGCTAGAGGAGAATAGCCCTGAAGCTTGTGTTCATCTCACACTATGTTTTATAAATTTGTCCAAAGAGGCTTCCGCAGAAGGATTTTCGATCTATTTCCCTTTCGAAGTGTATGATATCATGTCTAATTCATATACCTTGTTGGATAAATCTTCCCCGTTGAATAGGGGGCGGGGTGAATACAAATACCCAAAAGATGAAAAACGCATACTACCGAAACTCGATGGAGTACCTGATGTTAGAGTGGACCCATTGTATGAGATCAATCTAAGTAATCATACTTCGGAAAATATGCACATATCGCAAGCTGAGGTATCACTTGAGAATGATATTAAGCCTGGTGAAAAAGTAGGACTACGGATTGTATTCAAAACAAAAGGCGTTGTTACTAAGGTTGATAACAGCAGTATTTCCTTTCTATGTAAGATTTTTGATATGCAAAATTGTGATAGATTCGTTTCCGCAAATGGCTTGGAAAAGAGAGAAATAAAGATTCAATGCTATTACGACTGGGATGCAAGAAGTGGTGGTTTTGACCCTATTATATTTTATCCACAACACTATGAAATAAAGGAATTCCACCATCAGTATGCCTCGGTGGTGGACCGTCCCGATCTGAACTACAATTATCTTGGAGAAACCGTTAACAAACGATACAAGAAAGCTACATGGAGAGTTTGGCAAATGCTTGATTGTAAAAAAGAGGACTGCATTGTAGGATACAAAAACTATATACAGTGGTTTTGCACTTTGCAGAACTCGAATGCTTTGAGTGACACAATTAACCGGCTAACTTCAGAATTGAAGAAACAAACCCGGAAAAGCCAGCTTTATGGCATATTAACAATAATATTGGGCCTTGTCTCAATTGTTTTGGGTGTTATCCTAGCTTTATGTGAGTTCCTTTGAAGAGGGTATGTCCCCGCTAGTACTACACATAGTTGTTCACTTGGGTAAAGCGTAACTACAGAGATTAAGAAGGATGATATCCAACACACTTGTTGACTATACATTGAGAACCTAAAGGCTCAACATATCCGGCAGCAGTACGAAAGGACAAAGAGAGGAGGCTTGCTGAACGTCTTCGCTTCGACCACAACGAAGTGTCTGGCATTCTTCATTTTTGTGCGGCAAGCAAACAACAAAAATTAGATCAAACAGGAACCAACGGTTGAAAAATCTATTGCAAAATGTGTTAAATTTGTGTGGTGTCTAATACAATGTAATACTATCAGCATGCATAATAAACAGCAATGATGATAACAAGAACCGCATTTTTTGACTATGCCCGGAAGGATTCAAATCTGCTACCTTCAGCTTAGGAGATTGAAGCTATAATCTTCGAACCAGCCGTATTTATATACAGAGCAGAAGAATTGTTGTTGAATTTCGTCCAGATCATCCGTTTACCGGCAAACACGCAGTAAACCACTGTGTATGAATTCTACAGATGTTTATTTGACAATTACACCGGCAGATGTATAATTCTTATTGTTAGTGAAAAGTTCAGAAAAGATGCGAATTCTGAACCTTCTTATTTGCGCCCACGAACTTCTTTTAACATGTAAACAAAAGCCAGTTATTGCCAATCCACCCAAAACTTTTCATATAATACTAAATTTATTACAAGTTTTCCTTGACATAGGTCAATGTGGTGTGTATATTCTGATTAGTTAGATACTAAATAATGACAAGTTTGGGAGATTCAAAAATGGTTAAACGAAAAAGGGCTAAAAAAAGAG
>SDBT01015142.1_pt1 | contig 12269 bp, 9 predicted proteins | sample 2277101 | NCBI WGS metagenome assembly SDBT01 (sample SAMN10404973, study PRJNA504765) | marine sediment metagenome | isolation source: marine sediment core GS10_PC15, 103 cmbsf | place: Arctic Ocean: Southern Knipovich Ridge | collected 2010
ATTCATACTAGCTATCTAGAAGCAGGTGCTGACATTATCGAAACTAACACTTTCAATTCTAATTCAGCATCAATGGCCGATTATCATATGCAAGATCTGGTGTACGAGCTAAATCTCTCTGGCGCGAAGCTGGCGCATGAAGCAGTACAAGCAATAGAAGTAAAAACTCCAGATAAGCCACGCTTTGTCGCCGGAGTGATAGGACCAACCACTAAAACTGCCTCTATTTCGCCAGATGTAAACGACCCCGGGTTCCGTAACATTACTTTCGATAATTTAGTAACAGACTATTCTGAATCCATTCGTGGCCTGGTAGATGGCGGCGCAAATATTTTATTGGTAGAAACAATTTTTGACACGCTAAATGCTAAAGCTGCACTGTTTGCAATAGACCAGTATTTTGAAACTTTCGCTATTCGTATTCCTATCATGATTTCAGCAACGATAACCGATGCCTCCGGACGTACACTTTCTGGACAAACTCCTGAAGCATTTTGGGACTCAGTAAGTCATGTCCAGCCATTGTCAGTGGGACTTAATTGTGCCCTTGGTGCAGAACTAATGCGACCATATATTGAGGAACTTTCTAAAGTTTCTGGAGTATATGTCAGTGCACATCCTAACGCCGGCCTACCTAACCCACTAGCAGAAACAGGTTATGACGAATCACCCGGGTATACCGCAAAACTGATTAAGGACTTTGCGCAATCGGGTTTTGTTAACATTGTCGGCGGCTGCTGTGGTACCACACCTGCACATATCAAAGCTATTGCTGATGCGGTGAAAGAAATTGAGCCACGCGTCATCCCTGACATTCCAAAAAAACTGCGGCTATCTGGCTTGGAGCCACTCAATATTGGCGATGATTCGTTATTCGTAAATGTAGGTGAGCGTACCAACGTTACTGGCTCCAAAGCCTTCTCACGTCTAATACTTAATAATGATTTCACAGAAGCACTAAGTGTTGCTCGTAGTCAGGTAGAAAACGGTGCACAAATCATTGACATCAACATGGACGAGGCAATGCTTGATTCACAAAAGGCCATGGAGACATTCCTCAACCTAATTGCTGCTGAACCGGATATCAGTCGTGTACCAATTATGCTCGACTCAAGCAAGTGGTCTGTTATTGAGGCTGGGCTAAAAAGAGTGCAAGGCAAGGCCGTGATCAACTCTATCAGCCTAAAAGAAGGTGAAGAAGAATTTATTCAGCACGCTAAACTCGCCAGACGCTACGGAGCAGCCGTGATAGTAATGGCTTTCGACGAATCTGGCCAAGCAGACACGCAGGCGCGCAAAATAGAAATTTGTACTCGATGTTACCGAATTCTAGTTGATCAGGTACTTTTCCCTCCAGAAGATATTATTTTTGATCCGAATATTTTCGCAGTTGCCACTGGCATTGAGGAACATAATAATTACGGCATTGATTTCATTGAAGCTACACGTGTTATCAAACAAACTCTACCCTATGCCAAAGTGAGCGGAGGAGTTTCTAACGTTTCGTTCTCTTTTCGCGGCCAAGAGGCAGTGCGGGAGGCAATCCATACGGCCTTCTTGTATCATGCAGTCCGCGCTGGCATGACTATGGGAATTGTTAACGCAGGACAACTAGGCGTTTATTCTGATATTCCAAAGGATTTGTTGGAACGAGTTGAGGATGTGTTGCTCAACCGGCGTCCTGACGCTACTGAAAGAATGGTTGAATTCGCTGAAAACTTCAGGGGACAGAGTAAAGAAAATATTGAGGATCTAACTTGGCGTAATGAACCAGTTCAACAACGATTAACACGTGCATTAGTCAAAGGTATCAATACCTATATCGTTGAAGATACTGAGGCAGCACGACTAGAAATAAGTAATCAAGGTGGTCGTACGATACAAGTTATCGAAGGACCGCTAATGAATGGGATGAATGTTGTTGGCGATTTGTTTGGTTCCGGTAAAATGTTTCTACCACAAGTAGTAAAGTCAGCACGTGTGATGAAACAAGCTGTTGCACATCTTCTGCCATTTATCGAGAAAGAGAAGAAAAAATCTGGTGACTCAAAACCAAGGGGCAAAATTGTCATTGCTACTGTCAAGGGCGACGTACATGACATAGGTAAAAATATCGTTACGGTAGTACTCCAGTGTAACAACTATGAAGTAGTAAATATGGGTGTGATGGTCCCTTGTGCAAAAATATTGGAAACAGCACGACGTGAACAAGCCGACATTATCGGGCTATCAGGACTGATTACACCATCCCTGGAGGAAATGGCGCATGTATCTAAAGAAATGCAACGCGAGGGATTTACTATTCCCCTATTGATAGGTGGCGCAACTACTTCTCGTGTCCATACCTCAGTGAAAATTGAACCTCATTACAAAAATGGTGTCACCGTGTGGGTACCAGATGCAAGTCGTGCAGTAAGTGTATGCAGCAATTTGCTATCACAGGATTTAAAGAAAGATTATATGCAAAGCATCAAAGCTGAATACGAGAAAGTTCGCACTCAGCACAAGAATAAAAAGGGACAGGCTCCAATGTTGATGATAGCAGAAGCCCGAAAAAACGCGTTTAGAACCGATTGGAAAAACTATGTTCCCCCAGAACCTGGTTTCATCGGTATAAGGTCACTAAAGAATTACCCGCTAGAAAAAATATTGCCCTATATTGACTGGACGCCATTTTTTCAAGCTTGGGAATTATCCGGACGTTATCCTGCAATTCTTCAAGACAATGTAGTCGGTGAAACCGCTAGTAGTCTATTCCATGATGCTCAAAGCATGCTGAAAAAGATTGTCGCGCAAAAGTGGCTTTCTGCCAATGCTGTATTCGGTCTATTCCCTGCTAATTCGGTAAATCACGATGACATTGAGATTTATACCGACAAATCCAGGACTAAAATTGCAATGAATTATCATGGTCTTCGACAACAGACTACAAAACCGTCGGGGCGACCTAATTTATGCCTTGCAGATTTTATTGCCCCAAAGGAAACCGGAATTCAGGATTTTATAGGCACATTTGCGGTATCCACCGGTTTTGGCATTGATGCAAGAGTAAAAGCATATGAAGACGCACATGACGACTACAATGGCATCATACTAAAAGCACTAGCCGACCGCTTGGCAGAAGCCTTCGCCGAACATATACATTCACGGATACGACGTGAATTCTGGGGTTACGCAAAGGATGAAACTTTGAGCAACGAGGAACTCATTTCTGAAAAATATCTTGGTATCCGCCCTGCACCAGGTTACCCGGCTTGTCCTGACCATACAGAAAAGGGTCCATTATTTGAATTATTGAAAGTTCCAGAGAACGCTGGTATTGTCGTTACTGAATCCTATGCCATGATCCCTACAGCGGCAGTATCTGGTTTCTATTTTTCGCACCCTGAGGCCAACTATTTTGCCGTCGGCAAGATAGATAAAGATCAAGTAGAAGATTATGCAAAGCGAAAACACTGGACGCTGGAACAGACAGAAAAATGGCTTGCACCAGTGCTAGCCTATGAACGATAGCTGGTGATATGACAGAAATAGCAGAAACAAAAAAGGCCCAATCATTAAACGTGAATTCTCCGTTTGATGGCTCTCTAATTGAAACTATTCAGATGCATACAGTTGCAGATGCAAGAACTATGCTGGAAAAGGCAGAAACACTTTTTAAGAACCGTGATGGCTGGAAAGAGCATCATGAGCGTATAGCAATTTTGAAGAAATTAGCTTTGCTAGTGGAGAAAGAAGCAGAAAGTTTTGCCATGCTAATTGCACAAGAAGGAGGCAAGCCACTGGTAGATGCACGTATTGAAGTCACCCGAGCGATCGATGGAATTCATCTTGCGGTAAATGAACTCCCCAATATTATGTCTGGTAAAGAAATTCCAATGGGGCATACTCCAGCATCTATCTGTAGGAAAGCCTATACAACTTATGAGCCTATAGGAGTTGTGGTAGCAGTGAGTGCTTTTAATCATCCACTAAATTTGATTATTCACCAAGTTGTTCCTGCAATAGCTGTGGGCTGCCCGATTATCGTGAAGCCCGCATTAACTACACCACTGAACTGTATTCGTTTTGTTGAATTGGTGCACCAAGCTGGATTTCCACAGGATTGGTGTCAGGTCTGTGTGTGTGATAACGATGTCGCAGAGAAATTAGTTACAAGTGAAAAAATTAATTTCTTTACCTTTATTGGCTCTGCAGAAGTTGGCTGGCAACTAAAGAGCAAATTAGCTCCCGGTGTGCGCTGCGCATTAGAGCACGGTGGTGCAGCTCCAGTAATTGTTGATGAAACAGCAGATTTGAATAAAACTATCCCATCACTTCTCAAGGGTGGGTTCTATCATGCTGGGCAAGTATGCGTTTCTGTACAGCGTGTGTTTGTTCATGATTCTATTACAGATGACGTAGCAAAACGTCTGTCAGTTGGCGCATCTAAACTGAAGGTAGGTGATGCCACAAAAGAAGATACTGAAGTTGGTCCCTTGATTTTACCTCGTGAAGTGGATCGAGTGGATGAATGGGTACAGGAAGCTGTGAGCCAGGGTGCAGAATTACTCACTGGGGGCAAGAAACTTAGTAATACGACTTACGCTCCGACAGTTATCCTTAATCCTCCTATAGATGCAAAAGTATCTACTAAGGAAATCTTTGGTCCGGTGGTGTGTGTATATTCATACACAGATCGCAAGGAAGCCATAGAAATCGCCAATAGCCTGAATGTGGCTTTCCAGGCAGCAATCTATACCAGTGATTTAGATGTGGCTAATGATTGTATAAAACACCTTGATGCAACAGCCGTCATGGTTAACGACCATACAGCCTTCCGCGTAGATTGGATGCCATTTGGAGGACGTCGCTCATCTGGTTATGGTATCGGTGGAATCGGCTACACCATGCAAGACATGATTCAACCTAAAATGGCTATCATTAATGAAGTTTAATCATGAATATTTTGTCTACCTATTTTCCACCTAGTACGGCCCCGGGTAAATCAGTCAACTTGTATTTGCCACTAAGCACTGTAGTAGCTAGAAAACCCAAAGTTTAATCTCGTAGTAATTTTACGATTTCCTGCTTAATTGGCAACCACTCTGCGTGCATTAAACATGGTATTTTGTCGCTACAAACTTTGAATCCCAGCACACATTCCTCGGTAAATCCTGAACCTTCGGTAATATGGACAATCTGCGTCAAATTAATTTCCTTACCTCGTTCTCGAAGGCAAAAGCCACCTTGCTTTCCACGAAAAGAATAAAGTAAATTACTTCTGCACAGATTCTGTAGCACCTTTGCAAGATAAGTTGGAGGTACTCCTATGTGTTCTGCAATTGTGCGATTAAGCGCTGCCACACCGCGGGGTTGTATGGCCATAAAAATAAGAGCCTAAATAGCGTACTAGGAAGTGCGAGACAAGATCATAGTGGGCTTTAGTTTCTGCTATATTAGGAATATTAGTAAATGTAGTTGATCTTACCCCAAGCACATTATTATCAGAAATAAGTGACGAGTTCAATCTTGCTCCGTCATGTCTTTATCCTGCAATTATCCAAAGAATCGGGTTAAGTTGAATTAAATACCTCTCCGGGCTGACACGATAAAGCCACATCAACCGTTTAGCTTAAATATTGATTTTCTAAGTGTCCACTTTGAGTAGACAGCAAACGTTAATCTCGACACAAAGACAAGCAACTAAGCACAGTGTTGATGTATCGCTCTATTCGTCAAATTCCATTTGTTCAACCCTCTCCTATAAATATGTTCTGATAAAACATTACGGAAATGGTATAGGGCGCACAGTTGCAAACTAGTTGCAAAAATTCTAGATATTGATTACAACTTATTGATTTTATGATATTTTATAGGAAAGTACAAATATCTACCAAGATGGCGGCGAGATGCCAAAACGCACGGCAAATTTAATAGCAAGCTCATCAAAAGCATCCATATCATTACAAAAACGCATATACTCGAACAACATACTCCACATTTCCTGAGTTCCAGCGGTATCCTCGGCCGCTTTCCTTAAGCTGGAAATAAAGCGGTCAATTGCCGCCATCTCAGGCTTTGTTTGATCATGCGGTAATTGTGAAAAGAATTCAACGAGCTCCATAAGTCCATTAGTATCAGCACCATGTACATGGGAAAAATCTAGTATGGCGCCCTTAGACGAAGCGCACACTTCCAGTACTGAAGCAATATCAGGCAAGGAGCCGCATACGATCTTTTGAGGCATTTCAAAAACAACACGGTCAGAATCTAATTGCATTTTCTGCTGAGGCAAACCGGCCAAAATAGGCGCACCGAAGGCCTCTTCATACCGCCTATCAAGGCTGCTAAAGTTTTCCATCTGGCCAGTTCCCATGTATAAATAAGCTAACAGCTGCCAAATATTTTCATCAATTAACCCTGATTCTAGAGCAAGTTCAAAGTTACGAATCGCTCTTTCAACCTCAGTATTGGCCTGATTGAGCAAATCCTCTATGTTAGAGGATGAGGTTTCAGGCTTGACCGATTTCACAGCACCAGAAGCGTCGTCTTCTGGTGCTGTGAAATCGAGAGTCGATATTTCCGTGTCCTTCATAGTAGGTCAAATTATGACAGATTTTTCGTTCGTTTTGTATCACTGTTAATTTGGTATATTCTACCGCATACCAAACAGACAGAGTGCAGTCTACTCAGCCTCTCACTCGGGTAATTCTTGCCACCTCATTAATATGCCTCAGACTGCGCATTAATTTTGCTAGATGCTGACGGTTACTAACCTGCAAAGTAAAATGCATGGTGGTATGAGCACCATCGCCTTCCATGGAAATATTGTCAATATTAGATCCAGCTTCAGCAATACCTGTTGCAACCCTTGCCAACACACCACGCTGATTTACGACAACCATCTTGATGCTGGCTTCGAAAAGCTTAGTAATATCTTGACTCCATGTTACGTCAAGCCAGTTGTTCTTACTTCTTCGGTTTTTAGCAATTAATGGACAATCATGGATATGAATCACTAGTCCCTGATTCTTCTTTATAAAACCAAAAATAGGGTCGCCCGGGATAGGGTGACAGCATTTAGCAAATTGCACCGCCATACCTTCAGTCCCTAGGATAGCGATAGCATCATCATCCCCACTTAGTCTAGAAACAGACTCTCCAGGTGTTGCCAAGCGTTTTGCAACTAAAGCTGGCAAATGTTTCCCTAATCCCATGTCTGTTAGTAATTCTTTTTTTGACTTAGCGCCACTTTCCCGAGCAAGTTTCTCCCACTGGGCTTCACTTATAGTCTGTGGATCAATATTAAATGACAGCAATGCTTGATTTAGCAAACGTTTCCCAAATTCGGCAGACTCCTCGAATTGCATAGTCTTTAGAAAGTGTCGAATATGAGAGCGCGCTTTGCTAGTAACCACGTAAGTAAGCCATGCAGGATTGGGTTCTGCATGTGGTGCCGTAACAATCTCTACACGATCTCCACTCCTGAGCTTTGTTCGTAGCGAAGCATTTTCTCCATTAATTTTTACAGCCACACAGCAATTACCAATGTCTGTATGAACTGCATAGGCAAAATCTACGCCTGTAGAATCTTTGGGTAACGTCAAAATTTTCCCTTGTGGGGTGCATACGTAAACTTCTCCTGGAAACAGATCAACTTTAAGGTGCTCTAGAAACTCTAAAGAATCGTCAGAATCACTCAGTGTTTCTAGCAAGCTTTGTAACCACTGGTGGGTTCTCGTGTGTATGTCGTTTAAATCGGCATCAGAACTCTTATATAACCAGTGTGAGGCAACACCAGCCTCAGCGATTCTGTGCATCTCAGGGGTGCGAATCTGTAATTCTATGGGGGTACCATATGGCCCTAATAGCGTGCTGTGCAATGACTGGTAGCCGTTTGCCTTAGCAATCGCAATATAGTCTTTAAACTTCCCAGGAACTGGATTGTACAGGCTATGTAGGGCACCAAGCGCAATGTAGCATGAGGGTATATCCTTGACGACGACACGAAAACCATAAATGTCAAATATCTCGGAAAATGTGAGGTGCTTCTCCACCATTTTCTTGTAGATGCTATAGAGTTGCTTTTCTCGCCCACTCACCTTTGTATTGAGCCCTGCTTCATATAAACATTTCCTGATCGCGTCAAGAATTTTCTTCAATACTTCTCTTCGATTACCGCGCACTCCCTTGGTCGCCTTGGTCAAAACCCTGTAGCGTGTTGGGAAAAGGTTAAGGAAGCTAAGTTCCTGCAGTTCCTGATAAATATTATTGAGACCTAACCGGTTAGCAATGGGGGCATAAATCTCCATGGTTTCACGAGCAGTACGGCGCCTCTTCTCAGGCCTCATTGCTTCCAGTGTTCGCATGTTATGAAGTCGGTCCGCTAACTTGATAAGTATAACTCGGACATCGCGCGCCATTGCCAGTAGCATCTTACGAAAATTTTCCGCCTGAGCATCCGCATGAGTTTGAAACTCAATCTTATCAAGCTTAGAAACACCATCCACTAAATCCGCTACTGCTGTCCCAAATCTATTACTGATCTCAGATTTAGAAACGTGTGTATCCTCCATTACATCATGAAGCAACGCCGCGGTAAGCGTCTGAGTATCCATGTGCAATTTACCAAGTATGCTAGCTACCGCTAGAGGATGAGAAATGTATGGCTCTCCAGATTTTCTGAACTGTCCGGAATGCGCGCTTTGGCTAAAGAGATAGGCATTTTGAAGCTGAGAAATATCTTCCGGCTTTAGATAACCGGATAATTCATGGAATAGGAATTCCGCCCCAGAGGTAGCAGCAGAGGAGTCCGGCAGGCTTTTTGCTCGCATCGGAATTTCCTTAATTTTCCGTCTCACCAATTGGCTCACAACATAGATATGCTGAAACGGGGAACATCCTTATAGCTCTCTATGTATTTGGATAGAGTATCACCCTTGGTTGCTAAACAGGTAGAATAAATTTTCGCTAAATGCTCTACATCATTGTGTAAAATTATATATGTCCCATGTTTAAAATTTCTAATCCATAATTTCCCTGAGCCAACTCGCGCAAGGCAATAACTGTAGGTTTATCACGCGTAGACTCTACCATAGGGGCGCTTCCAATTGAAATTTGCCTCGCCCTAATTGTAGCTGCCAAAGTCATATCAAAACGATTGGGAATTCTTTTCAAGCAATCATCGACCGTAATCCGCGCCATGGTGATTCTCCTAGTATGATATTAAAACAAATTAATGTATTCATAAAAAATAACAGTGGTGTGACAAGCATCCCCGCATCAATCCAAATAAAGTATATGATTGAATCGAGGAATTATTAAATTGATTTCTTATATAACATTTATCCGAGCCGCATTACTAAATCATGATGACGAACAAGTTGTACCGCCATTCTTAAACGCTCTGCCTGTACGACACAAACTAGTTCCCTGAGCGCCTTATCCAGATTCTCATTGATAATAACATAGTCATATTCTCTCACGTGGCTGATTTCCTGGCGCGCTGCCGCCATCCGCCGAGCAATCGCCTCCTCGCAATCCTGGTTGCGATTTCTTAAACGGGTTTCAAGTACCTTTATCGAAGGTGGCAAAACAAAAATGCTAACCGCATTGGAAAAAAACCTACGAACCTGTTGCGCGCCTTGAGTATCAATCTCAAGCAAAATGTCTTGTCCAGAATCTATAGCCTTGTTGATCCATTTTTGCGAAGTTCCATACAGATTTCCATACACTTCCGCACTTTCTAAAAATTCACCATGTTCCAACATTTGTTCGAATATTTTACGCTCCACAAAATAATAATCGCACCCTTCTACTTCTCCTAAACGCATTGATCGTGAGGTGTATGAAACAGATAAACTTAAGTCAATATCTGTCTGGGACAACGCTTCAATTAAGCTAGTTTTCCCCGTACCAGAGGGAGCGCTAAGAATAAATAAATTACCTGGCGTTGTTGTCATACTAGGTCCTCTCACAAATAGTTTGCGTCACTTCTGTGCATTTTCCAACTTTAGCTTAGCACGCATATTTTTACTTACAGCATCATGTAGGTATTCCATTATTAAAATCTGATGCCCCACGTACAAATTTTCCAGTAGCCTTATGCATACAAAATGCCTAGCTAAAGCTTCGTACATGCATCAGAAGCAACAACAATCTTTCCATACCGCGTAAGCCACTCAAGTGGAACAGGAAACGTAAGCCCACCCTTCTTTACCATATATGCTGCCATAAACGCACCGAGCATAATGGAACGACCACAATTATCCCCCCCAGCACGAATATTGGCCTTTATTGCAGTTTGATAGTCTGGTGCACACTTTGCGATATGAAAAACTACGGGTAACCCTTCTGCCACATGGCAGGCAGAGCCGAAGTGCTCTGCAACTGCAACACTATCCAGCGTCTGTATAGCAAGTGCCTGTTCAAGTAGTGTTCTGAGCTTATCGCCTGCAAACTGTAGAGAATCGAACAATGCATGTGTAATTGACGTGCCATGAAGTATCTTGAACAATGCTGCAGCGGAGCATTTTGCGGAAGTAACTGCAAAGTCGTTATTATTTGTCACGCGTACCATTTCATCAACTCGTTTCATCAACACTTCTAGAGTATCGGAGTGGGTTGCAACCAATGATGGAATTGCCGCCAGAGATAAAAACTGGTCGTCATCTGCTCCTGATGCCGCTGGAAATGCCGCAGGATCAAGCGGTATTAGCGTATATAATGTCTGGCGTGTGGGAGAATCGACATATCCGATATACTTACCACCTGGACCAAAGTACGCTCGGAATTCAGCCTGATACTCAATACGATTAAAGTTGCCATACTTTACTAAATGCTGGAGCATTAATAGGCACACTTCACCGTAGACGGTTGATTCCCCAGCCACCTTGTCACCATGTGCAAAATATCCCTTTATGCCAGTATAATGACTAGCTTCAGGCTGTAAAAATACTAATCCTTTCGATGCCTCTATTTCAGCAATACGCTTTGGATCATAAATCCAATGCAAGCCAAGTGTGGCAGAATCAGCTATGAGTGCACCAAGAATGGCTGCAATATTTGAGTCCATCTAGTTCATTTTCCTGATAATATAATTTCGCAGAAGAACACTGCAAGATCTTAGTCTACTGATATTTGTACCTATCAAAACATTTTATCTGGATCAAATTTCTTCTTCAGCGGGTAATTTACGAGCCTCGTCTTCTAACATCACTGGGATACCATCTTTGATAAGGAAAGCAAGTCGATCTGCTTTGCAAATCAGTTCGCCCTCAGACTTCCTATACAACAGCGGACCCTTACACAGTGGGCACACTAGAATATCAAGCAGCTTTGCATCCATGAATCATTTCCTCAATATTTTTAGCGCCTATTCTAAATAGGCCTACAATTATATTTACCATGCTCAAAAACCACTAGTTAGTTTCTTTGTCGAACTACAAGCCCCGGGTTAATTGTAGGTTTTTCCTATTCTTTATCATAATTTTACCTAGGTCTCATGATCCAGCAATGCAGCTCTACTACTTTCTACTTCGAGTTTCAGTCATAAAAGTGATGTGTTTATACCCAGCAAGGTGAGCAGCTTCCATTACAGAGATAACAGACTGATGCGTGGCATTAGCATCAGCATTAATGACGATCACTGGATCCTGCTCGTCACCTGCAGCTGTACGTAATTCATCGCTGAGTCCTTCCACACTATTATATTTGACAGGTATACGATTAATCACATAACCACCGATAGAGTTCACTGACACGTTTATGGTATTGGAATGATCAAAGGGTTTATCCGCTGTTGCTTGCGGCAAACTTATCTCCAGTTCAGAAAATTTCGAATATGTAGTGGTAATCATCAAAAATATTAAAATCACCAGCAACACGTCAATCATCGGAACTAAATTAATTTCCGGCTCCTCCTTCTGTCTGCCACGTTGAAAATTCATTAGACGATTTAGCCGTATCCTAAAAAATAAATATGAACTGTTCCCTCTATCAAATCAAACCTTGCGCTCACCGTGGACAGCCTCCACCAGTTTCAATGCCTGTAATTCCATTCCTACTACCATAGAATCTACTTTAGCACGAAAATAACGGTAAAAAATCATGCTTGGTATTGCCACCAGAATACCGAATGCAGTATTGTAAAGCGCTACAGAAATACCATGAGCAAGCTGTGCCGGATTATTGCCACCAGTTGGGGAATTGGAACCAAAAATTTCAATCATACCAATTACGGTTCCAAACAATCCCAGCAACGGACTCATGGAAGCAATGGTGCCGAG
>SDBT01015143.1_pt1 | contig 12269 bp, 25 predicted proteins | sample 2277101 | NCBI WGS metagenome assembly SDBT01 (sample SAMN10404973, study PRJNA504765) | marine sediment metagenome | isolation source: marine sediment core GS10_PC15, 103 cmbsf | place: Arctic Ocean: Southern Knipovich Ridge | collected 2010
GATAGTTTTAAACGCGCGGGATTTAATTGGGGTATAGGTAGAGAATTATACGATTACCCTGTTATTAAAATTAAACTTAATGCTGATGAATTTACACTTGACGGTAATAAAGTTAAACAAACATGGAATCTAAAACTTAAGAAATGGGTTTGGGGATCTGAATTTAAAGACGGCGGTTTAGTTAAATTAGCCGCTAAAGACGAAAAAGGAGCGTTACGGTTTAATTGGAAAATAACAGACTAATGGAACTTATTTGCCAACATTGTGATTGTCCTATAGATGACGAAAACGATATTACAGAAGTAAGATACGGACTATTTATTCACCTATCATGTGAAATAGAGTATTATTCAGGATTAAACTAAAAACAGAAAATAAAATGAAAACATTTAAAACGACAAAAAGTTACATTTGTAAAAGAGCAAAAGAGTTACAAGCGTGTTCAAGTGAATACAAAAAAGCATTAGAATCGAAAACCTTTGATGAGTTGATTGAGATTTTAAGAGAAAATGCAGGTTGGGTCATCACAGAAAAACTACTTGATGATAAGTTATCTATTAAATATTTTGATTTATCACTATCTAATTTATTTAATAGTGGTTTAAGCAACTCAGGGCACAGGAACTCAGGGCACAGGAACTCAGGGCACAGGAACTCAGGGCACAGGAACTCAGGGCACAGCAACTCAGGGGACTGGAACTCAGGGCACAGGAACTCAGGGCACAGCAACTCAGGGGACTGGAACACAGGGTACAGGAACTCAGGGGACTGGAACACAGGGCACAGGAACTCAGGGCACAGCAACTCAGGGGACTGGAACACAGGGCACAGGAACTCAGGGGACAGCAACTCAGGGGACTGGAACTCAGGGTACAGCAACTCAGGGCACAGCAACTCAGGGGACAGCAACTCAGGGCACAGCAACTCAGGGGACAGCAACTCAGGGGACTGGAACAACGGATTTTTTAATTCTACCAAACCGAAAACTATAAACGTTTTTAACAAGGATTGTGATTTTGGAATATGGGAGAAAGCCAAAAAACCTGATTTTATTTACAATATTTTATTGAATAAGTGGGTTTCTTTCAGTAATATGACAGACGAAGAAAAGATTCAATACCCGAAAGCATTTGTTTGTGATGGTTATTTAAAAACTTATTCTTATAAAGAGGCTTGGAATAATGCTTACAAGAGAGCTTCAAAAGAAGATGTTGAATTACTAAAAGCACTTCCTAATTTTGATTCTGAAACATTTGAAGAAATAACAGGAATAAAATGTTAATAATTCCGGCACAACTCAGCACATATTCATCATTAAAGGACAGAACTTTAAAGATAGTATTTGAAACTTTAGAACCGACTCCAGAGCAATTAACAGGAATAGCTTTAACACAGCAGAAGTTTGGTTATTTAGCTTTTAAGATAGATAAGTTTAAACAGATTGAGAAAGACGTTATTAACAAACTTAAATCTGACTACCAGGAGCAAGGTAAAAGTAAAGCACAGCGCCTTAGAGCGGTTCTGTATAGGTATTTCGAGCAAGACAATAAAGGTTATGAGGTATTCGATGACTTTTATAACAATCAAATGGAAACTTTAATAAATCATTTTAAAACAAAATTAGATTAATATGTGGGTGGTGCGCCGAGGGCTTAAGGCGGATGGCATGTAGTCGCTATACATTGACGCTATTAACAAAACCATTATAGCAACCGTAAGGTTAAACTCCTTACCCACCCACTTTTTAAAACAGAAACTATGAAAATATTAATGCAATTTACAACAGAACGAGAATTACAATTGAAATACCCAAAATGTTTTGGACGTTTACAACCTGAATTAATGGTTGAATCCGTTGTATTTCCGGAGAATAGAATATCAATTTATGAGTGGTTAACTAAAATTTATAATTATGAATAATATACAGGAATTTTTTAATTACGTATTTCAATTTATTAAGATTTGGATAATTATTCAACCGTGGGAAACTGGTTTGATAGTTCGTAATGGTAAGAGAATTAAGAAAGTTGAAAAAGGAATTTACTTTAAAATTCCATATTTCGATAGTGTGTTTGTACAGGAATCGAGATTAAGAGTTGTACCGTTGCCTATACAAACTTTAACAACAAAAGATTTAAAAACAATAACATTAAATGGTGCTATTGGATATTCTATTTTAGACATTGAAATACTATATAATAAACTCTTTCATCCAGAAACTACTATACAAAATGTTGTTATGAGTGAGATTGCTGATATTTTATATAAAACATCTTTAGAAGATATATCCCCTATTATTATTCAAAATGTTGTTTTAAAAAAATTAAGAGAAGAGAAGTATGGAATTAACTTTGAGTATTTTAAGATAACAAATTTTGCAGTGGTAAAAACATTCAGACTAATACAAGACCATAGTTGGATGGATGAAGGATTAAAAATGGATGAAGCAAAAAAATAAAACCATGAACAACATCCTTGACAAATGTATTTTTATAAAGTGTCCTTTAAAGGATAGCTGTTTAAGATACGGAGCAAAATTAAGAGAAAACCAGGTAACTATTTTCCGGTATGATAACGGGTGTAAGAACTATTTTAATAAAAGGCATTTAACTAAAGAACAAATATTATGAAAATATATTTAAGAAAGTACAGAATAGTAAAAGATGCTTTTGCAGGTTTTGAAGTACAGAAATGGAGATTATATTTTCCTTTTTGGATTCAAATTGATAGTAAGTCTCGTTCTGTAAACACGAGTTCATCTGTGGAAAAGGCAGATGAATTAATAGAATATGATAAAAACAGGCCACATAAACCAATAGTTGTTAAAACTTATGAATGTGATTAAAAAATATTATGAAAATCCAACTAGAAATAATAAACCGTAAAACAATCGTTACTTACAACGGTAAAAAGACAATCCACAATACGGTTTGGATCAGAAGTTTAAAAGTAAATGATTTGATACAATTAATAAAAGATGGTAAATTGTAATTATGGAAGAATTTAAAGAGTTTTTAAATCGAAATATTAAAATACTTAAAGAATATAAATCTAATGGGCATTTATCAGAATTTGGCAAAGGAAAACTAAATGCGTATGAAATTACATTAAGGATAATTCACGAAAAATAATTGTAATCATGCCAACCTATAAATGTACAGATAATTCACGAGTTACACAAGCTCAGATTGATAGAAAAATAAGAAAGGGTAAAATACAGCTTCTCACTAATTGCATGGAAACTTACGGTTATATATTTTGTCAGCGATGCCGGAAAAACGATTGTAAACCATTGGATTGCTCACACAATAAGAGCGTCCAGGACTGCAAGAACGAGGGTAAAACAGAATTATGCTGGGATGTATCAAACATGGAGTTAATCGGCCGGATATGTCAGCAAAAGAAGGATAAATTAAATTTACAATATGGACGCAACAAATGGAAAAATAAGCTATTTTAAAGACTATTTAGAGGGCTTGGATGTATTCCTTTACAAAGAATCAATATCGCTAACAACGGGAGAATACGCAAGAATTATGCTGGAATTAGCACGAATACGAGAACACATAGAATTCCTAGAATATTTTGAATTAATTAATATTGAAACAACCTTTAAAACAGTAGAAACATGAAAAAAAAGAATTATTATTTATGTCAAATTCGACTTGATAGGACGGTAAAATCAAAACTTTTCAATTTTTGGGAAGAAACATCTAAATGGCAAGAAAATTTATTAAGATTAGTTTACGCAAGTAATGAAAAAGAGGCTGAAAAAGCTATAATAAATGAGTTCAATAAATGTCTATCAAAGTCTGCAGATCGTTCTCTAAAAAGCGTTGTAATTATTAAAGAATTAATTGGAAATTAAATTTATAAATTATGAAAATATTAGTTGCATTTGAAGAAAGCCAAGCTGTAACCATTGAATTGCGTAAGTTAGGATACGAAGCATATTCTTGTGATTTACTTGATTGCTCAGGAGGTCATCCTGAATGGCATATTAAGTGTGATGCAATTGAAGAATTATATAGCTATAAATATGATATTGCAATTTGTTTTCCCCCATGTACTCATTTAGCTGTTAGCGGTGGTGCTCATTTTAAAAAGAAGCGTGCTGATGGTAGGCAACAACAAGGTATTGATTTATTTATGAAAGTAATAAAATCACCGATTGATAAAATATGTGTTGAAAACCCTATCGGAATAATGAGTGAAATATATCGGAAGCCAGACCAAATAATACAGCCTTATCAATATGGGCACGCAGAAAGTAAAGCTACTTGTCTATGGCTTAAAAACTTAAATAAATTAGAAGAAACTAATAATGTTAAGGTAAAATGGCGGTTGCTTCCTAAAAATATAGCACAAAGATTACATTATTTACCACCAACACCGGACAGATCAAAACTAAGAAGTAAAACTTATCCAGGAATAGCAAAAGCAATGGCATATCAATTTACACAACCACTAAAACAACAAAAATTAAATTTATAAATTATGAAACAGCAAACACAGATTGATAAAATTGAGAACCACTTGTTGGTACACGGAAAAATTACGTCCTGGCGATGTATTCAGCTTTATCGCATTACACGTTTAGCATCTTACATCAATTCATTAAGAAATAACGGTTGGAATATAGATCCTATAAACTGTAAAAACTCAGAAACGCATTGGACAGAGTATAGATTGGTAAATTATCCAAATAGTTAGTTTATGTTATATTTATTTATTATATTAGCAGACAGAACGGGTGCATACGTTAACTTGAAAAACATTTAACCTATTGGGGAATTCGATGCACCGATGACCTCAATGGGTTTTTTTATACCTAAAATTATGGAAGTAAAAATTTACAGAGAATCGGAAAACGAACAATTATTAATCAGCGAACAAGAATTACAAGAATATAACAGGCTTGTGGTGAATTTGAATCTTAGTAATAAGGCTGAAGAAGAAATTCCACCTGTTTATGTGCCATTAAATAGTTCTATGGTAAAATTATTGAAAGCATTATGCCCTTGTGAAGTGAATTTAAAAGATTATAACAATAGTACTATTCCTGTCGAGGTTTTAAAAGTTGCTGAGTTTGCAATTGAAAATAAAATGTTTGAAGGTCTTTTTATTTGGTATGCTGATAAAACCCCAGACCCTTTATTAGTTGGTTGGAATTATCGTAGTGAAGATGATAAGAAGAATGGTTACACTTGGGCTAAAAATCACCAATTAATTGCTCGTTGGGGTGATTGTGCTATGGAATTAGACGAGTTGTTAAAAAAAGGATTTGAATCTTTAAAAATATCATTAGTTGATTCAGCAAAAGAAGTTCTATCTTATACCGAAGCAGTATTAAAAAATCCTGACACCTATGTTAGAAAACATTTAAAATCAAATTTAAATCCTCCAAATATAGATATTTCAGGGGCAACAGATTTCGGAGAGTTACCTTTTTAATTAATACTAATGGCAGAGAATAAAAAATCCTTTATAGCTTATTGCGAATGGTTAGAAACTTTTGAGGACTTGACCGATTCTGAAGCTGGACAACTAGCAAAACATTTATTCAGATATGTCAATGATTTAAACCCAAAAGCAGAAGATAAATTAATACACATGAGTTTTATATCTATGAAACAAGTATTAAAAAGGGATTTAGTAAAATATGAATCTTATAAAGAAAAACAGAGGCTTAACGGATTAAAGGGTGGGAGACCAAGAAAAACCCAAAAAACCCAACCCTTTATTTCAAAACCCAAAAAAGCTGATATTGTTAATGTTATTGATATTGTAAATGATACTACTAAAGATAGTATAATACATATAGAAGATGCTTACAATTTTTTAAAGTCAAAAAATCCAGTAGAAATGGAAGCATTTGAAATGCAAAACAAAAAATCCTTTCCTGATTACGAAATTTTTATAGGAAATTTTAATTCTAAAGTGGTAGAGGAATCTTTAGATTGGGACACTAAAATATTAATGGCACGTTTATTTAGACTAAATCTAAATTGGGATAAGACACCAAAGAAAAATAAAGGTGAAACTAAATCCGTAATGGAAATTATAAACGAAAGAAATTAACATTTAAACTGTAATTATAATGAATATTATTGATAAATGGCTTAAAAAATACGGCTCAAAGAAAATTGAGAATAAAGTGAGAAAACAATTAGAAAAATCAGAACAAAAAATAATGAAGTCGGATTGTTGTAATGTGCTTATGTTTATTGATAGACAAATTGGAACTCATTATAAATGTTCCAAATGCAGAAAAATATGTAATATAAACAAATGATACATACAGTTGAAATAACGGACTTTGGTAATTGGTTATGTAAATTACTATCACTTGACGGTATTAAGTCTGCAGACCGCTTAGATGAGGTTTTATATCGTGTACCTAAATGTTCGTTAAATATTGAGCAAATCAAATCAGCTTTTTTAAGTTACGTAAATGGAAAATTCACATTAGAACCCAGAGATAATTATTTAACAGTAATTCAATTCAATAAAGTCATTAATTGTTACATTATTGAAAACAACAAAAAGAATAAATACGAGGAAATAACAAAGGAACCAATGGATGCAAAAGAAGTAATTTACTACAATAAATTAGCGGTTAAGACAAGTTTCAATCATTTTTTAGAATTTAGAACGGTTGATAAAAAGAGGATATACGTTTATGATATTTTGGATTCACTCGGGAAAATGCCTGCAGACAAAGAATCGAAGTTAAAAGTATTTGAAGATGCGAAATTGATATGTGAGCGAGAGTATGCGGATCTAAAACCGGCTTTTTTTGGTGAAAAGAGTGAGCTTAAACGTACGCTAGAAGAAATACAGTCTGGCACATCAGTAAAAATAATAATCAAGGCTAAAGAGCTTGTATTGGCCAAATATTACAGAAGTTTAAAGGATGAAACACTCCATGAATTTAAAAAAGATTTTGATATTTGATAAATACACTACATACGAACAGTTAAAAAGTAAATTAATTTAAAACAGAAATATTATGGCAGTAACAATTTTAGAAGCATTACAAAACGCAAAGTATAATCTTAATAATTTGAAATTAGTAGGATTAGGATTTTTACCTTTAGTGGAATCTCAACTTAATAATGCAACAGTATTATTAGAAAAAGGATATGATTTATACGATGAAGTTGAGCCTTTATTAGAAAAATATGGAGATGTTGAAAACGTACCTGAAAAATTAGAACAATGAACCTAAAAGACAAGTTCTGGTACATAATGATAGGCGTAGTAATAGGCTTATGGATTGGCGCAATAATAACGTCATTTTACATTGAGAACACTTGGTTGAAATTATTAAGTTAACAATTATGGTAGAAATCAAAGCAAAATGTTTGACAGGCGCAAATAAAATATTTCTTCTAACGAATTATGATTATAAAAGAAGATTTAAAAAATATCCTGAGTGGCTTTTTGATGAAAAAACTAAGATAAAATTTAATATTTAAATAACTATAATTATGAACACAACACTAATAATATCAGCAATAAGCTTAGTACTTGCATTAGCTTTAATAGGCTATGTGAATTACAAATCCCGTAAAACCAAAACACCCGAAATCGGGGGGATTAAAATTCCTATTAAAACAACGTATTCTATGATGGAAATAATTATCGGGGATTTAGTAAACGACCACAGGGAAAGTATAAAACTAAACCGCTTGATATTACACAACACTATTTCAACAGTAGCACAGGAACACTCCATAAACTTAGCAAAACTACTATCTAAAAAGCATGAATACGCTTATATAAGAAAGCTAAAACTAAAAAACGCAATAGACTGTACGGAAGTTGCTGAAATCGTTGCAAAAGGTCAGGGAACGGCAGAGGGCATATTTAGAATGTGGTTAAAGAGTCCGTCACACAGAAAGAAAATTGAGGATAAAAGATGGACACATTTTGGATTTTCAATAGAACAAAGTATTTTGAAAAGAAACTATACAACACTAATATTTACTAAATAATTAATAATTTAAAACAACAATTATGGATCCAAAAACAGATGACAAAAAAATGAAATTAGCAGAAGACACACTAAATGTTTTAATTAACGAATTTGAACCCATTGACCAAAGAGATTTTTTAACTTATTTGGAAGAGCAGATAAGAAAACATTATGAATCAACGTTGGCAAATAGAGAGAAAGACCATGCAATAGCAATAGAGAGGCTTGAGGTATTTCTAAATAGTACTAAGCAATAACCAAAAATAAATCAACCCCATTAGAATAAAATATAATTTTGTAACTTAGCATAAAACAGAAAATGACTAAAAAAGAACAACGTCAAGCAATATTTGATAAAACCAATGGGAATTGTGGCTATTGTGGTTGTGAATTAGAAAAAGGATGGCATGAAGACCATATGGAACCAGTAGTCCGAGAATTAAAGTATGACAGTGAAAAATGTCGATATGTTACCACTGGAAAAATGTATCATCCTGAAAACGATTGTTTTGAAAATAAGATTGCATCGTGTCCATCTTGTAATATTCGCAAACATTCAGCTAATGTGGAACAATTTAGATATGCTTTATCAAATACAATAACAACATTAAATCGAGACCATTCAGCATATAGATTTGCTAAAAGATTTGGGTTAGTTAAAGAACCAGTTAATATATTAAAAAGAGTATAGTGGCTTACTCAAAAACACAAATAGAATCAATATTTAAAGAGATATGCAAACAAATATCTGAAGAAGGTAAACCTATTAGGAAAGTGTTACTTCAAGAGGGTATGCCAAAAAACGAAACGTTTTATAAATGGTTAGATGAAGATGAAGAAAAAGCGAAACAATACATGCGCGCGTGCAAGAAAAGAGCCGATGTTATCTTTGAAGAAATAGTTACTATTGCAGATGACCAGGAGTCTGATACATACAAGAATCAGGATGGTGTAGAGGTTATAAACCATAATGTTATTAACAGATCGCGGTTAAGGGTAGATGCGCGTAAATGGGTTGTAAGTAAGATGAATCCTAAGAAATACGGTGATAGGATAGAACAGGATATAACCTTAAAAGGAACCCTCAATTATACTACTGAGGAGCGCGATAAAAAAATCAAAGAATTATTAAAAAAGAAAGATGCTAAGTAATGCAGAACTCAAAGAACTTGACACACTACTATACGAAACCGAAATAGAAGAGGCAAGGGAAAACCTTTTAGACTTCACTAAGTCCACATTTGATAAATTTCATATAGAGCCTTTTTTCGTTCAGTACTACAAATTACTAGACCTATTCGCTAATGGTGAAATAAAACGCCTTATTATCACTATGCCACCGCAACACGGCAAGAGCGAGGGATCAACCAGGCGACTTCCGGCTTATATCTTAGGAATCAATCCAAGCCTTAAAATAGCAGTAGCATCCTATAACACTCCTTTTGCTTCAAAATTCAATAGGGACGTTCAAAGAATTATCGACACTAAGAAATATCACGATATATTTCCGAAAACAACACTAAACAAATCCAACGTTGTAACAGTTTCTGATATGTATTTACGTAATGCATTAGAATTTGAGGTTGTCAATGAAGTAGGGGGTTTAAAAGCGGTAGGGCGTGGTGGTGCGCTAACAGGCTCTAAGGTTGATATAATGATAATGGATGACCTTTATAAAGACTACATGGAGGGTAACAGTCCTATTATCAGGGAGGGTGTATGGGATTGGTATACAACAGTAGTAAGTACACGACTACATAACAACAGTCAGGAGTTAATAGTATTCACACGATGGCATGAAGACGATTTAATCGGAAAACTGGAGCAATTAGGTAAGGTCAAAGTGATCACTAGCATAGAAGAAATACAAACGCTTGATTTAAAGCATGATGAATGGGTAAAAGTGAACTTTGAAGCTATAAAAGAGAGTGGACCTACCGGAATTGATCCAAGAGAAATAGGTCAGCCACTATGGGAGTCTATGCACTCCTTAGAATCACTTATAAGCTCCAAAGAACGCGACATCGAGAAATTTAATTGCTTATATCAAGGTAATCCCGAATCAAGCGAAGGGCTTTTATATTCACGCTTTAAAACATACAAGGACCTACCGGAATTAAAAATAATAAAGAATTACACCGATACAGCAGATACAGGACAGGATAAACTTTGTTCAATTGTTTACGGTAAATCATTAGCAGAAACGGATAACCATATTTATCTGTTAGATGTACTGTATACAAACAAGCCTATGGAGGTAACAGAGCCTTTAACAATAGAACTACTCAATAAAAACAATGTAAACATATCTAAAATAGAATCTAACAACGGAGGACGAGGATTTGCTAGGGTAGTCGAGAAAGGCGTTAAAACTGTTATAACGTGGTTTCATCAATCAAATAATAAAGAAGCTCGTATCTTCTCTAATAGTGCGTCTGTGAATAATAAAATAGTAATGCCTAGTGATTGGTTTTTACGTTGGCCGGAGTTTTACAGCGATGTAATAAAGTATAAAAAACTATTTAAGGCAAATAAATTTGATGATGCGCCGGATACGTTAACAGGAATAATCGAAGAGGAAAACGTACCTGAATTTTTTACATTCTAATTAGATTATTTTACTTATATTTATTAAAAGAACATCAATCGCAACTAACGTTTTTTTAAGTAAGATTTTTTTAGTAATTTTATAGAATTAAATATGCTCCAATGAATATCTTCCAAAAAGCCCGGTTTACATTAGCTAATATTTTAATGCCGAATTTAAAAGAAACTATACTAAATCAGTTTAATCAGGCTTTTTTATGGGGTGCCGGAGGATTTACAAGCCTCGATAACAAAGCAATAACGTATATAGAACAAGGGTATAACATCAATCCTTTTGTATTTTCAATAATAGATCAACAAGCAAAAAAAACAGCGGCAATACCTTTTAGTGTTCGGAAAATAGAGGATAAAAAATCTATGAATAAATTGTTGCAATTAGATTTGGTTACTAAGGGCGATTTATCGGTACAGCAATTTGTACGCAGGGCAATACTCGAAACAAAGGCTTTCTCAGACGATTTGCCGTTTCCAATGGAACGCCCTAATGCATCCCAAACATGGCAGGAATTTATAGCACTATACAAAGTGTTTTTAAAAACTACAGGAAATGCGTATATGTTTATGTTAGCACCTTTAGAGGGGCCTAACGCAGGAACGCCGATACAAGTATATTGGTTGCCTAGTCACTTAACGAAAATAGTCATAAAAGACAATACAGATATGCTGGGAGTTGAGAGTCCAGTAAAAGAATATATTTTAGTACAAGGTAGGTCATTTTTACAGTTCCCGGCAGAGAATGTAATACACATAAAATACTCAAATCCGAATTACGACCAAAACGGATCACATTTATACGGACAATCACCACTAAGGGCAGGATTGAGAAATATACTATCCTCAAATACAGCTATTGATTTAAATATAAAAACTCTTAAAAGTGGCGGTGCTTTTGGATTCTTACACGCTAAAGACACACCATTAACTCCTCCACAAGCACAGGAAATGAAAGATAGATTGCTTGAAATGGACGCATCACCTGAAAAGATGGCTAAGATTGCAGGAATAAGCGCAAATATGGCATTTACACGAATATCATTAACAGCAGATGAATTAAAACCTTTTGATTACTTAAAATTTGATAAACAGCAAATAGCGGATATATTAAACTGGAGCATAGACGATGAAAGTAGGGGGGATTTCGGCGGAACGATACAAGAGATTAAAAAAACACGCATTACAGACAATATAAAGCCTGATTTGGATTTATTATCAGCGGCATTAAACAGAGATTTCTTACCTAGATTCAAAGGCTATGAAAATACTGTTATTGAGTTTGATATAATGCAATTACCGGAAATGCAAGTGGATGCGAAATCTTTAGTTTCATGGTTGAAAGAAATGTTAACCAATGGCGTTATTCATAGGGACGAAGTTAGAATAGCAATTAATTATCCTGCAATCGGATCTAAAGAAATGGAAACATTTACAGTAAATACAGATATATTAAGTCTTGAAGAGGCTTTAGAGCAAGATTTTGGAACAAATAATAATAACTAAATATAAACACAATGGCTTATTTAACAAACAATGACAATTTAGAAATAGCGAGAGGGTCTGTTGATAGGCTTTCTCATGTAAACAAATTTGGCGCAAATCTTTCGAGTGCTGATGGTGTATTAGAGGATATTTGGGACGGATCAGGAGTTTATCCTTTTCCGGTAAATACCTCAGCAACAAACAC
>SDBT01015144.1_pt1 | contig 12267 bp, 12 predicted proteins | sample 2277101 | NCBI WGS metagenome assembly SDBT01 (sample SAMN10404973, study PRJNA504765) | marine sediment metagenome | isolation source: marine sediment core GS10_PC15, 103 cmbsf | place: Arctic Ocean: Southern Knipovich Ridge | collected 2010
GTGACTGCCGGCCTCATCACCCTCAGGGCAGCTCTCTGGGCCGCAAGGACCAGGGCATGTATCTCCGCATGGCCATGGGTAGGCGTTCCCACCACGAGGGTGCGCGTCACGGCCGACCAGAAGCCGTCAGCCACCACGACCAGCGTGATGAGCGCCAGCTCCCTGTCCTTCATCACACGCTCAGAGCTGACACGGTCCGGCCTCGAGCACAGGACCGTCCTCGGCCCGGACAGTACCACCGCCCACCCCCGTGTCCGGGAGACCCCGCCCTGCCCGGCCCCCTTCGCAGCAACTGCATGCTCCACGAGGGCAGCCGCCTCCACTTCTCTCAGCCCCGGCTTCAGCTCACCGGCCAGCGCAGCGAGCCCGATCCCCGCCACCCCGCATGACGCCCTTATCTTCTCGAGTTCCCGAGGAGTCTTCCGGGCACGCACCTGCTCCAGGAGTCCCGTTGCATCCACGAGTTCGGCATCGCCGAACGCCTGCCCCATCAACTCCACGGAAGGCCGCGCCGGAACCGCCGTCTCGGCCGACAACGACGCAGGAGCCACGAGCTCGAAGCCTCGCTCGATACCGATGCGCGCTCCCCTGCGTGCGAGGCCCCTCTTCCTCGCAGCTTCTTGAAGCAGTTTCCCGACAGCACCGCGCGGGTCGCGCTCCCTTACCTGGCCCAGCCCGAAGGTCCTGACCTCCCTGACCCAACCCTCGTTCGCCTCCTCGTCCTCGGGAGCTATCAACACCGGCTCGCCTTCACGCAGCACCACGACGGCAGACATCCCGCTCACCGACCAGACTCCGCTCAGAAGGAGCACGTTCTCCGGGAGCCCGCAGACCAGCGCATCCAGCCTGTTCGCGACAAGCGCCTCCCTCACGCACGCGGTCCTCTGCCTGTCCTCATCCATCAGTCCTCTCCCGCACAACGTAAAAGCATACCATCATCCCGGGCTCTCTTTTGTGGACAGTACGGTCAGCTACAGCTGCGAGATGAACCCGCCGTCCACATAGATACTCTGTCCGGTGACGAAGGAGGATGCATCCGAGGCCAGGAACACCGCGCAGCCCGCGAGTTCCTCCGGCCTTCCCCACCGGCCCATCGGCGTCCGCCCCTTGACCCACTTGTCGAACTCCGGGTCATCGCCCAGGCACCGTGTCATCTCGGTGAGGAAATATCCCGGCCCGATAGCGTTCACGCGGATGCCGTGCTGCGCCCACTCCCCGGCCAGCGTCCTCGTGAGCATCTTCACCCCGCCCTTGCTGGCCGCGTAGGGCGCACGGCGGGGAAGCCCCCCTTCGCTCGCCAGCGAACTGATGTTGATGATGCTCCCCCCGGTCTTCCGCTCTATCATCCGCCGGGCCGCCCGCTGGCTCATGAGAAACAGGGCTCGCAGGTTGATGTTCATCACCGTGTCCCAGTTCTCGAGGGGCATCTCCACCGACGGGCCGCGCAGGTTCACCCCGGCGCTGTTGACCAGTATGTCGAGGCCGCCGCACTCATCCACCACATACGCCACGAGTTCCTCCACCTGCCTCTCATCGCAGACATCGCAGCGCTTCGTGAGCACCCTGCCGGGGAAGTCTTTCGAGGCGTTTGCGAGGCCCTCTTCCCCGCGCGCGGCCAGCACGACCGTCGCCCCGGCATCCCCCAGCCCGCGCGCTATCGCAAGACCCAGCCCCCGGCTCCCTCCGGATACGAGTGCCACCTTTCCTTCCAGGCTGAACGCATCCACCATTGGTTCTTCCTTTCCCATCCCTTATGCCGTCGCGGCTTCACCATGCCGCAGAAACTCAAGGTATGCCATACACGCGGACATGTCAAGAACGCGGTGCCGCCGCGGCTCCGCGCACGAAAAGGACGGGCTTGACAAGGCGCACCAGCAGCGCGAAAATCCTTCCTGATGACCCTGCTGGCTGTCTTTGCCGCTTCGTTCATGCTCGCGCTTTCCGGGGCGATGGCTCCGGGGCCTGTCCTTGCCGTCACCATCCGCGAGAGTTCCCGCCACGGTGCTGTTGCAGGCCCACTGGTGACGCTGGGCCACGCCGTACTGGAGATCGTGCTCCTGGCCCTGATCGTCCTGGGCGTCACACGGTTCATCCAGGCGCCTCTTTTCCTCGGGATCACCGCCCTGGTGGGCGGCTGCCTTCTCATCTTGATGGGCGCCGCGGGGCTTCTCAGGCTTCCCCGTGCCGCGGCCCCCGCCACGGGCAGTCATGAGCACTCCGGGCACTGCGCTGCCCGCGCAGCCGTCGCGGGTGCGCTGGCAAGCATCTCCAACCCCTACTGGCTGCTGTGGTGGGTCACAGTCGGCGTGGCATACCTTGGAATGGCCCTGCGGTTCGGAAAGGCAGGCCTGGTGAGCTTCTTCGCCGGCCACATCTTGGCTGACCTCGCATGGAACTCGACGGTGGCCTGGGCCGTATCGCGCGGCAGGAGGATCTTCACACCGCGTGCGCACCGGATGCTGATGGGCTTCTGCGCCGTGTTCCTCATCGGGCTTGGCGCTTACTTCCTCGGCACAGGCGTGCTGTCACTGCTCGGGAGATAGGACTTCCCCTGATAAGAAAGCCCGGCGCCCGGCAATGGCGGTGCCGGCCATGAAATGAGTGCTCCGTCACCGCATTGTCTACTTTTCCAGCACGAGCATCGCGTGCCCGTCTACGCGCCCGATCACGCACTCGGTATATGCACCACGCTGCTCGAAATCGATCCTCTCCTCCTGCGGTGCGAGATACACCCTCGCGGGCTTCCACCCCGTGCGCACGGCCACCCTGACATCGTTGAGCGGGATGACGTCCTCCACGAGGTCAAGCTCGTCCCCCCGCCGCTGGGGGATGTAGTGCAGGAGATGCACCACCACGCGCCCCTCCTGCTCCATGACAGTCACCTGGCAGGTGGAAGGCACCTGGGCGCGGACAAGCTTCCCGGGAAGGAGGAGTTCCAGCAGGTTCTCCACCAGCTGCCTGTAGACGACATAGCCGTGTATCCGGTAGGCCCTGAACACGGGACTCGGGACATAGGCCACGGGACCGTGCAAGGTAGCCGCTGGATCACCGTTAGACCCATCGACCGGCGTCTGGAAGTGGGAGCAGAAGTGCTCTCGCGTCCGGTTGAAGTAGGGCTGCATCGCACGGGCAAGCACCTTCGTGCCCTTCCCCGGCTTCACCCGCACGCTTCCCTCGTACATCACGTGCGGCATGTCGGGGATGTCGCGTGCGATCCTGCTCTCCACCCGAAAGTAGTCCGGGCAGTACTCGGCCGGCCCAAGGTACTCGACGCCCATCTCCGGCAGCGCGAAACCAGCACCCGCCTCGTCGAGGCCCGACCGGTAGCTTGCCAGCAGGCGCCCTCCCCCGCTGAGATAGCCCTTGAGCTTCCCCTGCAGGTCCCCGGAGACCGTTATCTCGTCGGGCAGAACGAGCACGCGATAGCGCGAGAAGTCCGCCTCCTCATCGATAACGTCAAACTGGTGCTGGGTCTGAAGAAGCATCCGTAACGCTCCCGCTTCGGAGGGATGAAGCTGCCCCGCCCCTGTAGCTTGCCGGGAAGCCACTGAGAGAAGCCCCACCTGGACGAGGGGCTCCGCGCCTCGGCACCAGGGCTCCTTCCTGGCGACGCTCTCGTACACCCCGCCTATCAGCTCGTAGACCGCCGCGTTCAGACGGCCCCTCGGGTGCATCTGGTCGCCGATCGAGCAAGAAGCCCCATTGGCAAGCATGGAGAAGCACTCGTACTCCAGCGCTGCCCTGTTCTTGAGACTCCCGAAATCCGCCCAGGACTTGTGAAACCGGGCTGTCATGCCGAGGAACGGCTTCCCCAGCGTGCGGCAGTATCGCACGAAGAAAGGGAAGTGGTCGTAGCCCCACATGCCGGATGGCAGGGACTCTATCTCGAGGTGAGTGAGAGAGCCCAGTGAAGAACGCATCGGCACGCGCACTGTTCCGTTGAAGAAGACACCGGCATCTGGCTTCACGCTCCGTACGAGGTCGTATATCCGTTTCTCGAACCGGAGGCACACGGTCTCCCGGTGCGCCAGCAGGTCTTCCGGCGATTCGCCGTCCAGCCCGAGCGCCTTCCTGTCCTCGACACACCACTGGCAGAAGCAGCCATCCTCCGGATGGACCCAGACGATGTCGAACAAGATGCCGTCGATGTCGTAGTTCTTCACCGCCTCCTCCGTCTGCGCGGCAAGGTAGTCAGTGTAGGGAGTGTTCAGGCAGAGGCACATCCAGCCCGTCTCTTCGGAAGGAAGCTGCAGCGGGGTGCCGTCACGGCGCTTCTGCAGCCACTCCGGATGCTCCCGTGCCGCATGCTCGTCGAACCCCGCGCTGATGTACACCGGCACCCTGATGTCGCTGCCCCGGCAGGCGGCTATCATCTCCGCCAGCAGGTCCCGCGAGAGTGAGGGATGCTTCACCCCGGCCTTCGTGTCGTAGTAGGATAGACCGTGGTGACACTTCACAAAGCAGGTGATCGAGTCCACGTGGCTTGCCTTCAGCGTCCGGGCGAACTCTTCCGCATCGAACTCTTCGCCCACTCCGGGGATAAGCTCGGACGTGTGGAAGTCCAGGTGCACCTGTCGAAACCGGAGCTCATGCATCGAACGACCCTCCCATTAATTCGGTGACGGAGCACTCATTTCCCTGTTGCAGGCCCAAGGACATCTCCATCGAGAACTACCTCCGCTACCGCAAACGCGTCATGGAGCTCGACCACCTGCACTCGCTCAGAGCGAGCGCAGGAAGGCGTGGTCCTTCTCGAGAAACTGTCTTTTCGACTCCGCCGGTTCCTTGACGAACTCGACCTCGAAGTAGCCGTCGAAACCCGCTTCCTTGAGAGGCGGCAGGATCTCCCGGTAGTCCACACATCCCTCTTCGATGAGGCACCATTTCCACGCGCCCTCATCGTCCCGGATGAAGTTCTGTACGTGTACGTTCACCACCCACGGTGCGACCTTCCGGACGCGCTCGTAAGGGTCCTCCTCCTCAGGCGGGTAGGAGACCTGGAAGTTGAGCTTGAGATCAGGGGCCCCGACCTCTTCCACCACGCGCAGCGCCGCACCAGCCATATCGGCCAGTGAGCCGCCGTGCATCTCGACCGCAAGCACCAGGCCGAACGGCTCCGCCATCCGGCACGCCCGCTCGCAGTCCCTCAGGCATACGGTCCAGTCCTCTTCGCTCGCTTCAGCCGAGGCCGTGTTCCCGGCCCAGACCCTGACAATAGGAGCACCCAGCGCGGCGGCTGTCTCCAGCACCGGCCCTGCCCTCTCGATCTCCCCCTCGACCCCGAGCTCGAGATAGGAGCCGAAGACCGAAAGCGCAAGGCCGCGCTCCGCGAGCATCCGGCTCACCCCCCGCACACGCTTTTCGTCGAACGGCTCCCCCATGTGAGGGTCTTTACCCCACAGCTCAACCGCGGGAAAACCGACCGCGCTCGCAAGGTCGAGCACTTCTTCCAGCGGGTCTTCGGAGAACGCTATCGTGCAGAGCGCCACCTTGTCCACGGGATACCTCCTGCTGATCAGCCACAACTCCACTGCTCCGCCCCGGCCAGCAGCTCGCGTCCTTCCTCCTCCGAATCGCAAGTCGTATTGATGAGAAGCCCCTCCGGAGAAAGTTCACTCATCACGTTCTCCACCTCTTCCTTCTCCACACCCAGCAGGACGAGGAGCTTCCCCCTCGCCTGGATCCGCTTGTACAGGGGAAACCACACGGGGTCGCCCTGCCCCGGATTGCCGGCTCCCGCCGTCCACTGGATCCCGTTAAGTTCGGGGATGTCCAGCAAGAGTTCCAGGTGCGGGATCTCCCCGGGGCCATCCCAGTGGTAGATGCTGTGGTCCAGCTGGCGGCATTCCCGTTCAAGACAGGGGACGACGAACTTCTCGAACAGCCCCGGAGAGATCATGGCGGAGAAGTCGCACTGGAGCGGAGACCATCTCAGGGGAGACCATATTCCCATCCATGCAGAGTTCCCCTGCATCTTCTCCCGGGTGATCAGGTCCAGCTCCTCGTAATACCTGAACCAGAGCCGATCGATCTTCTCCAGCAACCCCTTCACTGCATCCGGCCGGTCGATCAGGTCACACAGCAGGTTCTGGGTACCCCTCAGGGATGCGACGATGTCCAGGTTCCCTCCGAGGTCGGTCATCCCTACGATGAACTTGCCGCTGCTCATCTCTGTCACCAGCGAGGTAATACGCTTCGTCAGGTCCCACCACCTGTTGCATTCGTCAAACGTCACTTCCTGAAGGCCCGCCTCCCACTCCCCGGGAGGCTCGAACCAGACCGTGTCTTGCTGGATGTCCATGCCGGCCCCGAGATACGCAGCCACTATCCCCGGCCCCAGGTTTATGAGCAGGTTGGGAAAAGCCTCGCCCCCGAACCAGGTAGCCCGGCAATACTCTTCAAACTGCTCTACTGCCTTCTCCGGATGCTCCAGTTGATGCACCAGGTTCCACTCCCATCCGGGACCGGTCTTCCCTGCGTCCCGCGGGGCGGTCACCTGGATGACTGCGCGGTCGATGACCTCCCCGGCCCACCACGCGCTCATCCGCTCCTTTGCCTTTTCCCAATCAGGCTTGTATTTCATGCGTCTCTCCATGCTTCATCGTCATGTCAACTTTTGCGTCAGCGCACGCCCAGCATACGCTGAGCCTGCCCGAGCCTGCGAGGTATCGGGATGTTGTACGGGCAGCGCGGCAGGCACGCGCCGCAGCGCTCGCAGCGTGCAGCCTTGACCTTCATCACCCTGTACTGCGCCCGGGCGTACGCCTTGAGGTCGTAACCCTCGTAGCAATGCACCAGCCGGAAAACGGCAGGGATGTCTATATCCTGCGGGCAGGGCTTGCAGTAGCCGCAGTTGCGGCAGAACCCTGTGCCCACCTTCACCACATCGCGGACCGCCCGTGCACGCTCCGCCTTCGTCATGGGCGGCACTCCTGCCGCACTCAGCGCCTCTCCCAGTTCCTTCATGGAGGCGAGCCCGGGTATGGCCGTCGCAACAGTAGGATGCGAGAGGGCAAACCGTATCGCCCCCGCTGCAGTCGTCCTGGCCTTGCCCTTCTTCAGCTTAGCGAAGACCCTGCTGGGTACTGTCAGGAGCCCCCCGGCCACCGGTTTCATGCACACGAAACCGACATTGTCCCGCTCGCAGACCTTGAACATCCTTTTCTCGGCTGCGGTGTTCAGGATGCTGTAGGGGAACATCACCGCCTCGTACTCACCGGTCCTGAGCGCCTTGTAGGCGATCTTCTCGGTGTGGGACGTGAACCCGATGTGCCTGACCACTCCCGCCTTCTGCGCCTCTCGCGCCACCCGCAGGGACCCGCTTCGGCCCATCGCCTTGTTCATCACCTCCTCCGTATCGAGGTTCTTGATGTAGAGAAGGTCGATATAGTCGGTCCGCAGGTGCTTCATGCTCTCCTTCAGGGAGCGCCGGGCCCCGTCGCGCGTGTGGTCGGATATCTTCGTGGAGATGTAGTACTGTTCGCGCACACTGCCCAGGGCCTTCCCTATCTTGAGCTCCGAGTCCCCGTAGCCCCGGTGAGTGTCCACGTAGTTCATCCCCATATCGAAGGCGCGGCGCAGGACCCCGACTGCCTGCTTTTGAGACACGTTGAGGATCGGTATGCCCCCGAAGGACACGCGCGATACCATCATCCCTGTCCTGCCAAGCTTACGGTATTCCATCCGTCCCTCCCTAAGAAATACGGTGACGGAGCACCTATTTCTGCTTGGGCTTCCTGCCCGCTCTTCGGGGTACAAGAGGACGCCCGAGCGCAGTCTCCAGCCCACAGATGAACTGCTCGCTGCCACAGGGCCTGCCAGTGCGGGTCCGTTCTCGCACCACCTGCTCCAGGGACTCATCCACCTCTGCCAACCAGGCACCCCAATCGTCCACCACCCCTGCCCGCTCCAGATCTCCGGAGATGAAAGGGTCAGTCCGCAGTCCGCAGTGGGCAGCAGCACTCGACCATGGGTATGTCTCAGCCCGGTCCACGACTGCGGCCCGGACCGGGTTTCGTTCCACGTAGCGCACGGCAAGCCACAGGTGCCTCTCGTCCAGCGGGCTCGAGAAGAACCGCCCCTCCCAGAGGTGCCCGCTCCATCCCATGCGACGGTTGACATACAGGGAGTAGCGGGAATTCAGACGTCGCATTGCACGGCCCAGCCCTTCAACATCACTCGGTACGATGATGAGATGCACATGATTCGTCATCAGACAATATGCACGGATTGCCAGTCCGTAAGAGCTGCACTGTTCGGCCAACAACACGAGATACCTGCGGCGGTCGACATCGTCGAAAAAGACTTTTGCCTGCCGGTTACCGCGCTGAGTGATGTGATGAGGCGTATCCGGGCAGACTACTCTGGCAAGACGAGTCATGTGCAAGAGCGTATCGTCCTGCCCCTGTGATGTCAATCACAAAATCAGTGCTCCGTCACCGTATTTATCACCGTGTTTAGGAGAAATAGGTGCTCCGTCACCGTATTTCTTAGTATGTCGGCCAGTTGCTCGTAGAGCTCGGCCGTCCAGGGCAGGTCCCCTATCACGTATTCCCGGTGATCATGCAGGCGGAAATCCACAGGCGCGATGATGACAGTGACGTTCTCTATGCCGGTCCTCACGGAAAGGATGAACAGGTCCTCGGCCGCTTCATCGCCCATCGCAAGGCACCCGATGGATGCGCGGCCCCCGTGGATGAATATCTCTCCGCCCAGGCGGGTGCGTCCCTCTTCCAGCGCCCGCGCCCGGTCGTAGGCATTGGGATAGTCGAGCTTGAGGGACAGGTGATAACTGCTGTTGGGATTGAGTGAGATGATGCGGTACACACCTTCCGGGACCTGGCGGTCTCCCTGGCGGAGCTTTGGCCCCGTGACGCCGCTTGCTCCCAGCACCGGGTATGACCTGATGTGCCGGGCCGCGTCTCCGTCCGAAGCCCAGAGCTCCAGCACCCGCTCCTTCTTGAGGGCAAGGAGCACAATATCCCGCGGCGGGTAGGTCACGCCCGCTGCCCGGAACCGAGGCGCCAGCCGCTCATCGACGGACGGGCCTGCACGCGCCAGCACGTGGCGAACAGTCCTCCCGCCTCCCGGCGTGCCGAGCGGAGCCGGTAAGCGGCGCCCGTGCCTCCAGAGGAGCACTGCGCCAGCCAGGCAGAACAGCAGCACCAGAAGCCGTAACGCGCGCTTGCGTTTTCGCAGGGGTGCCTTCATGCACGGGGATCCCACTTGAAGTGAGTGGCGCAGGTCCCTTCGGATGACACCATGCAGGGCCCCACAGGAGTGTCCGGGGTGCAGCGGGTCCCGAAGAGCCCGCAGTCCCCGGGAGCCAGCGCTCCACGGAGGACGTCTCCGCACCGGCATCCCTCCGGCTCGCGCGCGGCGGGAACGGATACCTCGAAATGCTCCCGCGCCGAAAACCTCGCATAAGCGGGCCGCAGGCGCAGCCCGCTCTCAGGGATCATTCCAAGTCCCCGCCAGTCGGAGTCCGTGGGCTCGAAGACCTCGTACAGGCGCCTGAGAGCGGCAGGATTCCCTTCCGGCCTGACGCAGCGGCTGTACTGCACGGCCACTTCGGCCCGCCCGTCCGCGATGCGCTCGACGAGCATCTCGACCCCCTGCAGGACGTCGATGGGCTCGAACCCGGCTATGACGCAGGGGATACCGAACTCCCGGGCAAGCGGCTCGTAGGGGCCGCAGCCTATTATGGTGCTGACGTGACCCGGGCAGAGGAAGCCGTCTATCCGTACCTCGCCCAGCCGGACAAGGGCCTCCATCGCCGGCGGAATCAGCTTGTGCGCGTCCAGGATAAAGAAGTTGTCCGTCCCCTCCCCGGCCGCCTGCCTCACGGTGCAGGCAACTGTGGGCGAGGTGGTCTCGAAACCCACCGCGAAGAACACGACGCGCTTGCCGGGCGACCGGCGGGCAAGCTCAAGGGCATCGAGACACGAAGTGACCACCCTGATGTCCCGTCCCGCGGCACGCTCCTTCTCCAGGCTGGACTCGGAACCGGGGACGCGCATCATGTCGCCGAACGTCGTGATGACGCAGTCGGGCCAGCGGGCAAGGGCAATCGAGGTATCGACCTGCACGGCGGGCGTGACGCAGACCGGGCAACCGGGGCCAGACAGGAGCCGTATCTCCGGCGGGAGAAGCCGGTCGAGCCCATGCCGCGCAACGGACATGGTGTGCGTGCCGCAGACCTCCATCAGCGTCACGGGCCGTGGAAGCCGTTCCTGCATCCGCCTGATGAGCTTTTCCGCAAGCTCGCGGCGGCGGAACTCATCTACCAGCTTCATCTATTTCTTCCAGGATGCGGATGGTCTCGCGGGCTTCCTGCTCATCCACCTTCTGTATGCCGAACCCCGCGTGAAGCAGGACGTAGTCGCCCACACGGAGACCTTCGACCATCTCCACATTGGCCCGGCGCCGCACCCCTGCTACATCGACGAGGGCACTCGCACCCTCAATCGTCAGCACCTTCGCAGGAACAGCAAGGCACATCTTCAGGCAGTCTCCACTTCTATCTCGTCGACCACCACTTCGTGCCCCGGCGTTATCTCGACAGTGAGCTTCGCCCCTTCCGCGGCAGTGCCGGCCGTGGCAAGGACGAAGCTCTCCTGGAGCGACTCCGGGGTGAGCATCTCCAGGACACCCACCTTGAGCCTCACGCCGGTCACCCGGCTCGCGCCGGATTCTTCGGCCCTCGCGACCACCGTCTTGACAACGCTCTCGAGGATACCAAGCTCATGCATGTCTGCTCTCCTGCCCGTACGCCCACGCGCGTGGGAGCTCAGGCTCCTGCAGGCTGCGGGCGAGGCAGGAGCCCTGCGCGCTTCACTATCTCGGGCACCTTCTTCTCCCACTCTATCGCCTGGATGTGGACTCCCCGCACGCCCGGAACCTCCCGCGCCTGCTCGATCAGCTCCACCGTTATCTTTATTCCTTCCTCTTCCTGGAGCTCGCGGGCCTTCTTCTTGTCATCCCCGGCAGCTTTTCTTGCGGCGGACATCCGGTCCATCAGCGGCTTGGGGACCGATACCCCGGCAACGCTCGCGTTCATGTACCTGAGCATCCCCAGGTTTTTCGGGACGATTATCCCCGCCAGGACCGCAGTCTTCTCGTGTATTCCCATCTTCACTATTTTTTCCATCTGTTTGCGGAAAGCATCCATATCGTAGACGCCCTGGGTCTGGATGAAGTCTGCCCCTGCAGCCGCCTTCTTCCCGAGACGCATGGGACGAAAGTCCACGGGCTCTCCCATCGGCGTCCATGCAGCTCCTATGAAGAGCGGCGGGCGCACCTCGACCGGGTCCCCGCCCTGCTGCAGGCCATCGTCACGCATGCCTCTCAGCACGTCCAGGAGCTGGATGGAATCTATGTCGTACACGTTCTTCGCGCCCGGATGCCCCTTTAGCCTGCCGGCTCCCCCGAACGACTGGTGGTCGCCCGCAATGCAAAGGCAGTTCTTCATGCCCAGGGCCGCGGCGCCAAGTATGTCCGCCTGGATGGCGATGCGGTTCCTGTCGCGGCAGGTCATCTGCATGACCGGCTCCAGGCCCTCCTTCATTATGATGACGGCCGAGGCGATGCTTGACATCCGGACAACCGCTGTCTGGTTGTCCGTGATGTTATAAGCATCAGCGCAGCCCTTCAGCATCCTTGCCTTCTCCGCCACTACCTCGCCGTTACAGTCCATCGGGGGCCCGAGTTCCGCAGTCACGGCGAAGTGGCCCTCCGCAAGCACCCTTTCAAGATTGCTGCCGCTCTTCATTCCGCACCCCTTCCAGCCTCAGCCGCTTCGGCCGCTGACTCCTCGATCGCCCTGACTGACTCGACGACATGCTTCCGCGGGCCCCCGTGGGACGAGGTGGACCAGTCCCTGGGAGCCTGCAGCTCCTCCAGTTTGTCCAGCGTGCCGAGCTGCTTCATCCGCTCCACTATCAAGTGCCACGCACAATCGGTCTCGGGGTCTATCTCGCACTTGCCCTCGTTACTGCCGCCGCAGGGCCCGTTCATCATGGACTTGCAGCACCTGACCACGGGACAGATACCACCCGTAAGGTGCAGGACGCAACTGCCGCAGCCGGCGCACATCTCGCGCCACAGCCCCGGCTCGATGCAAGCGCCCATGAACCTGGTGTCGATGGCCGGGAAGACCGGGGTATCCTCCAGGACACCGGCGAGGAAGTTCACCCCCACACCGCAGGCCAGGGAGAGGACCGCATCCACCTTCTCCTTCTTCACCATCTCCGCAATCGGCTCCACCAG
>SDBT01015145.1_pt1 | contig 12267 bp, 13 predicted proteins | sample 2277101 | NCBI WGS metagenome assembly SDBT01 (sample SAMN10404973, study PRJNA504765) | marine sediment metagenome | isolation source: marine sediment core GS10_PC15, 103 cmbsf | place: Arctic Ocean: Southern Knipovich Ridge | collected 2010
TCCCATCGCTCTTTATCCCAGATCTCAATACGACTAACTACACCGATGATAACAATTTCTCTTTTAATACCGGCAAAATCCTTTAAATATTCGGGGACGGTTATCCTTCCCTGAGTATCCACTTCAATTTCTGTGGCGCCGCTAAAAAACAGGCGATTAAAAGAACGAGACTGCTGTTTCGTAAACGAAAGAGCAGCTAGCTTTTCTTCAAGCTGTTTCCACTCATTGTGCGAATACAGGGAAAGACAGCCGTCCAGGCCACGGGTTATGCAAAATTGTTTCTTTTTTAGGGTTTTTATCTTCTCACGAAATTTAGACGGCAAGATAAATCTATCTTTTTGATCAAGCGTATGATTGTATTCTCCATACCACATTCCACTTTACTCCACTTTATCCCACAATATAAATATAACTCTGGGCAAGTAGAATGTCAACTGCTTTTCGGAAATAAATTCTTATACCACAAGGGGTTGTGTATGATTGGGCGGCGAGATACTATATTTTGAAGATATATATTTAATATCTTTCTTGATAGCTTGCTTTAAAAGTGCATATGTGGCAAATTTACAGCTTTTACGTACCTTTTTGATGAAAACAATTGTTATTTTTTTATTTAAAATATTTTTATCAAACCCTATAATATGAGCCTCAACTAGTGTTTCATGTTTTTTTAAAGAAGTCCTATCCACAAAAACAGCACCTAAATGTACATCTTTCTCAAACACAATGTAGGAGGCATATACACCTTCAGAGGGTGCAACGTGATCACGCAAAATAATATTAGCCGTAGGAAACCCTAACTTTCGCCCTATCCCTTTGCCTTTAAAAACCTTTGCACTAACAGAATACTTTCTTCCTAAAAACTCCTCTACTTTTTTTACTCTTCCGGTTATGATTAAATCGCGTATTAAAGAACTGCTAATAATATGCTTAGATTTCGAACGTTTTTTTACAACTTCTACTGAAAAATTCCACCGTAAAGATAACTCCTTTAAGGAATCTACATCTTCTCTGCCACCGTAACCAAAATGAAAATCTTCTCCAATCACAAATGTTTTTATGTCAAAATATTTACAGATATAAGCTATAAATTTTTCTCCCGATAGCTCTAAAAGGTTCTTATTTGTCTTTAAAACCCATAGATAATCAACACCTGCCGCAGCCATAAGGAAAATCTTGGATTTGCTATCAATTATGCAACCGGAAAAAGATTTGCGTGACGGCCATCTGTTTCTAAGATGGTAATTATGGAGAAACTGCTGAGGCAGCTTATCAAAAGTAATAGCTAAAGAACTTAATTTTCCTAGTTCGGCTATTTTGTTGACTTTATCAAGAATATATTTGTGGCCTTTATGTATCCCGTCAAAAGCACCAATGGTAGCCACGCACCGATGACGGCAGCCTGGTAAAGTTTTATGTATGATTTTCATCTTAAATCTCTAACTATCAAATTTAGGACACTTAAGGCTCTTAGTCGTAACATCCTGGAGCCTAACAGCATCTCTTAAGTTAAAAGGACCAATACCTAAACGCAAAATCTTAGTCATATGGGCTCCACAGGATAACTTCTCTCCTATATCCTCTGCTAGCTTACGAACGTATGTCCCTTTAGAACACTGAAGACGAAATTCAACAAAAGGAAGGTCTATTTTTTCAACAACAAGAGAATTGATAGTTATCTTGCGGGGTTCTCGTTTTACGGTTATGCCTTGCCTAGCTAAATCGTAAAGCCGCTTGCCTTTAATGCGAACAGCACTTACCATAGGTGGGATTTGGCCGCTTTGTCCCAAGAATAAAGAAAAGACATCTTTGATCTGCTGGCAGTTTATATTATTATAATCACAGCTCTTGAGGGTTTCCCCTTGAGAATCTCCAGTAGAAGTCACCTCACCTAATTTTAATATTCCCGAGTACTCTTTATCAAAATCAGAAAATTTAGGGAAAAGTTTTGTACACTTGCCTACAAGGATTATGAGTAAACCTTCAGCTAAAGGATCGAGAGTCCCGGCATGCCCAACTTTCCTCGTGCTAAGTTTTTCGCGCACTATATCCACAACATCGTGTGAAGTAGGTCCACGCGGTTTATTCACTAGAATAATCCCCTCTATTTTTTGACTTGGTCTAATCATTACTGGTTATCTTTATTTTCCATTTGTATAACGCTTGATAAAAGAAATAATTTTTTTCTCGGCTAGCGCCAATGTTGCATCTATAGTCGTGCCACTGGCTCGCTTATGCCCGCCTCCTCCAAAAAATTTAGCTATTTTGTTTACATCAACCTTTGAACGTGAGCGTAAATTGATACGAGTACGGTTTGAATCAATTTTTTTAAATAAAACAAAAACATCAGGTTCTTTAAGCAAGCGCATTATGGAAAAAATAACTTCCGTTAAATCATAGCTTTTATCGGGCCAATTGTCTATAGCAGCCCAGCATATATTCCTACTGGAATCAAAATGAAGTGAAGATATTACACTTCCTATAAAATTTAAGTCATTAGGGGTACAAAGGCTGTGTATATTGTCATAAATCTTGTCAGGATGCAAATTGTATTTCATAAGTTCAGTTACTATTTTATGAGTTTTCCTGTCAACATTAGAATAAGTGAAGTTTCCGGTGTCAGTAAAGATACCGGTATAAAGACAAAGAGCAATATTCTTGTCCATTATCTTAAACCTCTCACAAAGTTGATAGATCATCTGAGCGCACGAACCAGAGCCAGCATCAACCCAGTTGAGATCGCCAAAAAACGTATTACTTATGTGGTGGTCTATATTTATAATATAGTTAACTTTAGCAAGAGAATCTTTTACGCGCCCAGTTCGTGAGGAATCTGAACAATCCAGTACAAGGGCCACATCAAAAGACTCGCCTTTTATCTCCTTCTTTATGAACCGGCTATATGGTAGAAATGAATAAATAGCGGGAGTAGGGTCATTGTTATACACTGTAACAGCCTTCTTCCCTAATTTCCTTAAAAGCATATACATAGCCAACTCTGAGCCTAAAGCATCACCTTCCAAATTCATATGTGCAGTAATAAGGAACTTTTTAGACTTTCGGATTTTATCGATTACTTTCTTAATCGTTTTTGTCTGCATCTTCTTTTTGAATCTCCTCTATTTTTTTATAAATCTCTACACTGTATTTTATAGACTCATCCGGGAAAAAGCAAAGTTTAGGCAAGACTTTTAAATGTATACGCTTGCCCAGCCTAGCTCGTATAAAAGGGCTCATGCTTTTCAAAGCCTTTAAGGCCTTTGTATATTTATCATCAGCCAATAAACTGAAGTATATTTTACACTCTTGTAAATCTCGGGTAGTCATAACCCTGGTTATAGAAAAAAACTCAAAAATAGGGTCATCCACCTCTTTCCTGATAATTTCCATTATCTGTTTTTGCAGCTGACGATTAACTTTTTCCATCCTCATAGACATGCTTTACGGCTCCTTTTTACATCTGTTAAGAAATGTGATTATAACGTAAATATCCCCACCCATCAAGGCATAAAAGGGCGGTGCAATACCTCTCAGCAATTCCGCAAAACCAGTTTCCCTAGAGATATCGAATTCCCAGCAATTCCGCAAAACGAATTTTTCCGGTAGTACGGTTCTTTACGTGTTATCAGTTTACTTCAAGGGCCGGCGGGTCCTGCCCCAGGCTACACCTCGCCCGTGCTCGCTCGCCTTCGGCGAGGCTGCGCGCGGGCAAGGCCTTCGTCGCCTTGGTCACCCCCCGGCAGCAAACCTTATATCATATCCTGACGTCCCGAAAAAACCAATCCCACTTCGTAGGTGTACTTGGGTTTATTTCTGTAGCAATTCCGCAGAAACAATTTTGCAATGGACTATGAGGCCAAAAAGCAAGGTTTCCGACCAAAGGTCGGAATTTTTGGCCGAATTGTCAGCCGAAATCTCGCTGGGATTTCGGCGCAGGGCAAAATTCGTTTTGCGGAATTGTTGAGAAATGATGTCATTGTGAGATCGGGTTTGCGGAATTGATGGAAAGAGAGGTTATCTTCTGTTGTGCTTTTGCCTAATCTTTGATGTTTTGGATGTTTTGCCCAAACTAGGGACTTTTGAGAGTCTTTCGAATATGCTAAGGGCTTGGCGCATCTCTTCTTTCTTGCTAGATAATCCTTTGTCTAATTTTCTATAAAGAAGCTCCTGAAAAATCCTACCGTAAAGCTTCTCAGGTTTTAGCCCAATTGCTTTCAAATCCTTACCCTTAACCTTAATATTCGTATGTATATATGAATGTAGAAAATTATCTATATTTTTCCGCAGCTGCTTTAACGGATAATAAGCATAGAAAAAAAGTATAGCTTCAAAGCTTAGTTGAGACAATACCTTATAAACAGAGCTAGGCATAATCTTTTTGTTTAATTTTTTTACCGCATTTAGATTGTCTTTAATCGAGTGGATTATAAGCCTTTCACCTTTCCTAAAAGCAAAATCATGGAAAAACCTAGCCAACATTTGATTATCTATATCAACAATCATCCCGGCTAAGTAAACTAGCCATGCTTGCTGCGATCTATGCTTTTTATGTTTTAGCTTATAGTGCTTTAAGGCTCTCTCAAGGCGCTTAAAAAAATTAAAGTGCTTATCTTTTAATTTTAAGCCGTGAATCAAGAAAGAAAATCCTATAAGCTTATCTATACGCCTTATGTAGCGATAAGGGTGCATCTCGCTCAAGATCAAGACTATTTCATCCCTAATTCTATGTGAGCTCACTGTAGTAAAGCATCTTTTCTCTAAAGACTGCATCATCAAGAAAAGAGTATGAGGCTCTATCCTAAATAAAAATCTTTGTTCAAATCGAAGGGCTCTTAATATTCTGGTCGGATCATCTAAAAAACTTCTGCTATGTAAAACCCGCAACAGGCCCTTTTTTAGATCTTTTAACCCTTCATGGAGATCAATCAGGCGTCCATAATCTTCTTTATTTAAGCTAATGGCCATAGCATTAATGGTAAAATCCCTGCGAAAAAGATCATCCTCTAAGGAAGCGGGACACACTTTCGGCAAAGCTCCAAAACGACTATAGTGTTCAACCCTAGCCGTAGCAAAGTCTATCTTGCGGATGCCTACAATCACTGTCGCCGTGCCAAAAGCATGGTGTCTGTTGAATTCGCATTCTAAGCGTTTAGCTACTCCTTGGGCAAGAGAATGAGCGTCCCCCTCGACAACAATATCTAAATCAAGGATCTTTTTTTTAAGCAGCAGGTCTCTTACTACCCCTCCTACCAGATAAATAGGCAAACCCAAAGCTTCAGCTTCCAAAGACGTGACTTTGAGAATTTTCTGAAATTCTTTCGATAAAGTTTTTAACCTATTAACCATTATTTCCCTCTCTAACCAACGTAGCTTCTAGGGATTAGCTTATAGCTTTTAGTGCACGTTATGCACAGAATTTATTTTCTCTTCCTAAAAAGCTAACAAGCTAAAAGCTAAGAAGCTAGCCTACGGTCGTGGATGAAACTCCTTATGTATCTTTTTTAACCTCGTCTGGTTAACATGTGTATAGATCTGTGTTGTAGTAATGCTGGCATGCCCAAGCATGGCTTGCACGCTTCGCAAATCCGCACCGCCCTCAAGTAGGTGAGTAGCAAAACTGTGACGCAGTGTATGTGGACTAACCTTCTTTTTTATTCCGATTTTTTTAACATTTTTCTTTATAATTTTCCAAACACTCTGGCGGCTTAAATGTCTGCCGCCTTGAGCTATAAATAAATACTCACAAGAATGTTCACCTAATAATTTAGACCTTGACTCGGACCAATACTTCTCTAAAAAACGCTGAGCAACTTTCCCTAAAGGGACTATCCTCTCTTTAGAGCCTTTGCCCTTACATTTTATAAAGCCAACATCTACATTTACATCTAAGGATCTCATAGTAGTAAGCTCAGAAACTCGCAGGCCCGTAGCATACATCAACTCTAAGATAGCTCTGTCCCTTATTCCATGAACATTTTTTAGGTTGGGCGCTTTTAATAATCTGGCAACTTCTTCAAACGATAAAAAACCGGGAATTTTCTTATCGACTTTTGGTGCATCGATTAAGTGTGACGGATTTGAATTTGTTATCTTTTCTCTTAATAAAAAAAGATGAAAATTTTTAATAGTTGAAAGTACCCTGGATATGCTCCTGACAGATATATTCTTTCTAAGCAAAAATAAAAAGTCACCAATATCTTTTCGCTCCACCTTCTTAATATCGGTAATTTTATGCTGTTTCAGAAATTGCGTGTATTTTTTTAAATCATGGTTATAGGCCGAGATACTGTTAGAAGCCAGACCTTTCTCAACCCTCAAGTAATCTGTAAAAATTTCTATATATAGATCCATTATTGTATGTATTTTACAGGAACTACAGACCTCTACTATAAAAAAGGGTTTTGTGTTTTTTCTTCGCCAATTGTAGTAAGAGAGCCATGACCAGGGTAAACGATAGTATTATCAGGCAAAATAATCAATTTCTCACGAATTGAATCAAGCAAAACAGTTTCAGACGCTAGAGGTATATCAGTTCTTCCAATTGAATGGTTAAAAAGAGTATCACCACTAAAAAGCCAATCCCCTAATTTAAGGGAAACAGAACCTGGAGTGTGACCCGGGGTGTGAATAATATCTAAAGCATGGCCCTCAAAAAACAATGCACTCTTTTCATACAAGAACGGCTCTTGCTCCACTATTATAGATGCACTAAAAAATGCTGAGCCATTAAGTTTTGTTTGGCTAAGAAAATCCTTGTCCTGGGCGTGAATATAGAAAGGCACATCAAACTCGGATAGCCCTCCTATATGGTCAAAATGACCATGAGTAAGTGCTATAAAATCAAGGGTTAATTTATTTTCTTTAAGGAATTCTTTTATGGGAGATACGGGATCAGAACAATCTATGAGAAATGATTTTTTAGTTTTATCACTATAGATAAGATAGCAATTATTGGAAAGACTCCCGATAACGATAGCCTTAAGTTTTAGTTCAGCCATTTTTCTGCATCCGTATAGTTAAACTCTTTCTCAAACCTCCTTTTAGTGGCCTCGGTTCTTCGCATAAGAGTATTTGTTGAAATTTGACTCATGTTAGGCTGTTTTTCTATCTTAAATTTTATTGTTTTTAGCTGTTCGTATATAGGGTAAATAGCGTCTTTACCTTGGCGGTTAAAAAAATAGATTATCTGCTCCATATTAGTAACAGCCTCGGAAATCGCCCGCTTCTTACGCTTATAACTAGAATTTTTCTCAAAAGCTCCAATAAGCTCATCAAGCCAACCTCTGACAAAAAGATAGTAATCAACATAAGCTTCTCTAGTAAGAGTCTCGGGATAATCCTTAAAATCAATATAGACCGGAGCTTCTTTGACATTCCTTTTTTTTCTTATAAACTTCTTACGCAAGCTATGACACCCGGATGTAAAGACCGTGAAGAAAATAAGAATGTAAATAACTGCTTTTCTCATAATAAAAATTACAACTACAACTGGCTCAATATTTTAGGAAAATAAATATCTATTCTTTGAAAAAATTATATCATTTATACCCCAAAAAATCTATAAAAAATTACACAACCAATTTATTAGCTAATTATAATGAACCTTCAACAGATAGAGGCCACAAGCGGGCGCCGGCTTATTAGCATAGCTCTTTTTACCTTTAATTATCTGAGACGCTTCTTTTAAAGATAGAGTGTGATTGCCTATTTTAACCAGAAAAGAAACAATATTCCTAGCCATATTGCGCAAAAATCCATTGGCCTTTATATCGATATAGGTACGCCTACCATCTTTTTTTATAGATATATCCATAATATTTCTCACGCAGTCCTTGTAAACACTAGCGCTCTTCGCAAAAACAGCACAATCACGCCTCCCTTTAAGCTTTAAGGCTATCTTTTTCATCTTTTCCATATCGAGTCTCTCCGGCATATACCAGGAAAGGTCATTCTCGAACACCGAAAAATCTCTGCCCTGAAAAATAGCATAGCGGTATATTTTCCAACTAGCCCAAAACCGAGCATGAAATTCCGAAGAAGCTTTTCTGGCTTTTTTTATCCTGATATCAAGAGGTAAAAACGCATTCAAAGCCTGTTTTATATTATTTAAAGGAACCTTCGTATCAACGTGAAAATTCAAAGCCTGCCCCTTAGCATGGACGCCCCGATCGGTCCTCGAAGAATAGATTATCCTTATATCTTTTTTAAAAAGCCTATTCAATGCCTGTTCGATAACTTCCTGAATAGTTATCTCTTTTTTATTTTTTTTATTTTGAATCTGGAAACCAAAATAATGGGTTCCCACATATTCAACCTCTAAAAATATGTTTTTTTTCATTGTTGTACTTTTATATAGAATGGTACAGAGAAAAAAGGCGTAAAAAGAGTTTCTTCCTAACCCTGCCTGCCGGCAGGCAAGCGCTATATGCTAATCAGCGAGTAAACATTCGGCAATTTGAATGGCATTTAGGGCAGCGCCTTTACGGAGATTATCAGCCACGCACCAGAGCCAGAAAGAATTTTTGTTATACGGGTCCTCTCGTAGGCGAGAGACAAAAACCGCATCAGTGCCTTCCGTTTCTACAGGAAAATATAATTCATTTTCTCTACATATTACTCCGGCAGAATTTGAAATCAGATTCTTAAGCTCGAGGGCTGTGGTGTCTTTTTTGGTAGTAAAATATATAGATTCAGAGTGTGAAGTAAAAACCGGTATCCTTACACAAGTAGCAGAAATTTTAATGCCCGGATCATTAAGTATCTTATGTGATTCATGGACTACTTTCATTTCTTCGGATGTATACCCTTTATCATCAAACCCGCCGATTTGAGCTATTGCGTTAAAAGCAATCTGATTTGAAAATTCTTCGGATCTGTTCTTAATCTTCTTGTTGATCTGATCAAAATCACGGCCTTTATTATTCTCAACCAAAGCAACCGTCTCGTTCCACAAATTTTGGCTTGCCTTTTTGCCGGCTCCGGAAGTAGCCTGAAAACTATTAAGGATAAACTGCTTGAGACCAAAGGTTTTGTGAATAGGTCCTAATGCGACAAGTGCTTGTATAGTAGTGCAATTTGGGTTGGCGATTAGACCTTTATGTGAGCGAAGCGCCTCTTTGTTTACTTCCGGGATAACTAAAGGCACATTATCTTTTAGACGAAAGTCAGCGCCGTTATCAATGACAACTGCACCCTTCTCAATGAATTTATGAGCATACAAGATACTTGCTCCTTCTTCGCCTTCGGTTCCGGCAAAAAGGGCAATATCAATATTGTCAAAATTCTCATCGCTTACTGCCTCGACCTGATAAGTCTGACCATCTACTTCTATTTTACGCGCCGAGCGGGCAAAAACTCTCAACTCTCCGACAGGAAAGTTTCTTTGTTTAAGAATTTTAAGAATCTCTATGCCAACAACGCCTACTCCAATGACTGCTATATTTTTTTTCATTTTGAATTCTCGGATTTTCGGATTACCGGATTCGCAAATCCATTATAGATTATCTTACTCCGTTTCACGGAGGTCTCGCTAAATATAATATTATAGGTGCTCGACAACCAAATCGCCGACTTCACTGGTTGAATAACCCATTCGCCCGGCAGCAAGAGTTTTTAGCTTTTCTCTTGCTATTTTTATTACCGAAGCTTCAACCATTTCCGCTGCCTTTGTTTCGCCTAATTGAGCAAGTAGCATAGAAAGAGCACAGATGGCAGCCAAAGGATTAATAACATTTTTTCCGGTATACTTCGGAGCACTTCCGCCTATAGGTTCAAACATAGAAACACCTTCAGGATTAATATTACCGCCTGCGGCAATCCCCATACCTCCCTGGATCATAGCCCCTAAATCAGTTATAATATCCCCGAACATGTTGTCTGTGACTATAACATCAAACCACTCCGGATTTTTAACCATCCACATACAAGTTGCATCAACATGAGCGTAATCTGTCTTAATATCCGAGTAATCTTTTGCTACTTCATAAAAAGTTCTTTCCCAAAGGTCAAAAGCATAAGTTAATACGTTTGTCTTGCCGCAAAGGGTTACTGTTTTCCTTTTATTGCGCTTTCTGGCATATTCAAAGGCATAACGAACGCAACGCTCAATACCTTTTCGTGTATTGTGTGAAATTTGTAAAGCCACTTCGCTATCTGTGCCTTTATCTTTAAATTCCCCCAGCCCTTTATACAAGCCTTCAGTGTTCTCTCTAACCACAACAAAATCAATATCTTCGGGATTTTTGTCCTTTAAAGGGCAAAAACGGCTATCATACAATCTTACCGGACGCAAGTTTATGTACTGATCGAGCCCAAAACGAGTTGCCAAGAGTATGCCCTTCTCTAAAATACCTGGCTTAACCCCTGGATGACCGATTGCTCCCAAATAAATAGCATCATATGTCCTTAATTGGTCCAAAGCCCCCTCAGGCAAGACTTCACCTGTTTTAAGATAACGCTCGCCGCCAAAGTCATAGGTAGTTGTTTCATAACTAAAACCACACTTTGATGATACAGCATTTAGAACCTTTAACCCTTCGTTTACGACCTCGGGACCTGTTCCATCGCCGGGAATAATCGCGATTTTATGATTCATCTTCATCTTTTTTTAACTCCTCTATCCACTTTACCGCTTCCTTGTTCAAAATAACTACTTTTTTAGATCTACGATACTCAGCATATAATTTAAAAGAATGAACTTCCCCTATATTGGAAAACTTAGCATCAGTTACTGCTATAAAACGCTCTTTAGTGTCATTTAGATAATCAAGAAGCCTTAACCCTTGAGGAACATGAACATAGCCTTTAGCAAAGGTACCATCTCCACAAACAATACTTACCTTAAACCTAACTGTTGGCACTTTCATAAATCACACCCCCTTAGTGTTATTCTTTATCCAAGATATAAGTCCCCCTTCTTTTACTATATTTTGCAAAAATCCGGGAAACACATGTATTTTGTAAACTGCCGAATTACTTTCGTTTACTATTTCACCTTTATTTAAATCAACTCTTAGCACGTCTTGAGCTTTGAAGTCTCCAGCACTACCCAGCTCAACAATAGGAAGACCTATATTGATGGAATTTCTAAAAAATATGCGGGCAAAGCTCCGAGCGATAACCAAAGAAATGCCGCAGCCTTTGATGGCCCAAGGAGCATGTTCTCTAGATGAGCCACAGCCAAAATTTTTTCCGGCTACTATTATATCACCTTTTTTTACGCGCCCAGGAAAACCAGCATCTATATTTTCCATGCATTTAGAGCCCAAAAAATCAGAATCCATTGAATCCAGATATTTAGCCGCGACAATATCATCAGTATTAATATTATCACCTAGAATGTGAACTTTTCCTTCAATAATCATATTCATCCCTTTCTATCATCTGTCGTCCTAGCGAACAAAGTGAGCGAACGTCCCGACGGACTGACGGAACACGCTTTTAAAAGACTTCGTCAGGATGAGTTATCCTTCCGGTAATACTGCTTGCCGCAGCAACTGCCGGTGATGATAAATAGACAAAACTTTTTGGATCGCCCATTCTCCCTATAAAATTTCTGTTTGTTGTAGCAAGAGCGACTTCTCCCTTATCCAAAACGCCTGTATGGCCACCAAGACACGGCCCACAGGTAGCCGGTGAAATCATAAAACCGGCTTCATGAAAAATCTCCAAATACTTCTTTTTTTCTGCTTCCTTATACACTTGAGGCGTAGCAGGAATAACTATCGCTCTTATGCCTTTTTTCACCTTTTTGCCCTTTATTATTTGAGCGGCAATTTTTAAATCACTGATGCGCCCGTTAGTACAAGAACCTATAACGATCTGATCTACCTTTGTTTTCTTGAGATTGCTTACCCCCTTCGTATTGCTAGGTAAGTGCGGGCATGATACTTGAGGTTCCAATTTAGAAACATCAATTTCCATAACATCACTGTAAATGGCATTTTTATCGCTTTTATAAGTTTTAATTGCCTTTAGCTTAGGATTTGCTTTATTAACATAATCTAATGTTTTCTCGTCCGCTTCTATGACCCCGGTTTTTGCTCCAGCTTCAATAGCCATGTTGCACATTGTAAAACGATTATCCATGGAAAGCTTCTTTATGACAGAACCTGAAAACTCCATAACTTTATACAAAGCTCCATCAACACCGATTTTCCCGAAAGTATATAATATAAGATCTTTTCCGCTGACCCACTTTTGCATTTTGCCTTCATAGACAAATTTCATTGTCTCAGGTTTTTTAAACCAGCATTTACCTTCTTTAAT
>SDBT01015146.1_pt1 | contig 12267 bp, 23 predicted proteins | sample 2277101 | NCBI WGS metagenome assembly SDBT01 (sample SAMN10404973, study PRJNA504765) | marine sediment metagenome | isolation source: marine sediment core GS10_PC15, 103 cmbsf | place: Arctic Ocean: Southern Knipovich Ridge | collected 2010
AAGTAAATTTAAGACTAAATCAAAATTAATAGAAGTAGGCAACGCATCAGTTTTATTAATAAACTCGGTGCAAGCTTGGTTAGCAATGATGAGAAGGTTATCGTCAGATATTACATCGGTAGAAGCTATCTCTGGTATTCTTAAACGGCAGAAAGCAAGAAAAGTAGTTTGTGTCATTTTTTATCTCCTCATTATCGAACCTCAAGTGTTGAAACATTTGAACTGCCTGAAGCAGTTATCCCATAAATTATAGTATTCTCTCCTAGATCAATAGATACCGCATCATACTGGATTAAAGGATGTCCTCCGGTAGAAGCGGTATCCGCAGTAACCGTATCCGATCCCAGATAAACGGTTACATTATCCAAGTTCTTAATAAGCATAGACTTCCTGCCCGCAAAAGCCGTAGCAGGTAAAGCCGTAGCTGTATTATCAACTGAAGTTATTGTCTGTAATATTCCATTGTCGAGAGGAACTAACGCTACGTCCTGCGCCTGTTGCGCAAAGAGAGGTATAGCTATAATTAAGAAAATAATTAAGAAATATTTAGCCTTTCCCGCAAAGTAATTCATCAATCAACTCCAGCTTTGAATTTACAAGAGCCATCTTTTCATAGTTCTTTAACCTACTAAACTTAGCGTATTCTTTAAGTAAGATCAGTTTCTTAAGAACTAATCTTTTTATTAAAGGGTTTACCCGTCCGAACATTATGCTATCTCCTGATATTCTGCCTGAAATTTAAAGACACCATTAGAAGAAATATTAGTAATTGAAACTGTATAAATTCCTCTTAAGGTATGCTGTGAAATATCATTGAGCGATCTCCTTAGACCTTTCTTTTCATAGATGTCTAATGAATTATCGTCAGTAATCTTTAAGTCGTAAGTTACTGAATTACTAGGAGGCTTAACAAATATTCTATTGCATATACCTCTTAGGTCATCAGTATTAAAACTTAAAGTCCCAGCTACCGATGTTCCTTCTTTGTGATATTTTACTATCATACTAAGCTACATAAACGTAAATAGTCCCGTGATCCAAAGTAGTCAAGTAAAGTCCATTCACCAATACTCCGCCAAGAGGAAATCTCAATGTATCTTTAGCTACCGCAAGAGTAGCTGATAGAATAAGATTTCCGCCTGCTGCATCGTGAAGAGCTATATTATCCCCTACCGCACCACTATCACTACTATCCCATACGATAGCGAGTATCCTCATTTTATTAGCTATCAATGAGGTTGACCCGGTAGTGTCAAGAACGATAGGATTTACACCAGCTTTCAAAAGTAAATTAGGCATCTAAAACCTCCTTTATTTTCTTTTCAGTCTCGTTAAATATGTAAAGTTTTTTCTTTCTGTCGGCAGTCGGGGAGAGAACTGTCTTAACTTTAAACCCCATACCACCTAACTTGTAAGCTAACTTCACGTCTATAGTCTCAAACAATTTAGGTTCTTTCTTAGCTTTCTCTTCCACAACTTTCTTTTTTACAACTTTCTTTTTCTTAACCATTATGAACCTCCCGCTCTTGGTAATACCCTGGCTATTAATTGCCGGTATTGATCTAAACTCCATCTTTTCCTAATATGCCTTCCGCTGTCTCTCTCTACTTCTTCAGTCCAGCAAACATTAGCTTTACATATGAAGTATCCCGGCTTGTATTCAAATAATTCTGAATTTTCAGTATTGAACTTATAGCAAATTCCGTAGATTGGAAATTCTGACATTGTCTAACTCCTTTACGGCTAACATCACTATTCCCATAACTGCGAGTCTTGCGAAATACATTGAAGTCCAAGTCATAGAACTCACAGCTAAAACTAATATAGCTACAAAAAAATAATCTATTTTTGTTCTTCTAAGTATTTTATAAATTCCTGCAAGGATAATTGCTAAAAATGGAAGCCCTAAGTCTCTAGCTATATTGAGGTAATCATTATGTCTATACATATAGCCTGCTGTGCTATTGACCATATTTGCAGAAAGAGTATTATCAAATCCATTACCGATAAAAGGATGTGCTACGATTTCTTTTAATGATATCATCCATACTTCAAATCTTAATGTAGCCTTGCCTAAGAATTGACTTAAGTTTGGAAAAATAAATAAACCTAATAATACTGACGTTACTCCAAGCCACATAAACTTTCTTTTTATTAATAAAACTATTCCTATAGCCATAAATAAAGCAAACACTCCTGAAAATGAATAATTCCATCCATAGTGTCCGATTATAAGATTTGCTAAAGGTATTACTGCCAATGGTTTATAAAGACTAAATATGATCGGAACTGATATAGCCGAGAATATAACTAAATGAGGAGCGAACCCCATCATACCGCATACTCCGCTCATCCTTTCCCAAATTACTTTAGCGCCTGCTTTCTGAAGTATGATAAATAAAAGATTAATTATATTTATAATTAATATTGGATAGGCTAATTTAAAATTCTTTGAATAAGATACGATCAGATAGAAAAGTAAACATCCGCAGAGAATATAAATAAAACCTTCTGATAAGAGGCAGTAGTTTATGTAACTGGAAGCAATAGAATTAGCAAGAGAATAATTAAAAGTATGAATGAAAACATTAATTAAAGCGTATAAAGTTATTATTCCTAAATATTTATTTTTATACTCCCGTTGTTTTTTACAGAAAAAGCTTACACCCAAGAGAGTAAAAGTCCCAAAGGTAAAAAATATACCTTGGATCATATTTAAGTCCCAAGGAAGAAAAAAGAATATTGGACTTAAGAATATGAACAAATAGAGACAACAATCAAAAAGATTGGGACGGGTGATTAACCCGCCCCCAAATCTTTTACTCATAGTATATTATTACAGCACCAGTTGTTGTCCCGATACCGACTACTACACCATTCGTTACATCTCTTGGCAATGGGAACATTAAAGTATTAGTTCCCCCCGCAGCTACATAAATCTCAGCAAACCTAGCAGCTTGAATTAACAAGTTGTTAGCTACTGTTCCCGCTGCGCTAGCAATATCAGCAAGAAACGCACCACCAGCACCAGAGTCAGAATAAGAGAAACCTAAAATTCTGTTTCTAACTCCAGCATCTGACAAGGTACAATTCAAGTTAGCTTTAGCTTCTATGAAGTCTGTCAGCACTCTTGAGTCAATACCCCTTGTGAACACTACTTCAGCATTAGCACTTGCAGTTATCAATAGCGACACCATAACCACAAGGATCAAAGATAAAAATTTTCTCATCTTATTCCTCCCGATTATGATTGGCTAAAGTTAGCCGCAACCCAATACCTAAAGTTACAAACGGCTCTTCCGAACCGAACCCTTGCCCTAACTACTTGCCCATCATTCGGCTTATCTTCGTAAAAATCAATAGTTAAAGGCAGCCTTGCTAGAGATTTCAAACCTTTCCTTGCAGAACCAATAGTCCAGAAATTATCGTCAATCAGAGCTGACCAACCGATAACTCTTAACTGGCTCTTCCAAAGATTGGTAACTCCAGCGTGCGCACCATCTACAGAGCTAGGAGACTCGATTATCCTTCTGGCTGCAAACCAGTTGTCCGAGCCATACTTAACTAACAATGTATCCGGCATAATCTCTACTCGCTTACCAGCTTCGTCATACGAATTGGTAACGGTAAGTAGATTAAACAACTGCTGGATGTTCACTTCATTAAGCTGCAAATTAAGAACTCCGTTATAATACTCCAATCCACTCTTGGCTGCCCGAAGATTATCGTCAGTATTGAAGAAAGGAAAGGTATCATAACAGAGATTACCATACCCAGTAGAAAGAACTCCGCCCGGAATGTCATTGTTGAAAGTGGCGTGTCCTGAAGTATAACCACCATAATTGAAAAGATCAGCGTGTTCATCTTCTTGAGTAATCCTAGCTGCATCGCCTAATCCCTGCGCCCACGTTTTAAGGAAGCTTTTAATCTTCCTATTATCGTCAATCGCTTCGTTGGATATTGCGAGTTCAACAGGATATTTGAAATTTGCACACCAAACAGTAAAACCTTCCGTAGTATTAACTCTCGGAATAGTTTGACTTTCGGCTCTTCGGTTTAATTTGCCCGGCCCGACAACCGTAGTGTATTGCTCATAAGCTCCCCCAGAACTTTCCATATCATAAATCTCAGGGAATACTAATGGTCTTTCACTATACGACTCCATTGCATAGTCGTAGGCATCATTAACCATTCCTCTTACAAAATTCGCTCTCGTATTCATTGGTTAATCACCTCCCTATGTTTGAGTCGTTAAGTTTTGCGAAACAAGTTTCACCAATACACTTTGCTGACCTAAGCCAGCCCCGTAATAGTTGTAACCAACAATCTGAATAATATTATCAGATTGCGCATCGTAGTCTGCATACTGGATATCACTTGTTACAATGATATCGCAGAATTTACCTACTAATGCGATGAGTTCTGCTGCCGTTCTTGCGGTATCAATAGGCATCTCAAAAACTGCATCAAGCGACATATTGACAACAATTTTATCCTCGCCTGCTACTGCGCTTGAAGTCCATTCACCTGTGACAGCACAGCCAATTAAATCCGTAACGCCCGCTGGTGCGATTAGAACGTGACCGCTAGAATTTAATTGCATAATAGCTCCGCCTCTATGTTTAAATATCTGCGAAGCCGCAAGTGGAAACTCTTGGTTAACTATAGGGCCTATAATCTGTCCATACTTTACAACACTCATAGTTTACCCCTTGTTAAAAAATTAGTCTCTCAGACAAAAGTATGGGTGTGTTTTTAGCGTTCTTAGCCTTGGCTATAGCTTGAAACTTTTTCAGCCTTCCAAGGTAATCTTCCGCCTTTTCAAACGCCATATCTTTCATCTCTTGTTCCTGAGCGGGAGTAAGCTTTCCGGTATCAACAGTTTTGCTATTCGAGTTAACATTGGTATCAATATTGCCTATGATCTTATGACCTTCTAGTCCTTTTTTGATACCTTCTTCAACTCTTTTCGCAATCTCTTCCTCAGAAGAACCGGCTTTTTTTCCTCTAAGAGAATTGAATATGATCTTCAGGCCATCCTTAGAAATATTCTGAGGTTCAATATCATCAACGATATCATCGAACTCATCAGAATAATCTCCGAAGTCCTTATGATCTTTCTTCAGCTCTCTACGGGTAGCCTTGATTAACTTATTAGCTGTCTTAACAGACTTAATATGATAACCAGTTCCCTGATTAATGAGATTAAGAAGCGTATTAACGGGGATCATACTACCAGTCTCTTCCATTTCCTTCTCGGCAGCAGCAGTAACCTGTTTCAAAAAATCATCATTGTTACCGATTGGTTTAACTGGTTCTTTCTTCGGTTGCGCCGCTAATACCTCTGCCGTGACATCCTCTTTAACTTTACGGCTTATTTCAGCCACAAAGTTTTTTAAGGGACGAGGTTTACCATCAATTATTACTACATCCTCTTTTACTTCGGGATCAGGCGAAGCATCTGGTTTCTCGTCTTGTCTCGACTCCTGTTCTTCCTTAGATAATTTCTCCCACTCTTCCTTTGATAATTTAGGCATACTGCCCTCCGATTCACGATACGCTTAATAGGTGCGTAACGAACCTTACTTGCGAATACGGAGCAAGTTACCGTTTATCCGGGGTTTTTCCCGGTTAATTTTCCATAATCAATCATCGCTGCCTTCATCGAAGGATCAGACCCGTGTTTGTCACGGTGTTTATAGACGTGATTTATAATAGCTTTCTGTCTTTTAATCTTGTCTCTCTTTGTGTTCGATATTATCAGCATCTATCTCCTCCGCTCTTTTGATAAACCCTTCAGGAGTATCAAAAATACTCTTTAGAGTCCTTAGCCTAACCTGAAGTTCTCTCATTTTCATAATATACTTATCAGGTTCTACACAGTTGTAATTGATTATCAATCTTAAGTTAGCTTCATAGATATCTTTAAAGTCTTTTTTTAACTTCTGATATCTCTGGTCATCAAAAAGTTCCCTAGCTTCGAGAGAAAGGTTTTTAATATCTTTCTTCACAGAAAGTTCTACCTGGAGAAGAGCATCCTCTTCTTCATCAGTTAGCTTATTAAAAGGATTAGATAGCTTTTTGAAAATCTTAGTTAAATCTGGTATCATTATTGACCTTGTCCTTTAGCTCCCTGAGCTAATTCTGCTTGTTTCTGTTCTAGCATAACCGTGTGTGCCTCTAATGCCTTCATAGCTACTTCTCTAGCTTCTTCAGGACTTGCGCCCCCATCCATTGCTTTCTGAACAGCCTGTCTAAGAAATGCTTGTTTCTTAGCCTCGGCTTCTTTTTTCGCTGCCTCTTCCTGTTTCTCAAGTTCTTCGACAGTAGGAACAAGAAGTTCGACTTTCTTATCCCAGTTAGAACCATAGTCTTTAGCAATTATCCTATATGCGATTACTCTTCTTTTTGGGTCGCCTGCAATAAGCGGATCTTTCATAAGCAAATCTACCATCTGCATATTATCCTGTTTCTCAAACATCTTCTCAATAGCGAAACCAGAAGATTGAGTAATAGTCTTAAAAGGATACTGGAATACTTCAGTTACCTTCTCTACCTTTATCCCTAAAATTTTAGCTATTCTTTCTTTAGGAACATATTGATAAATCAATCTTAAAGCTTGATACCCAGCTTCATTGTTTGATCTCTTTAGATTTTTAATATACCTTCTTAGTTTCATTTCGGACTTCCGCATTAACGCTATCGTCTTTGAAGCCGGAGCTTGCGGATCGTCCTGGCTTTCCTGACCGAAGGTATAATTAACTAATCCTGAGATATCTTCTCCAAACCTTTCTACTAAAGCAAAGAGATTAATCAAACTCGAAAGATTAGGAGTTGAAAAATTAAACTGTGAAACATCATCCGGGTTCATAAGTTCTAAAATCGAACCGGGATACCAACGATGCTGAAACAACGCTCTCACCGCATCAGTTCCCGACCTCACTTTTAGAGAAAGTGAATTAGCGATAACTGAAGCATTAAGAACGTGGTTGATTATTGCGTTAAGAGCGATATTCAACGGTTGAAGTTTCTCTCCCATACCTACATCATAAATCGTGTTGTTCGTTCTCTGGATGTAATAAGGGATTAAATATGGCCTCATATGATTATAAGGATATCTAATAGCCCTTAAACATAATCTATGGGACTTCTCTACGTTGAATAAGCATCTCTCTTCGATATCATCGTTGTCTATGTCTACGAAATACATTACTTCAAAAGTATCATAAACTTTCTTGATGTAATCTGGGTCAATTTCTTCTGAAATTGCTCCCTCAGAACCCATCTTTCTTTTTAAAATATCGGCTACTCCTGCCCGGTAGTCGCCTTCTCTTTCGCTGGTCTTTATCTCTTCCCATCTTTTAGGAAGATACCTAGCGATTATTCTGGCCTTAAGCATACCCTCTAATCCGTTAGTCTTTAGAGGAACGTAAACATCTTCCCATTCAGTATGTTCAGGTTTCGCTGAACGGATTATTTCCTGCTTATACTCGACTACGAGTTTTACAGTCCCGCCTCCATCTAAAGCTTCGACATATTTAGGATACTTCTGCCAGTCATCAGGATAATCTTTTTTGAATTTATCCAACGAGTCATACTCTACGAAGTCTCTGACTTTAATAAATTCTCTTTTGAAAACCATTGATAACCAGCCAGTCCCTAATAGGTAAGCATCGTGATAAACTTTTTCCCAAGCATCAACATCTTCCATCTCAGAGTCAGAATAAAAATCTAAAGCTTTTTCTTGAATATCCCTAGCCTCGACTAAATCCTTATCTGGAGGAGTCTGTATAGACCACTTAGGATCAACGTCCTCAAATGCTTCCTCAGTCTGAGCTACGCAAGCATCAACGTTTTTAGGAGTTAACGGAACACATAAATTAAAACACCCGGCAAAAGGAAGATTAGTGTCTTGAACTATTTGCTTATACTGGTTGCGATACTCTTTGACTTTTTCAAAGTAAGGTTTTCTGTCATTATCAATTTCATCTATCTTAGTTAAGATGTTGTCAGTAATCTCCTGAAGTTGTTCTTCAGTCTGATTAAGTTCAAGCCAAGAACCTAAAGATAGAGGCATTTCCTCCATCTTATTAATTTCCTTTTTGGATACTGTAGTAAAATCAACCTTAAGTTTCGTTTTACTGTCCATCTATCCCCTTATATAATTTTTCCCTGTGGCTTCTTTCATACCTTTTGCTTTTTTTGCTTTCTTTGCTGCTGCTTTTCCTTTCTTCGTATAAGAATAATGTTTACCATTTACTACTGGCATATTAGTCCTCCTTTATCATTCCTTTTTTCTTCAGTTTATTATACCGATCTTTGTCAATACCCATCTCAGCCATTACTTTATGCTTTCCTTTTTCAACAATAGCACAATCAACCGGCTGGATAGTGTATTCTACATCCTTTTTGTCGTAAGTTTCGCCAACGCTAGAAACCCGAGCCTTGATGATTAAAGTTATCTCATCGTCAAACTCGTAGTTTTTTAATCCTTCGAGTTTACTCTTAAGAACTCTCATAGGAGAAAATTTTGGTTCTTTAATTGCTTCTGGACAAGCTTCGTGCATATTGACCTCCTAAGTCTTTGGAAATTCTTTTGCCACTCCGTGACCACCAGACCTTAAATCAACTTTTTTCATAGACTCTTTAGTCGGGCCGTTACCGTTGCATTGTCCGGCAGTTTCAGTAATCATCGCCTCATTCTGAGACTGACCGTAATCAGGAACTTTTCCTTCTGCTTTGTTTCCGTATCCCATACTTTTTCCTCCTCTTTTTCTGCATACCCCTGGGAAAGTTTGAACGTGTGTTCATCGTTTGAACATCCTTTTTAAACCTCTTGTAAGCCCGCCGCTAGGACTGAATAGAGTTGGCTTTTTGTTTTTTTCATTTAAGATATTGAATTTCATTTCTTCAATCAAATAGATTACCATAGGCGGCGGAAGAGATGATTTCATTTCTGAACTTCCGTCCGGGTGCATAGTTATCTCAAGAACTACTCTAGGTTCATTTTTCTTTCCGTTATCAGTTTCTTTTCCTTTGCCATCAACTATTAAATTTTCTTCACTCATTTTCTAAAACCATATCCTTGATTTGGAGCGATGCTTCCGGCTAGTGAATTATTCATCGGCCTCCTGATTATATTTGGATAATAATGCCTGACCATACCGGCTATAGCTCTGGCGAAAACCATATCGTCTTTCTTCCCGACCTCTGCTTCCGGGCGTTTCTTTTTCGGGTTATTAATGAATGTCCTGCATTGAGAAAGTAATTCCTTATCAAGAAGGTCTGTAGCGTTATCTAAGATTTCCTCTCTCAACTGCCCCAACATCTGCGGTCTAGTAACTGAATTTGTATTCCAACCCAATTCGTCTGTAACATCTATCTGTCCGGTCTTGTCACGGATTTTTCTGAATATGTTTCCGTAGTGAGCGTAGATTTTTTTACATACGCTTGTTCCATAACCCTTATTCTCTACTGCGATCATAGCCATATTATAAAAATGCCCGGCCTTAATCAAATCTAATGAGAAATCATCTGAGTCGGCCTGGCAGTTATATGCACAGACTACGTTATTAGTTTTTTTATTTAAGACAATCATAGCACTATCGTCACCGTGGGGGAGTCCTTCAGCCGAGTCACCGCCTATAGCGTACTGAGTTTCTTTCTGGGGGAACTCGTATATTCTGAACTTGCCTTCTTCACACTCACGGAAGATATATCTATTATCAAGTCTCACGATATCCCCAATTCTGGGGAATTGTTTTTCTTTAGCTCTAGTGGATTTCTCTTCCTCTAATAATAAAGCATCTCCATCGAAATATAAATTACCGCTTATTATGAAAGCTTCCTGCCAGGTCGTAGGATATTCCTGACAGAATAGATTAGGTTTACCGCCGCAGTTATTTATAATGCACCATCTTCTCCAGTTCATCTGCTCGGCGCTTAGTTTGTATTTTTCTTTTAATATTTTTTCACCTTTGATAAATTTAGCTTTGTCTCCCTTCAATCCTTCTATAGGATAGAGTCCATTCACTAAAGGCATAGAATATGACGGAAGTTCAAACCAAGGTATGAATATGGCCTTCCAGTCTGAATTCCCTTCTACGGCATCACACCACCTATTGTAGAAATCATTACCTACTCCGTTGGCGGTAGACTCTAGGACGATCATTGTATTTGGAGAGTTAGGTACTGACTGTAGTAATCCTAACATAATAGTATCTAGTTTTGGGAAGAAAGCAGCTTCGGATAAATGAACGTATTGAAGAGTGAATTTACGCCCGGCGTTAGGGTTCTCTGCGGTATCTATAAGAACCTGAGAATGTATCCCGGAAAATTCTAATTTTTTTTCATTTGAATGTTTGATTTTAGGTTTGAGGAACGGGTTATCCAGAGTCTCATAAAACAATTTCTGCATCTCGAATAAATAGTTCGATCCTTTTATATCGTCAGCGATTACAAGTGAGTTAATTCCTTTTCTAAGACTCGTAAGAGCATAGATAATAGCCTGGATTAACGTAGAAATACCCGGTTGACGAGCCTTTAATACTAAGAGTCTTACAGGGCTTTTGCCATAAAGACTTAAAAATACAGCGAAAACTACCTTCTGGACAGGATTTAATCTTAATTTTACTAAATCACCTTCTTTAGTCTTGATCATTAAGAAGTCGTGTTCGACCAGAGAAAGAGGGTTATCCCTGACCAAGATAGCTTCATCTTGGAAGAGTTCTTTATCTGTGTAGGTTTCTAGTGTTTTTTCCATAATGAATATTGTTGCGGTTTGCAAGCTGGCCTAACTTACCATAAACTACTTCACCACAAAGCATTTTTTAAATACAGGCGGTATTTTTTGTTTATGTTACGGTTTCACCTTCTCACCATTGCTATAGTAGTGATACAATCGCCTCTACCGCCAAGAGCGAAGGTTAGCTACACCGTCAACACTTTAACTGATTTTACTACTTTAATAGCCCCGGCCTTCTTAAAGAACTCAGATAATCTATAAGAATCGCAAAATCGTCTATGCTTACCTTTTGGCTTTGCACAGATACAGTCTATTTCGTTGCCATTAATCATTGATTTCCTTATCTATGAAATAAATACATTTTCCTTTATTATATTCATCTTCAGTTATCTCGTTCCCGGGAATACCGCAGTCACTAGGTTTATCAAAGCGACATTTTTTACAGTCTTTCATTTAACCTCAAATTTAACAGAGTCCATAGTTTTCACCGGCAGAGCGATTATCGTGATATTCATATGTTTCGACATTTTAAGTAAGTCCCATATTTGGCTATCCGGCACAGAACCTTTAATGTATTTCATAACGTAAATTTTACCTTTTACAAGATGAAGTAATTCCTTGGGCTTAGGTAGTTTCATTTAGGAACTCCTCTGGGAGAACACTCTCGGCAAGTCTTAATGCTTTCGCTCCATTTGATATCGCATTTATCACATATCCAGGTATTCATAAAATCTCAAAATTTAGAAAAATAATATAGAAAAAGTCAAAATTGGCAAACATTATGCTATGACCCCATCATATATGATACCCGGGGTGTAAAATTGACGACCTCATTTGACTTTGATGATGTATTTAATGACATTGACATAATCTTATCCCAGGGGTGGACAACCCTACTAAAGGCATTGAAAACATTGACTTTTGAAAATACGGTCTTTATCATAATTAGCCTATAATTGCCTTGTATTTGGCTCATAGATCGCTTGTAAGCCATTAAACGACTGCTTCAACATCTATTATCGCCTTTGTTTCATTAGATTTATTGTCTTTCATTAGAGATTTAAGCCTATTTAGGCGAATTAGCTTGTTTTCAGGGGATATGACTATGAGATTATTGGTTGTGTTGTCCGTCCACATCTTTAAATACTTGCCTTCTAGCTCGCAACCTCGCATAAATGTAGATAAATCCTTCTTTTTTCCTGTTATTGCTAATCTCTTGCCTTTTTCAATGTCTTTAACAACAGTATCTACACTGAGATCACTAGCTTTAAACTCTGCCTCTAGTTCTTTAATGCAATCTTTGACAATCTTTCTTGATGTTGCTGTATGAGCTGTATTAGGTGCTAGTCCTGCTATTAAACAAGCTGCTCTTGGTGATTTACCTTCTTTTAAGGCTCTTTTGAGCTTGCCGATGATTATAGGGTTGACTATCTTAGGCATTATGGATTATTTATGATTATAGTGTCAATTATGGTGTTTTCTACGGCTTGACAATGTTTGCATAGAATTGAGTTGTTTTCTGG
>SDBT01015147.1_pt1 | contig 12266 bp, 14 predicted proteins | sample 2277101 | NCBI WGS metagenome assembly SDBT01 (sample SAMN10404973, study PRJNA504765) | marine sediment metagenome | isolation source: marine sediment core GS10_PC15, 103 cmbsf | place: Arctic Ocean: Southern Knipovich Ridge | collected 2010
GGTACCTCCTCATGAGTCTCTCCTTTTTCTTGGTCGAAAAAGAAGCTCAGAGGTTCGTCAGCTCGCCTCAACCCTCTTGCGGGCCGGTCGAGCTGGGTTGTTGCACTTACTTTATGAATCCAAGCCCGATAACAATGGGCCTCCGGCTCCGGCCGCATTCGCGGCCTTCGACCCAACCGGCCCAACGAAGCTGGCTTCGGTCAGCGGAAGAGATCGAACGAAGGAAGCAGAAGTAAGGAAGGAATGTGAGGGCCGGTTCGGAGGCCCCTGAACGTTATGCGCCAAATGGGTACACCGCGATAGACACTGGCCGAAGGTGTCCATCGGTGGGGCCGGCTACACAAATGGTCTTGTTTATAGGAGGCGCCTAGGATGGGGTTCTTTCGAGACGTCGACGGACTTCTGAAGCGCATCAATCAAGCTCTGAACGCCATGAACGTTGGCCTGGTCGAGGTGGGAGACCATGTCATTCGAGTTCTCGTCGACCTACTTGAGGCCGTCGGCCGTATCCTCCGGGAAGCTTTCCGTGTCGTCTATCATTTTCTACGAGACTTCTTTCGAAATCTCCTGCGGATCATATGGCACGCCACGGAACTCTTGTTGATTCCGTGCTTCTTTCTCTTCGTTGCTTCCTTTGGCGACGAGATGCGCACCGTCGGATACCATCGATGGGTCGGCGTGCTCCTAGAGGTACTTGGTTATCTCAGCCTGGCTCTCGTCTCTCTGGCGTTTGTTGCGTCCTTCGCCCGACGCTCCGAAAGTGGCGACGAACTCACTGAGACGCCTCGGCGGGGACGGGGGACATTCCCTCTGCTCAATCTCCTGGCTGTGGTGTCGGTGCTTGGGTTCTCAATGAATCCCGGCCATCACTTCTCAAGTGGCTTTCTCAGAGGCGTTCAGGTGGTGGCGGCCCGCAGCGTGAGGTTCGCGTTGCCCGATGATGCACAGGCGACTCCAATCGCCAAGCTCAGGAGAGATCTCGACGACATACTTGGCCCACCTCCACTTCGCGGTGGCAACGTGGACGTGGCAGATCCGCCTATCGTTAGGCAGCTTGAGGTTGGAGTACCCCCTGAAGGCATGTCACCTGAGTTCTTGGGAAGGGTCACAACTGAGATTCTCATCGGAGTCGATGGCCGTGTGAGAGCTGTCCTCACTCCGCCATCAACACCGGTCGCGAGAGCCTTTGCCCAGTCATTGCGGAACTGGGAATTCGCTCCAACGGTCGTCCGGGGTCGTGAGCGGGCATTACGAACGACAGTCAGTTTTGACTGGGCCGGTGTCGAACTACCGGTTGCAGAGGCAGCGCGCGTCACGGGCTCCGGCCGAATAGTCGGAGGCACGAAGCTAGTTGCGGAGATCACCAATGAGTCGTCATGGACCATCGGAGGTGTTGGGCACACTCTTCGAAGTGCGGCCGGTGTCCGGGCTGAGGCGTGGGAACGGGCTTGCCTCACCCTGGTCGTGATCCCTCCGGGTGGCAAGGGTGAGGTAGAGTGCGAGTTTGAGGCGATTTCGTCCCCGCTGGATGGTTGGCGCTGGACGGTAGCAGCCTTGGGCGTCACACCGGGCCAATAGCAGGTCTGGATGGTGAGCTCTTCCTCGATGGGATCCAGGCCGCCCACCCAGATTGAAGAACGGGTGGCTCAAGGCGACGAGGGGCCGGCGCATAACAAATGGGCCTCCGGCTCCGGCCGCCTGCGGCGGCCTCCGACCCAACCGGCCACATGCCGGATGAGTCAGGAAGCAGCCGTGATAGACCGAAGAAAGCAGACGTTGGAAACAAGAGTGATGGGCCGGTTCGGAGGCCCTGAACGTTAGCAGAAATCGGATTGGCAACTGGGTTACATTGGAACCCAAGGACAGACTTTAACCATTTCTCAAAGCCTCCGTCGAACCGACCCGCCAGAGCCATTCTCCCGCCCCACCCCTCACCCCTCCTTCACGTCGAGACGCAGCGCCCCGTTCCTCTCGACGTCCCGGGCCATCGGTGACCACCCAGCCCCCAGGCCCAGCCCTACCGACGCCGGCGCCCCGAGACGACCAGTCTCTACCGCATCGTTCAGGAGCACCTGGAGAGCTATGGTCTCCCCCCCGAAGTTCGATCTAGGCAGACCAACATTGAGAAGTCTCGGGATGGGACGGACAACGCCTATGTAATGCGTTGCCCATCCGTGTCCCGCTTCAAGCCCGAGGGTATTGTTGGGACGAGTGTTGGGATGAAGGGCCCGTGAAGACCCGTCGAGCTGCCCTGATCTGGCATCGGGGAGTACCCACGGAAAGCCAGTAGAGGTGTTTCTGAACCACAAGGTTGGATTTAGGGGTATTCGAGGCCGGTCAGCCCGATCAGCGCAGCTCCCAGGTGTCTTTTCTAGAGCGAGAGCGGCGCGCGACCGAATCCCTCCCCGATAATCCTCAAGCCGCAGAGAACATCAGCCGCAGGTCATGCGGCATTTGCGCCCTCGCTGGTGTGCCAGTGGTCGGAGCCTCCCGGTCCCGTCACCGATTCGACCCTATGGAGCCGCGTTTTGGAGCTTCCGTCGCAACGGCACCAGGAGCACCAGGAGCAGCCAGATCGCCGCCGCGGGATAGAGGATGTCCACCCAGATCAAGGACAGCCGGAACGTAGCCACCGAGAGCGCTCCGATACCTGCCGTGAGCAGCCCCCCCCCGGCGACCAGCTTCAGAGTGCTCGCCGGCGAAAGCGCGAGGAGCAGAAGGACGTAGCAGGCCGTACCCACCACCCCGAGGCTCAGCCACCAGGGTGAATGGGTGAGGAACCGACCGGTGCGAAGCGACTGGATCGCGCTGGCGTGGACCAACAGGCCGGGCACCCTTCCGAAGGGGGTGGTCACGGAGTCCTTAGGCGTGAACGCCCCCACCAGGAGGAAGTGGTCATCGAGGGTGCTCAGGCGCTCCGCGGTGAGGTCCTCCATCCGCAGGACCCGGACGCTGTCCGGATGGACGGCGAACTGAAGGAGGTCGGGCGGAGGGGTGATCTCCGACCCGTCATCTCCACCCAGCGCGCGGGCCACCTTGAGACTCAGGGCCCGGTGTCTCGCCACTCCCAGTAACGACAGCGGGATATACCGGACGGCTCCGTCCCGGTCCTGGTGTCCCACCAGGTGGCCCTGGTTGCTGTCTGCGGACAGGCATTCCTCAAGGATTGGGGAGAGGGGCTCCCGGAACAGATCGCCGTCCACCCTTCTGAAGGTGTAACCTATGAACACGCCGGCCGGAAGCGAGGCATCTGCCGCGGCCTGGCAGATCAAGTGGTCGGCCAGTTCGCCCTCTGCCATCACGATGTCGAAGGCGATCCCCCTCACCCGGTTCGCACTGGCGAGATAGATCAACCGGGCCACGTCGCCCCGTAGGTCCGCCGTGGGCCGACCCGGCCCCACCGGAGGTATCGTCACGACGACAAGGTCGCGCGCCCGGGGGCCCTGTTCGATGAGCCCATACCGCCAATCTCCGATCCAGTTGAGGCCCATCGTGTTGCGGGGAACTACCTCGCCGCTGACGCCGGTGAGCGGCCGGCTGAAGTCCAGGAACCGTGCTTCCGCCACGATGGAGAAGAACAGGATGAACACCGCCAGGAACGTCAGCATGCGCCGTGAGATCTGGAAATCCTTCTGATGCTGCACGGCCCCCCGCCACAGAAGCCATGCGATGGCGGTGAGAGGAAGCAGCAGCCAGACGGATTGCCAGGGCTGGTCGGTGAAGCGCGCCAGCAGCCACTGGGAGGCTCCGCCCGCCAGTCCGAGGGGAACGACGGTGAAGACGACGAGAATAATCTTCTCCCTGGACTTGATCAACGCGTCCCGGAGCCCGATGGGGGACGGTTGATCCGGAGGCTCCGGCCGATCTCCGGCGGGTTCGGGCGTATCCGGCGCGGGCTGCTCCGGTGGTTGGGACTCTGGGGGTGGGGTTCCCGGTTCGGGAGGGGTAGGTGGCTCGGCTCCCCGCGTCATCAGATGCTCAACCCCCCGATGCCGGCGCGGCGCTGGACGCGAACAATGGCCACCGCCGACTCGCGCGTCTCCTCGATGGCGTGTCCTGCTCGCAACGCTTCCAGCGCCTCGTCGAATCGCTCAAGTTTCTCCAGCAACAGCCCCCGGTCGTAGTAGGCCTGGGCCTGCGCCGGTCCCTCGCCGTCGAGCAGCCGAATCGCCACCCGGTAGCTTTCCAAGGCCGGCTCAAGATGGCCCGCCAACTCCTGGGCTCTCCCGAGATGGTATTGTGTCGCGCCATTCTCAGGTGCCAATTCGGCGACACGCCGGAGGAACAGGACGCCCGTCACGTCCTCCTGCTCCAGCCGGGACAGCCCGGAGACGTAGAGGGCGCTCCGGTTGGACGGGTCGATGGCGATTGCACGGTCCGCCAACCGTCGGGCGCTCTCGACTTCCCCGAGCTCGAACCGGACCCTGCCCAGATCAGCCAGGAGGCCCGCGTCACTGGGGTGACTCGCCCTGGCCTCCTCCAGTCGCCTCCCTGCATCGCCCCACTGCCGCTGCTCCAGGTAGATCTCTCCAAGGGTGAGCCAGATCTCGCCGAGCTGTGTATCCGTCAGGGGGAGCGCCCTGGTCGCCTCCGCCGCCTCGAGCGCCCCCACGGAGTTCCCCATGGACCGATACGACTCGATGACCTGACGACTCACCCGGAAGCGATCATCACTGCCGGGGGGTATGCCTCCGCTGCAGTCCTGAAGGCATTGAGCGCCGCCTCCATGTCTCCTCGCCGCCGTCTGAGGTTCCCGAGGACCTCCCACGGCTCGCCACGAGTCGGATAGACTTGCCGGAGGACTTCAGCGAGCCGCTCGGCCTCGTCGATGCGCCCGCGTTCCAACGCGACCGTCATGGCCCGGAACCGGTCGTCTGGGACGTCGGTGGGGCTTGGCAACACAGCCACCCCCACTCCACCCAACCTGTGACGAAAGGCGTTGATCTGCTCCATCACCGCCACGTCGAACTTGAGTCTCTCGAGGTTCTCTGGATTAGCCACGTCAGGTGAGATCTCGTATGCCCGACTCAACTCGAAAGTGGCGTCCTCGGTCCTGCCCATCCGGTCGAACGTGATGGCCCTGGTGAGTGCGATGGCGGCCACTTCCTGGGGAGACTCCACGAGCGCGGACTCCGCGAGGTTCAGGTGGTAGATGGTGGCCGACGAGGTCACGCCCAAGTTGACCTGGGTCACCGCGAGCGCCAGGCGGTGCTCGGTATTCGCCGGCTCCGTGAGAACCTGGGCGTAGCTCGCGAAGAGATCGTCCCGGCTTTCTCGCCCTAAGGCCGGGTTGCGTGCCAGGTCGATTCCCGCGTAGACGTTGGCGGACCGGTTGACGTCTGCCAGGGTGAGCGATCCGGAGGCCACCTCGAGCCCGTCCAAGCGGACGCGGCCCCCGCCGCTGACTTCCACCGCCCGGCGGAGGTTCTGGTCTCCCTCGATCACCCCGGTGCGCACCACCACGACGCCCTCGAACACCACGATGTCGTGGATCAGCCGTTGGTCTTCACGATACGTGCTGAGGTGAAACTGCGTGCCCCGGATTCCCAGGGTGCGCTCGCCCGTGATGATGTCCACGGGGTCGGAGCCCGTGCCATCCACGCTGCCCGCCATGAGGTTGATCGCGCATGCCAGGTCCTCCACAGGAGGCATCACAAGAACACGGAAGAGACCGGTGAATGTGAGCGTCGTCTCGGGCGAACAAGCCACCTGAACCTGAGACTCACTCAGGTGGCCGCGGAGTTCGTCACCACTTGCGAGGGGATCGGCCACTTGCGGGACGGCCTCTTCGACGGTGCCGCGCCGGACGAGGGAGACGCTGCCCTCCTCGAGTGTCAGCGCGACGATCAACGTCTGGGCTTCGGAGGCGGAGGCAGACGCCAGGGTCAGGATGGCCCAGCACAGAAGAGACCTACTTTCGATGAGCTTCACGGTGCCCCTCCACGGAATCCGCAGGATAGACTCTGTCACTTGCGCGGAACGGAGTCGGCGACGAGGCTCGGGGCAGCACCCCGACGCGGGTGACATCGCGTCGACCCGGTGGCGCGGTTCATGGGGGGGCACGCGCCCGCATGTAGGCGACGTAGGCCATCGATACACCTGCGCGTCAGCCGGTGTCAAGCTTTTCCGAAGCCACCCCGACCCGGCACGGATTCCGCTGCCGCAGATCCGTGATTCAACTTATGCTGATTCTCGCCCGCCTGGACGTTTCGCTCAGCGGATGACATCTCCCTTCTCGGCCTGACCTCTCCCCTCTGACCCCTCCCTCCATTCCCCCGCTCCGCCCCTCGGCCCTCCTTGACGTCAAGACGCTCCAACCCACTCCTCTCGATGTTCCCGTGCTCCGCGAAAACCTCATCCGCGTCCTGTTCCAAAACCCAGCCTATCGTTAATCGCTGAGTTGCAGGGGGTTAGGTGGGCCTCCGCCCCGTCGTTCTCGGTCGATCGAGTATTGAAACAGGACGCGATATCTCCATTCGCTTCGGGCTAGAGCGCTGTGGTAGCAGGCCCGAGCCCGATGAGAGGTCTCACTCACGCTTCGTAGCGTCCCCGGGAAGGCTAACGCCGGCCGAGAGCCAACTCCACGAAGGGATCCCGTCGGGTCGGCGTGCCAAGGCACTCATCCGCCGCCGCCGGACATCCTCCCCGGCACCTGTCGCGGAGTGGGTGTTTGCAGGCGATGCATTCCTCGGGGAACGAAGCCCAGAATCCTGCCGTCTTCCGGCCCGAGACGATGTCGGCGAAGGACTCTGACCGCAGATCGCCAAGCACAACTGACGAGTGGTTGCACGGACGAACCAGCCCGGTGCACCCAATCGTATAGTAGGAATCCGGTCCTCCGCGCGGGCACCAGCCGAAATGCAGGTCTGGGAAATCCCCGGGGTCGACAACGCACGGCGGCACCGGGACCGAGACGGCCACCGCGACGCCGTATTTAGCCGCCGCATCATTCGCCGAGGCGAGGCTCTCCCCGAGCATCTCCGCCGTCGGCACAAGCTCCGCAGCGATGGGCAGCGCCTGCCGGCCCAAGTTCACGCGGTTGAAGAGAAACGCACTGGCCCCAAGCGCGATTCCGAGTTCGATGGTCTTGAAGACGTGCGTGGAGTTCTGGCGCGTAACCACGAGGGCAACCGCCAACTTGTGTCCTTGCTGTTCGATCAGGGTTCCGGATTCCAGTACCCGCTCGAACGCGTGGGCCCCCGCGAGCCGGTTGTGGACGTTTGCATCGAAGCTGAAGAGGGTGAGCTCGAACAGGATCTCCGGCGGGAACCGGTGCAAACGCTCCGCCGTGAGGAGCGTCCCGTTCGTAATCACAGCCACGGAGAGCCCCTCCTCGTGTAGGTCGGCAACGATCTCCGGAAGGTCGCCGCGGAGCATCGGTTCGCCGCCCGACAAGGCCACCTGGGAAAGAGGGGTGTCCCGCCCAATCTTCCGAACCAACTCCAGAATCTCAGAGCGGGACAATTCAGCCTCCTGTCCCGGCCGGTTACGGCCGTGTTCCCAGAAGTTGTAGCAATGCCGGCAGGAGTGGTTGCACCTGCCGGTCACCTCGACAACTACCCGCTCGAGCTCACTAGCGGGTCGGGAACCCGCTCTTGATGTCACGCTTGAGTCTCTGGCTAATGATGCCCTCGCTCGCCATGCGGTTGACCAGGGCTTCCCGCACCTTCAAATCGACCCTCCTCATCACATCAGGGGCGGGGATATAACACACGATCCACCCGGGGCGGATTCTGGGAGACTCGGGCGTGGGCCAGGTGCCGATGGCCACGATCTCGTTGCTCCTCGTCTTCGAGAACGCGGCGAACACATCCTTCCCCACGAGCCTCTTGACATCCCTCTCCTGAACGACGGGCCCGACCGGAATCTCCGTCCTCGTCCGACCCAAGATGAAGTAGTACTTCCCCCTCGCCACGGTCACCCTCCCCTTCTTCACCTTCATACCAAGAACCTTCTCGGGAAGGGGCACCGTGTCGATGGCGACGCTTCCGCGCCCTCTCTTCTTCGGGCGACGAGTCTTCTCAGGGAGTGGAACCGTATCGATTGCGATACTTCCGCGCCCCCTCTTCTTTCGATCCGCCATGCTTTCCTCCTTCGGTCTGACGTAAACCTGCCTGTTGCTGTATCGATGACCGGTGAGGGTGACTGCCGCAGGGCCTTGGGGGGGATAGCGAGATAGTATGCCTGTTTCTGCCTATGCGCAATGGTTGCGATCAGGGGAGGTACTCTCTGTTCGCGGACACGCCACGAGGCTCAGTCCGTTCGACGCCGGGCGGTCGCTTGCCAGCGTGGCCAACCGCGGAACGTGCGAAGGCTGGACACGAGCAGTGGCACCCTATTGGGACACTGGACGAGAAAGGGGCCACCGTCGCCGGTGACCCTCTTTCTGATACTCGTTGTCCTGTTTGAGCTTTCCCGATCGGGACGGCCGGATTAGAACCGGCGACCCCCTGAAACCTATTCATGCCGCGCCGCCCTCCTCCCCCTCAGAGTCGCGACACAGCGTTATCAGCTGATTCGGTCCAGACAGCGCTGGTGCAATGCGTCGCCCTGCCCCGCCAACTTGAAGCTCTGGAGGATTGTTGGGATCGGTGATGGGATGAGGGGCCCGAGAAGGCCCATCGGAATACTCCAGTCTCACATCCCGAATATCCACGGAAAGCCAGGAGACGTATCTCCGAGCCACAGAAGCAGATTAGGCGGGATTCTGGGCCCCCTCCGGCAACCAGCGCATCTCCCGGGTGTCTCTTCTAGGACGGGGAATCCCGTTCCAGAGCCTTGTGCCGCCCCCGGGTCATGGAGACCTTCAGGCGCAGATTAGGCAGCATTTGCGCACGAGCCGCTTAGACAATTAGGCTGCACATGGCGCAGCACAAAGGCAGTTGAATTAGTCTGTGCGCTGGTGCCATCTCGATCGTCCAAGCATGCATCTTCCACGCATACGGAAGCCGCACCAAATCCGCCATTGAGTTTGTCGGTGGCTTCGGGTTATCTTCGGATGTGAGTCATCCGGAGGTTAGAACCGTGGATTCGTTTTTCGCCCGCCGGGAGTCGTGGAGTGCGACCAAACACGACATTCTCTCCCGGTACTTGACCGCCTGGTCGCGAAAACTGGGATCACGAAGCAACGAGCTTGCGTTTGTGGATCTGTGCGCCGGTGCCGGGCAGTACGATGACGGCAGTCTGGGTTCTCCGCTGATTGCTGCTCGTGTGAACGATGAGCTCCGGCCGCACGAGAAATGCTTGGTGATCTATGCGTGCGAGGGCAACCAGAAGACCGCCGCCAGGCTCCGCGACGGACTCTGCGTGGAACTCAACTCCGTGCCCCCTTTGGCGCACGTCTTCCCGGTCGAGTTTCAGGACGCTCTTCCCCAGATTCTTGAGATGACCCGATCGGTGCCAACCTTGATTTTCTTGGATCCCTATGGAGTCCGAGCTCTGAGTCTCAAGGCGCTCCGTCCCATCTTGACCGGACCCAATCGGGAGCCCACGGAATTCTTGGTTCGGGTGCCCCCTATGGCTCTGGCACGCATGGCCGGTTGGTTGAAAAGCAACCCGGCCCGTGGAGCAAGAGCGCAGAAGGTCGCAGCTGGTTGCCGAACTCTCCTTGCACAGTTAGGGGTATCCGCGGAACTATTGGAGGAGGCTGCCGCTGCGGATGATGACCAACCTGGACCTGGGTCGGATCGCCTGTTCCGCAGCTACCTGTACCAGTTGCAGGGTAGGTTCGCTTACGTAAACGGCTTTCCGATCCGCTCAACCTATGACGGTTCACCACGGTACTTTTTGGTCCACTGCACCGACCATCCCGACGGTGCACTGATCATGAATGAGGTCGCATCATGCGTGGACGACGACCTGTACGATCAGAGTGAGCGAGAGAAAGCTGCGGGGCAGTTCGCTCTATTCGACAATGTCCGAGAGCCACGGATTTCGGTTGCCCACGCGGCTTCCACCTTGGAAGGCGAAATGGTCATGGGCAGGACTTATAGATATCGCGACTTGAGGATGCTGCTCGTCGATCGGTATGGCCCAGAAATGAGGAAGAAGGAGCACGACCGGGTAGTGGACCGTTTGGTGGATGAAGAGCGAATAGTGCGGTCCCCGACAGACGGGAGGCGTGACCTTTCTAGCTATCAGCGCCGTCTTTCACCGCGGCCTGATCGGGGTACTCGTCCCAAGTCCGCTCGTCCAAAATCCGTCCGCCGGCCTTAGGCGTTCTCCCGCCTACTTGTTTGAAAAAGAAGGCCAGGCCTTGTTGGTGACATGCATCACGGATGGTGCGTGCCCAATCAAGATCCAATGGGCGGTAGTTGGGTCCACTCTCGCCACCGACGATCACCCAGGAGATACCGGTCAGATCGGGTTGTACCGGTCCAAGTAGCGGCTCAAAGGAAACGAACCGGATCGCTGCGGGGACCTCTCGAAGCTGCCGAATCCGGTAATTCTCATCATTGTCCTCAACAGAGGTGCCAATCCAGATGTGTGGAAGTAGTACCTCACCCTCCCAAAGGTCCCTGTTCCTCTCCATGAATGCGGCCGCCCTCCCAGGCCGTTTTGTCAGGACCTGGAACTGGTGCCGATCGGCGGCCACCATCACGTTGAAGATCTGGCGGATGAACTCGGGAGGGATGTCCGCATGGAAGAGGTCGGACATCGAGTTAACGAAGATCCGACGAGGCTTCCGCCAACCAAGTGGTTGTGAAATCCGCTCAGGCCATAGTCTCACTGCAAACGGGTCGGCCTCCGCTTCTGCAGTCCCCAGCACCGGCAGACGGGCCCGATAACGTTCTTTGAGTCTGCCACGGGCCAGTTCAGCAGCATAGCAGTGGTCACAACCTCGGCTGACCTTCGTGCATCCCGTGACGGGATTCCATGTTGCGTCCGTCCACTCTATGCGACTTGGCCCAGGCATGGTCCTCTTCCGCTTAGAAGGGGGAGGCTCGTGAAACCCGAAGAATAACCGAAGACGGCTTCTCATGCCAACCCCTTATCTTCAAAATGCGTGAAAGGCCCCGGGGGAAGGCTACATACGCTTCTGCAGCACGAGGATGATGGAGTCCGAGAGCGGTACAGGAGGCTCGGTCTGAGTGGAGATAAAGGGAACAGGCTGAAGAACCAGCTCGTTGATGCAGGGATAATCGACGAGCAGGAAGTGAAGGTGGGGCGAACGTACAAGGTCCTCTTGAGGGTCACGCCTGCGGCTAGGGCAAAGCTGGGTCTGAACAAGACTCTAGGCCGTGGTTCACTCGCCCATGAGTATTGGAAACGTTCTTATGCTGCGTCGTTCCGGGACGACGGACACGAGGTTCAGCTGGAGGCTCCTCGGATCGGTGGGCGAGTCGATCTGGTTGCCAGGAAAGGGAGTGAGACCACCGCGGTGGAGATTGAAACTGGAAAGAGCGATGTGGTCTGGAATGTGAGACAAGACCTATTGGCTGGGTTCGGTAAGGTGCTCGTTGTTGCCACTGATGACAGTGCCCTTAGGAAAGTTGAAAGACAGTTGGCACAAGCGGGGTTGACTATTCCGGGAAGAATCGAGGTGGTCTTGAGGGATGGGACCCGGAAGGCGGCCTGACATTTGGAGCGCTAGGACTCTCCCCTTGTCCTGTCTACTCGGACTGCTGGAAGACCAAGGAGACCTTCATTAGTGTATGCGGGTCAGGCTGCCTGCCTCAGGCTAGGATTCCTCTCCGCTTTCTAACGCGTTCGACCTCAAATCTCAGCATTTCCCAAGCGCCCAGTGCAAACCTAGGAAGAGGGCTGGTGCCGGCACCACGAGCAATCTGCAACTCGAGCGTTCCCGTCGAGGAATCAAATGGACCGAGAACAATCGAGTGGGCGATGGTGCCGGGGGTGAGGTCAGGGTTTGTCGTGTTCGGAAAGGAGATATCCGTGGGAAAAGGGAGTGGTGGGGAGAGGGTGGGTGTTGTTGAGGCACTCGGAGATATTGTGAGTGGTCTCCTGTGGATCTCGGTTTTCGCGATCGGGCCGATCTATAGAGCTCGTGAGAAGTGGGGAACCCGACGAATGCCCGCCGAAGTCCTCGAGCTCCCGTCACAAGAATCAGAAGAGAAGAAGACCGCCTAACTCCGGGCCACCCACACCCTCGACTCCTTTGGAAAAGCTCCATCAGGCATACTGGGAGGCTGTCCCAACCGTAGTTGAAGGTTCCTGAGAGAGAAAAAGAAACGTGGTGGCTCCGGGGGCGCCCGGTCCGATAGGATCAGGTGCGCAAACAACCCCCAAATGGAGCCACCACGATG
>SDBT01015148.1_pt1 | contig 12266 bp, 9 predicted proteins | sample 2277101 | NCBI WGS metagenome assembly SDBT01 (sample SAMN10404973, study PRJNA504765) | marine sediment metagenome | isolation source: marine sediment core GS10_PC15, 103 cmbsf | place: Arctic Ocean: Southern Knipovich Ridge | collected 2010
ATCTCTAATATTTCAAGAGATGGGGTTTATGAATGGTATATTAATTGTACAGATGGCGAAGATTATGTTAGTTCAACACCAAGAACCTACACCTTAGATACTGTTGATCCTATTTTAACAATACACTCTCCTGCAAATGGCTCTTACCATAACTCTAATTTTGATATAAATGTTAGTGCAGTTGATGGTAATTTATATATCTTAAATTACACATTTTACCTGGGTTCTACTATATATCAATCTAATCAAACAAATTGCTCTAATTGCCAATATTTTGATCTGAATGATACAATAGACATTACAGCTTTAGGATTAAGTGATGGAAATTACTCTATTAATTTCTCTGTTTCAGATTCACATACAGGAAAGGCAATAGGGCATTTGAAGAAGGCTAAGAAAGGAGATTATGTATTCCTGGTTAATGATTCCTCTAAAAATATAGAATATAACATGAGTGTTTATTATATAAAGGGAAATGATAGAATAACGCCTCCTCCGCCTACCAGCTCTTATATGCTCTTTAATGATGATGAAACAACTATAAGCTTCGGAATAAACTTTACAGCAGACAGGAATGGCATTAAACCGGCATTTAAGGTTATGACAAAAGATACATACATAAAAATATTCAACAGCAGCTATAAAGGGCATTTAATCTGGTATCCTTATTCTACTGACTTTGAGGGAACTTTATTGGTTAATAATGCAGAAAGAAATTATACTGTAAATGTGACCAGGATTAGTGATTATGAGGCTGATGTAAAGATAGAAACAACTCCAGAGCTGGATAATAATGACGAAATTGAGTTAAGATTTGATTCTATTGTTGGCTTAAACATAGTTGAAAGGCATTATGAGGTCACTATTGATACTGTAGAGCCTAAATTTGGCAATAATAAAACTAATGCTACTGCCACTACTCCAAAATATAAGGATGTAGTGCAAATAAATCTAACCTTGACAAATGAAAATTTAGATGGTTATTTCTTTGCCCATAATGATACAGGAACTATGCAAAATGGCACTTACAGGGATATTTCAGGTGCCAGTCATATTGTTATTGAGAATATTAGTATTGAAAATTTAAAATATAATGATGTTTTAGGGTGGCAGGTTTGGGTTAATGATACTGCAGGAAATATTAATGTTTCCGGGATATATACTTTGGTTATCAGGAATACTATTCTTACAATAAACACAGTAACAGTAAGTCCTACTATTGGAGCTGCTGGTACTGTATTTAATATTACAGCTAATGTGAGTGATAATTTTGAGATTGATACAGTAACTGCTTATGTGCAGAAGCCTGATGAAAATAATATAGCTACAATTACTTTAAGCCTTAATAATGGAATTTATAACGGAAGCTGGGATTCTTCTGGCAAGGCAGATGGAACTTATGTTATTGATGTTGCAGCTAATGATACGGCTGGAAATGAGCAAGAAAAAGAGAATTGGGCTGTTATTGCTTTATCTTCCAATGCTGAGAATGTTTCTGTGAATAGTTCTTTGGTGATTGTGGCGAACGAGTCTGTGGTGATTAATGCAGTTAATGAGGTGGATACATGGCTGAATATAACAACAAGTGCAAATGTAACTGCTTCTATTGTTATAGCAGAGTATTCTGATAATATGGAATCGGTAGAGGCTACAGGTGTTTCAGAATTAGGGAAGTATATTAGTATAGTGGTGGATAATGATACAAATAATAACATCTCTTTTGCTGAGATCAGGGTATATTATACTGATGCTAAGGTAACTGCTGCTAACTTACAAGAATCTACATTGAGATTGTATAAGTTTAACTCGAGCTCTGCTTTATGGTATGTTATAAGCCCTGGTGGTGTTGATACTGTTCTTAATTATGTGTGGGGGAATGTTTCGAGCTTTAGCTCGTTTGGTGTGTTTGGAGATACCATAGTTTCTTCTGAAGTTAGTGAAGCAGCTGCAGCAGAGAGAGCAAGAGGATTATGCACAGCTGAATGGGATTGTGGTGAATGGGGTGAATGCTTGGCTTCTGGCGTACAAAAGAGAGAATGTGTAAGGATAGGAACGTGCTTTATGGGTGAGCCAGAAGAAGAAAGAGAATGTGATTATACCCCTCCAGAAGTTATCAAGCCAAAAGAAACCTGTTTTGATAGCATTAAAAACCAGAATGAAGAAGACATTGATTGTGGGGGAGTTTGTAAACCATGTAAGGTTGAATTGCCTGCCCCTAAGAAATTAAGCATATTTAAAAAATTAATTCTATCTTTAATTGTTTTGATAGTAGCAATAATTATTTTGTTTGATGTAGATTATTGCTCTAGAAAAGAAGAGAAGAAAGAAGAATTAGATATAAAAAATACGTATAAAAGACTAAGATAATTCACATTAAAACCTTAAATGTAAAGAAATTCTAAGATTTCTTCCCAAACAAATTCTTTACCCAATTTATCATTCTAACGAAAACATTGGGCTTTTTTTCTTCCCCAATCTCCTCCTCTTCAACATCTTCAGTATCTTGCTCTCCTTTCTCTACATCTTCCTTTTGAGATTCTCTTTCTTCAACAACTTTTTTTTGTTCTTCTTCAATACCTTCCGGCTTTTCCCCATGTAAAACCTTAACATCATCTATTCTTTTCAGAATTACCAATTCCCCATCAACTTTTGTATTAACTGTTGTTTTAAATTCGATTTCATCCTCTTTATAACCCTCTGGAACAACCACAGAATAGGAATAAACCTTCTTTTCCTCATTAGGACCAAGTTTCTCTAAATATCCTACAACATCTCCCATTAAGGAAGACCTTATCTCTTTTGGAAAGATATCCGAAACATCAATAGAATCAACAACTTTATTTTTCTGGTTTTTTACCTTGATTACTATTTTTATCTCATCTCCGGGATAAAATTCCTCCTTATTCAATTCCCTTATTATCTGTATTATTTTAGGTGGAGCCGTAATAGTTAATTGCGCTGATTTCTCGAATGTGCGTGTTTTTCCTGAAGAAGAAACATATGACCCGCTTATCTTTACATTATATTTCTTATCCTCCCCTACATAAGGGGCAGTTAATTTCTTCTTAAAAACATCATAAGTGGAACCAGCGGCTATATTTCTTTTCTCCCCCACATCATCAAATAAGTCACTTTCAACCTTAATACTAACATTCTTTATCTCTTCCTTGCCATAATTCTTAATAGCTATATAAATATTGTAAGGAGAGTTGGATTTTACCTTGGAGGTTACATTTAGAATAGGTATTATATTAGACAATCCAACATTAAATGATTTCTCTAATTCTTCTTTAAAGCTTTTACCAGCTATTTTAATATCTGCGGATGTCGCTATTTTGAAGCTCCCTACCCTTGTGGATTTTACTCTGATAAAAAAAGTTTTACTTTCTTTTTTTTCTAATGTTCCTGTAAAAGTTAATTTATTCTCTCCTTTTTTTAATTCTGTAGAAGCACTTACTAAACTAAGTTTAGAAGGGAAACTAATCTCCAAATTCTCTATACTCAATCTTCTAGATTCACCTTTATTAGTTATTGTTAGATTATAGATCACTATTTCATTTTTATCCGCTGCTTCTGTAGAAATTCCCTCTGCAATACTAAAAGGTTTTTGCACATCTATTGTCACAGAAGAAGACTTCTTTATTTTCTCCTTGCCCTCAAATTGATATGAAACTGTCGCTATAGAATCAAAAGAGACAACATCCTCTGCTTTTATTGTGTAGGTAAATTTCTCTTCTTCTCCTGCATTCAGGCTGCCTTCCCATTTTGCAGTATTTCCGATATAATAAACCTTTATTCCACTAGGATATCTATCCATATACTTAACATTCCCTGCTATCTTATCGCCTTCATTCTTTAAAGTAACCGTAACTGTTACTTCCCCACCCAGATCTGGTTTAGTAGTAGAAAAGCTTCTTTCGATAGACACGTCTGGTTCCAAACTCTCTATTTTAACCTTAATCTTAGAACCATCAACCCCTTCAAAGCAGTATCTTATATTTCCTCTTGTTTCACACTCACCACTTACCATAAGCCCCCCCATATCATCCATCTTAAAATTTAGTATCTGGCTTGCTTCAATATACAGAACACTAAAATAATGCTCCCCTGCCTTAAAAGTTTCCCTATTTTCTACCTGGCCTTCAAAAAGTACTGAGGCCATAGACACAGGCACTAGAATGATAAACACAAGTAAAAAAACAAATTTTTTCATTTTATCTTATTATTAATTATTAACATCATAGTATATAAAACTTACTCTACTGGAAAATTAAAAAGATAGATTTAAATAAGAGCATTATACTCGGAGGACTAGCTTTAATATTACAGAACTTGGCAGAGAGGCTCAAACTTTTCAAAACGGTCTATGACCCAAAAAAATTTTGTCACCTTACCGCCATGTTGTAAAATTATTGAAGCTACACGAGAAAATTCTGATTTATATCAAGAAAAACAGCAACTGGCCAACAAAACCGGCAAACAAAGGAACATACAGGTTATCATCTAATTCACTAACGAAAGTTTCTACAATTGTAGCTGTAAATGCCATTGCTAATATCAGATAAATATTATTCAATATTATAAGGCCAACAACAAGGGTGACTATTAATTCAGCTAAACAGCCACTTAATGTTTTATTTCTAAAAACCAAGGTTTTTCCAAATCTTTGCCCAATGATGGCAGCAAACATATCCCCAAAAACAGCCATTAATAAAGCTGCTAAAGCTATCTCAAAATCAAATGCAGCCAAGCAAATAATTGTAGCAGAAAGAAAATATACAGCTCCATGCATTTTTCTTTCTTCTTTTGCCCTTATCAACTGCTTGATTATTGGAAATTCCATATTAAGCTCTAATCTCAGGTATTCTATTGCCAATAAAAACACAAGAATAAAAACCAAAGTGAAAAGAGCTATTTGTTTTGAAACACTTTTTTCAAGTATAGTATAGAGCAATATAATTAAAAGTAAAATAAGATGAAATGCCTTTCTTTTTAATTCCTGTAAAAAACTCCATTCCATAGAGTATTTCCCAAGTTATTTATGGTTTATAAAATTTATGTTTTATAGGGTATACGGCAGCCGGGACTTTCAAAGCAAAGCTTTGACTTTTGCAAATTTGAACCCGGGTAACAAGCTGACTCCATACATAGTACTTGGGAAGCTCGTATCATAGCCACTAGATCACTGCCGTACAGCAAGTGGTAAGAACACTAACTTTAAATATTTTAGTAAAGATTCAAAGAAAAATAATAAGGATTACTCGGTCTCTTCCTTCTCTTCTTCTCCTTCAGAATAAGAAGGAACAGCTGCTTTGCTGATGATTATAATATCTCCTATTGACTTAACCAACTGGTGTGGCACAATAACTCCTTTTGCAGATCCTAAAACCTTGGTAAGGAAAGAATTCTTTGTTGCTCTTACTCTCCATCCAAACACCTTATTTGTAGCTAAAATTGACTCTTCAACATCACCAAAATAATCGCCAGTATCAGTAAATACCTTCATATCATAAGTTTCAGATACTCTTTTCATCTTTAACATGAAAATCCCCTCCTAAATTTACTATTACGGAATTGTATATTTTTTGTATAAAAGGTTAAACTATATAAATCTAGCGGTTTTTCCCTATTATGATGAAATATAAAAATCTAACATTAATAGGCACTTCACATATTGCAAAACAAAGCATAGACGAAGTGAAAAACACAATAGAAGTAGAAAAACCATATATAATTGCCTTAGAACTTGACAAGAAGAGGTTATACTCTTTAATGAGCGCCAAAAAAGAAAAGATAAGGTTTTACCATATCTTTAAAATCGGCTTAAAAGGATTCTTATTTTCTTTGATAGGCGCATGGGCTGAGAAAAAATTAGGAGAATATGTAGGAGTTACACCAGGTTCTGAGATGAAGCAGGCCATTAAACTAGCTAAAAAACACAGTATAAAGCTGGCTTTAATTGATCAGGACATTGAAATAACCCTAAAAAGATTATCCAAAGCAATAACATGGAAAGAGAAATGGAATTTTATTGTTGATGTTTTTAAAGCAGTTATTCTAAGAAAAAAAGAAGTTGAGTTTGACTTAAGGACTGTTCCTGATAAAAAATTAATTAAGAAATTAATCAATAAAGTAAGAAAACGCTATCCAAACATCTACAACGTGCTGGTTAAAGAAAGAAACGAAGTAATGGCCAAAAGATTAGTAAAAATAATGAAGCAAAAACCAGATGAGAAAATTCTCTCAATAGTTGGCGCCGGCCATGAAGAAGATATCATAAGTTTAATCAAAAAAAGAATAAACAATGTAGATATAACTTATTCTATTAGTATAGGAAAAACCCAAAATATTTATATATAGAGCTGACTAATATTAAATAAAATGCCTGCATTGACAGACTTAAAGGGAAAAATAAAAAAATACTATAAATTTACTCCTTCTGAGCTTAGAGGCCTTATAATCTCAATAATTGTATTATCATTCATAATATCCTTCAAGGAATGGGGAAAAGCCGAATTTAGTTTAACAGCTGGCTTATTTAACTGGTTTAATGCTGTTTTGATAGTTACCTTGGCTTTTATTGTATATAGTGCTGCACAAAAAATTGCCGGACTGAGTGTTGGTTTCAGGGTTGAGTATAAAATGTGGACTACTGGACTGATAATCAGTTTGATACTTGTTTTTGTATCCAAAGGAAGCATATGGGTTTTGCTGCCAGGAGGTATCTTAATCCATCACCTGGCAGGCCATAGGCTGGGTTATTTCAGGTATGGTTTAGGGTATTTTGCCCAGGGAATGATAGCAACAGCAGGCCCTATTGCCCTGATAAGCCTGGCTGCCATCTTCAGGATATTAAGTTCGTTTTTTACAACCCCATTATTAACAACAGCTATTAAGTTTTGTATTGCCTTAGCTGTCTATGATATGCTGCCAATCCCTCCATTAACAGGGGGCAAGTTATTCTTTGGAAGCAGAATGACTTATGCTTTTATGTTCTGCACAATAGTTGCTGCTGGGATATTATTATGGCTGGATATAAATGTGTTAATGGCGATTATAGGCTCAATAATAATTGGAATAATATGCTGGCTGCTTTATTACATATTCCTTGAGCAAAAATTTTGGAGGGGCCCTTTCGCCAAGAAATGGAAAAAATAAAATGACTGCTGTTTTTTTCAGAAACTGGGTAGAGATTATCGCTTTTGCCTTATTAATAATAGGATTTTTGTTTTCATTATTTGCGCCATCTGCTGTTTTAAGCTATATAATGATATTCCTGGCAGGTATGATGGGTGGAAGATTAGTATACCAAAAAAGAAAAAATCAGGTTTTCCCATGGGTTTTAATCCTAGTTGGATTCCTGATAGGCTACCTAATAGGCTCAAGATACGGGAATTACCTATTCACAATAATCCTATTCATCTTAGGTATCTCGATAAGCTATTATCTGCATGATAAGAGACTCATAAAGACATAAAATCATTTTAGGCAGCTTTAAATAATACCTTCTTCATTCTTTTTTTATGATAAAAGAAATAGCCAAGAATATCTGGAAACTAAATGTAGACAGCAATGTTTATTTTCTTGATCTAAAAGAGAAAATTGTCATAGATGCAGGGCCCAAACAATATAAAGAAATTGTCAAGGAAGAGCTAAGCAAAGTTATTAACTTAGAAAAAATTGAAAAAGTTGTTCTCACCCACCTGCATTATGACCATATAGGAAACTTCGATTTGTTCCCTAAAGCAAAATTCTATGCATCTAAAGAAGAGATTGAATTATTAAAAAAGAATAAGGTATATGCGATTGGTGATCCTTCACTAGCAATGAAATTTAAAGTTAAATTAAACCCATTAAAAGATTTCTTAGGTCTGAAGATTATCAAAACTCCTGGCCACACAAAAGGCTCAATCTGTTTGTACTATGAAAAAGAGAAGGTTTTATTCTCTGGAGATACCTTGTTTGTTAATGGTTTTGGTAGAGTAGACTTTCCTTTTTCTGACCCTGGAAAGATGGAGGAAAGCGTGGAGAAATTGGGAAAGATAAAGTATAAGATACTAGCACCAGGGCATGATTATTGATAAAATATATAAACTAAGGAAGCTTACTTCTTAGGTTGGGGAAATGATAAAAAACTTCGAGCCTAGGCTATACCAGGAAACTATCTTCAATACATGCACTACTAAAAACACATTAGTTGTACTGCCAACAGGCATGGGCAAAACAAACATATTTCTTATGTTAGCTGCACACAGGTTAAAACTTTATCCTCAAAGTAAAATTCTGTTTATTGGTCCAACTAAGCCATTAATTGACCAGTATATGCAGGTATTCAAAAATCATTTCGAGATTGAAGAAGACAAAATGGCCATATTTACAGGCCTTGTAAAGCCAGAAAAAAGAGCAGAGCTCTGGAAAACCTCTAAAATAGTATTCTCAACACCCCAGGGCCTGGAAAATGACATAATTGCAGGAAGAATTAACTTAGAAGATGTTTCTTTGCTAGGCATAGATGAAGCACACCGTGCAGTAGGAGACTATGCTTATGTATGGTTATCTCAACAATACCACAAACGAGCAAAATACGCTAGAATTTTGGCTTTGACAGCTTCTCCAGGAAGTGATCTGGAAAAAATAGAGGAGGTCTGTAAAAACCTAAGCATAGAGCATATTGAAGTAAGAACAGACAAAGACCCTGATGTAAAGCCTTACATCAAGGAAATAGACATAGAATGGGTCAAAGTAAATCTCCCACCAATATTCTTAGATATTCAGAAGTTAATTAACACAATAATAAAAGAAAGAATGCAAAAACTAAAGAAATGGGGAGTTCTGCATAGAAAAGATTCTGATTTCAAATATGTAAATAAAACAGAGTTATTAAGATTACAGGGAGAATTACGCGGAAGAGCTGCATCTGGCGGAAGAGATTTTGTTTTGTGGAATGCCATATCTGTCTTGGCAGAGATAATGAAAATCCAGCATGGTTTAGAGCTATTAGAAACACAGGGTATTGTTGCTTTGCATGCTTATTTTGAAAAATTACAGAAAGATGCTATATCTAAAAAAACAAAGGCAATAAAAAGACTCACTAGTGATATAAACTATAGAACAGCTTTACTAAAAACAGAAAAACTATTTAATGAAAAAATCCAGCACCCAAAATTAATTGAACTCCAAAAGATAATTGAAAAAGAGATTAAGGTCAATAAAAATCTCAAACTCATTGTCTTCAACCAATACAGAGATAATGCAGCCAATATTGTAAATGAATTAAACAAGATTGACGGAGTTAGAGCAAAGCTTTTTGTAGGCCAGACTAAAAAAGGAGAAACAGGATTAAGCCAAAAAGAACAAAAAGTTGTTTTAGATAAATTCAGGGAAGGAGAATTTAACATAATAGTCGCTACATCTATTGGTGAAGAAGGTCTTGATATACCTAAAGTGGATTTAGTTATCTTTTATGAGCCAATTCCATCTGCAATAAGAACCATACAAAGGCGTGGAAGGACTGGAAGACTGGAAAAAGGTAGAGTTATAATGCTAATGACACAGAACACAAGAGATGTTGGCTATAGATGGTCAGCACACCACAAAGAAAAAAGAATGTACAGAACCTTAGATAAGATAAAAAGAAAATTAGGTTTTAAATTTGCTTCTGCTCAGCCAACAATAACAAAATATGTTCCGGATGAAGAAAAAATCAAGGTTATTGTAGACCACCGTGAGAAAGGCTCTGGTGTAATAAAAGAGCTTATTGAATTAGGTGCAAAAATCATTCTGGAAAAACTAGATAATGCAGATTATTTGCTTTCGTCTAGAGTTGGTGTTGAGTTCAAAACTTCAGAGGATTTTGTTAACTCTTTAATTGACGGAAGATTATTGCAGCAGATGAGAGAACTAAAAGAAAACTTTGAAAGGCCTTTAGTCATAGTTGAAGGTGAGCAAGATATTTATTCAGTAAGAAATGTCCATCCAAACTCTATAAGGGGGATGTTAGCTACAATTGCAGTTAGCTATTCAATCCCAATAATATTCACAAAAACCTCCAAAGAAACAGCTGCTTTTCTGAAGATAGTTGCCAAGAGAGAACAGGAAGAAGAAGGTTCTGATTTTAACTCGCATGGTGCTAAAAGAGAAATGTCATTAAAAGACTGGCAGGAATATATTATTGCTGCCCTGCCTGGTGTTGGCCCTACATTAGCTAAACCCTTGTTAAGAAAATTCAAGTCTATAAAAAAGGTCATTAATGCAAATGAAGAAAAACTACAAAAGGTTGAGAAAATAGGCCCAGCAAAAGCAAAGAGAATAAAAGAGATAACTGATAGTGAGTATAAAATATGAGTATTAAAAAGACTTACCTAAGGATTAATCCTGGAGATATATACATTCCAATACAATAAATCTTAAATAATCAAGAGATAATTTAAAATTCAATGAATAAACCCCTTACATTTGTACAAATACTGAAAAGGCTGATTGCGAACCTTGAGCTGGATAGAAGCTACATGAAGCAAGCCATAGGTATAACAAAATTTCTAGAAGCAGATGAAAAAGAATTGAAAGATATTTTAGCTGCAGAAGAAATCGAGAAGTATATTAATGACGAAGTAATTGCTTTGTGTGATAATTCTATTAAACTAATTGACATGAAAATACAGGCAATTAAAGGAATATTAAAGGTTCTGGGAAATATATGGGAGAAGGGAGCCCAGAAAAAGAATATTGATCTTTTGATAAGATTGATGAAGCAACTAAACAACGTAATGGGCGAGGAAGGCGGACTAGATGGGGTAAGGAGCAAAAGGGAACAAAAAAGAATCATAGAAATATGCCATGGTGATATAAAAAGGCTTAATGATGCTAACGAAATAGTACTTTACCGTTTTTTTGAATATCTTGAATATGTAGAAAAAAAATATTCTGCTATAGTCAAGGAAATAAAAAGTAAAAAAACCGAAAACATACAAAACCCTGATATTGATGCAATTCAAAGAAATATATTTATTATTTTAGGATTTATACGAAAAGCAATACCTAAGCTTTGGAAAAAGAAAAGGTATTGGGGAAGAATCGATAAGGTACATGCAGTTATTAACGAAAAGCTAAAGAAAGATCAAGAAAAATTCATATATCTTTGCAATTGGGTACGGAATAAAAATTGGCTTTTTGAAAAAGTTGTTGTCAGAAGCTTCTGTAATCAACTGGAGGAATCCTTCAAAAAAGAAAAGGTATTAATAAGCGAAATCAAAACAGATGAAGAGAAAGAAAAACAAGCAATGGCAGATATAGTAAAGCTGATAAAAAAGGATTTATTCGAGGTAGAAGAAGTGAAGAATGAGGTAGACGAAGTTAAAAAGACAAAAGGTTGAAAAAATAGGCTCCACAAAAGCAAAGAAAATAAAAGAGATAACTGATTCTGAGTATAAGGTTTAGAAATTAAGGGGGGAATTAAATCTTTAACTCTCTCAATATAACTATCCAATCCTTAATTCATCATTACTAAACAAAAAATTCCTTTAAATTAATCAAAGCTGACTTCAGGAACAGCTTCCTTGCCTTCCTCTACCTCAAAGTATTCTTCTTTTTCATAGCCAAACATATTAGCTACAAAATTTGTAGGAATTCTTTTGATTTTTATGTTGTAAAGCCTTACAGCATCATTATATCGTTTTCTTTCAACAGCCACCCTATTTTCTGTACCAGAAAGTTCTGCTTGAAGTGCCAGAAAATTCTCATTTGCTTTAAGCTGAGGATAGTTCTCTGCCACTAATAAAAGCCTGCTTATTGCACTTTCCATTCCTTGTGCTGCTGCAATCTTTCCCTGCTTTGTTGCTGCAGCACCCCATTGGCTTCTTAATTTAGTAATTTCAGTAAAAAGCTCTTTCTCATGTGAAGCATAGCCCTTAACTGTATTAACTAAGTTAGGTATTAAATCAGCCCGCCTTTGATATTGATTTTCAACCTGGGCCCAGCTTGTATCAACAGTCTCTGACAAAGTTATCAAACTGTTATAAGCTCCAACAAACCACATTATAACTATCAAAATAAATAACCCAATTCCACCGAAAATAATCCAGTTCTTATTTATTTTTTTGGCCATATAGCATCACCTTTTGTTTTTAAAATATCTTCATATTTAGTAGCGGACTAAAATAAAGCATAATTAATAGCCGCTACTAAGTATAGAAAGACAAACTATTTTTATGCTTTACTTTTGTCTTTCTCAATTTTCATCTCATCAACTATCTCACCTAACTCAGCTA
>SDBT01015149.1_pt1 | contig 12265 bp, 6 predicted proteins | sample 2277101 | NCBI WGS metagenome assembly SDBT01 (sample SAMN10404973, study PRJNA504765) | marine sediment metagenome | isolation source: marine sediment core GS10_PC15, 103 cmbsf | place: Arctic Ocean: Southern Knipovich Ridge | collected 2010
GACACTACAGACAACCATTTTTATAAGGAAAGAAAGCAAGAAGCATGATAATAAAAAAATGTAACCATTATATCTTTTATCTTCATTCTTCTTAGACTTCTGCCATTCCCACTCCCCTATATGTCATTCCCGCGCAGGCGGGAATCTATCTTCTCTTTTCCATCTAACTACTATTCAATAACAACTAATACACTTCGCAACTATTTTTTTAAAAAAGAAGGATTTTTTAAACCTTTTGTCGTATTAGTATTAAGATATAGAAAAATTGAAAAAGACTAATTCTTTTAACCGCTGGTGGCGATTCAATGAGGTGAATATATATTCTTGAAGTGTGAAAAAAAACCGTCCCCTGACACATATTATACTACAGCTAGCAGAGTGATTAAAAAAATGAACGGGAAAATAAAAAGTGATATTTCAAGACTTGACCCCTTAATTGCTGCAATATATTAAAATGAATTCTCAAATTTTTTTAGGAGTATATAAAATGCAAAGAAATATTTTAACCGTGTTTTTAGCTTCTCCAGGAGACTTACAGGAGGAAAGGAATATTGCTCGATCCTCTGTTGAGCGGGTCAATAAAATTCTTTCTAGAAGAGTTGGGCGGCAAATTGAATTATTGGGGTGGGAGGATACATTGCCTGGATATTCACGACCCCAAACTCTAATAAATAAAGATGTAGATTCTTGCGATTTGTTCGTAGGTGTTTTATGGCGTCGTTGGGGCCAAGATACAGGCAAATATAGTTCAGGTTTTGAGGAGGAATTTATTCGAGCTCGTGAAAGGTGCAGAAAGACAGTAAAACCTGAAATATGGTTATTCTTCAAAACAATTGATGAAGAAAACGTGAAGGATCCGGGTGATCAATTAAAAAAAGTCTTGAAATTTAAAAAAGAACAGATAGGGTTAAAAGAGTTATTATTTAAAGAATTCAGTGATTCTGGAAACTGGGATAAACTTATTTACGATAGTCTGCTTGCCTATGTATTAGATCTATCAGTAAGTGAGCCGCAAATAGAAATCCAAGAACAATCATTAGTATTAGATTCTTCAAAAGGAGTTAAGGAAACAAAGGAAGCCGAAACTGATAAAGAAAAAGTAGTGTACCCACCCGCTTTGATTAATTTATTTGATCAAGTAAATTTAAAACTTAAAGGAGAAAAAAGAGTATCATTTAATTTTTGGGATAGAACAAGGCTTTTTCTTCAATCAAGCGCTTGGTTTTCAGAAATATATTTTGGAGAGGTTTTTGGAGCCCATGAATTAAATCTTGTTTATACTAGACGAAGAAATTGGGAAATATCAAGTTCCGAAAGCATATTTCTCATTCGTTCTTCTATTGGTGATTTTAATAACAATCGGCCTGGATGGTTCTGGTTAAAAGAAAAGAGCGAAGATGACTTAAATAATTTTATAAAACAGCTGTTAATCAATGACTTGAATGTATCTGTTCGTAGGGGAGCGATAAAATTACTGGAAGATACGCATTATAAAGCAGACCCCGAGCTTTTAGAAAAAGGACTAAACCATAATGATGAACGCGTAATTTTGGGAACTATTAGTCTTATAAAGAATACAAAAGATAGTAAATATATTAATCTTATTGAGCCTTTTATTAATCATAAAAATAGTGAAATACGTGATAAAGCTATGGAAAGTAAAATTGAATTACTTTATCTAAAATCTCCTAATGAAGGTTTTACATACTTAATTGAAACAGGGGCAAAGATTCCAATATTATTAAATAATAAAATAGAGAATTTAGATCTTAATGTCGACAATAACCTAATAATTAAAGCTGTAAAAAGCTCAGAAGTTTCTATGAGGAGGTTTTGTTCAAAGTATCTTAGAAAGGCAAAATTACTTTCAAAAGATATTTGCAAAGAATTATTTAAGGACCCTGATATTCTTGTAAGGAAGGAAGGAGTATTGGGGTTAATTGACCTTGATGAAAAAATTGAAATGGATTTTATTAAAAAACTTTTTCCAGAACCAAAAGAAAAAAACATTAATGCATTTGCGTTTGCTTTAGCTACTGCTGAAGTAAGTTCCGACGATTTTATTCCGATTCTATTTGAAAAACGCACCCCAGAAGATCTTCTATCCCAAATTGATTTTTATGAAATTAATGGAGTAGAGGCATATAAAATTTTGGCAAAAAAACATTTTCAATTTTCGGAAGGAAGAATAAGATTAGATCTGGATTCTGAATTTGAAACGTTAAAGTCGGAATCAGAAAATAAATTGGTAGAAATATATGGTGATGTTGGTAAAAAAATATCTAAGAACCTTAATAATAAGCCCGAGCTAATAAATTTTTATAGAGGAAGATATATACTCGCCGCTTTAGCTGGATTGTCGATACACGGAAAAAAAGAAGATGTCAAATATGCTCGCGGGTATTTAAGTAATAAGAAATATGAAGGGGATAACTTTGGAGCATTAAAAATCATATTACGTTTTGGTGACAAATCAGATATTGAAATGTTAAATAAAATTGCATTGAATTCTTATGGAGAAACAAAAAGGATAGCAATAGAAGCTTTATTTAAATTTTCAGAAGACAGGGATAGCAGATTAGCACTAATTATTAATAAGGATGAAACAATATACAAGACATCTCTTCAAATGCTTCTAAAATACGACTTGCCTTACAAAATTGAAGTTGCAAAAATTCTACTTAAATCAGAAATTGAAGATCGACGTTTAGATGGTTTATCAATATTACTAGGTTCTTTAAACGAGATTGAACTTGAAAAATTTTTAGATGATTACCTTAGTCAAGGTACTTACTATTATAATGTGGTAACTTGGCTTGACAAGTGTCTATATGCAGTTGGGGTTTTTAAAGATTTGTTTAAATCTAAAATGTTTGCCAGATTAAGAAAGAGCAATGAATCTTGACAAGGGGTATGCAAGATGAAAGAAAATAAAATTAATATATCCAACGAAGAGGATTTAAAGCAAAAAGTTGTTCTCCCTTATATAAAAAGTCTTGGATTTACTTTAAATGAATTAGAATTGGAAAAAAACTTTTCAATTAGGTTGGGTAGAAACGTTTATCGTATAAATAATTATAAAAAGAAAGAAAATGCAAAAGGACGCTTAGATATTTTATGCAAAAGTGGAGATAAAAATCTTTTTGTAATTGAAGTAAAACCAAGTAATGCAAAAATCACTCAAGATGATATTGATCAAGGAATATCATATGCAAGTTTATTATTAGGTAATATTGCTCCATTTGTATTAATAACAAACGGAAAAGACACACGCGTAGTTGATACTATTTCAAAAAAAGAGTTAAGCGGAAAAAATATTGGCTTTAAATCTAAGTTTTGGAAGAATGGCTGTAAGTTATCTTCTAAAGATGATTTAAATTATAGGTATGAAGCTTTAAAAAAATTTGTTGGTTATTCTTATGAAAATTTGAAGTTATTTTCTAAATCACAAATTGAAGATAGAATGTCAGTTTTAAAAGGTAGTAAGAATGACCTTACAAAAAAATATATTCCTGAATTATTTTTAAAAAATAAAAAATTATATTGTACTTTGGAAAAGTTTTTAATTAGTTCAGAATTAGTATTTTCTATTACTGGAGAATCAGGCGTAGGTAAAACCAATCACATGTGTTATTTAACTGAAAGTATTTCCTCAAAATATTTAACTCTGTTTTTTAATGGAGCAAATATATATAAGCCCATTATTAAAGAAATAAGAGAAGATTTCAACTGGATTTTTTCTCCTAGTTTAAATTCGCACGAGATTTTTAATCGACTATCTTATTTAGCCAATACAAATAAAACAAAAGTTATTATTTTTATTGATGCTATTGATGAAATACCATTTCAAAATAGTATTATTGATTTTAGTGATTTATGCAGAAAAATAAAGAAATATCCAAATATTAAATTGTGTATTTCGTGTAAAACAAATGAGTGGGAAAAATTTTTAGAAGTTAGAGGCGACCCGAGCATATTGAAAGAGTCATTATATAAATCTGGACAATCAAATGACTCTGTTTCAGGTTTTAAATTGAATACTTTTAATGATAATGAATTAGAGTACCTAAACGAACGTTATAAAGAGTTATTTAAATTTAAAGGTGATATAAAAGGACAACTAAAAAAAGATTGTAAACTAGGTTTTATGTTAAGAGTAGTTGCTGAGGTTTATTCAGGTCAAGAATTACCAAATGCAGTTGATGATATTTCATTATTAAAAGCATTCATTAAAAGAAAAATAAAATTAATGAAAAGAGACGATCGTGAAATAGCGAGAGGTTTGTTAGAAGAGATAGGTAATATTTTTATTAAAGAGGAAAATAAAGGTAATAAATCTGGTAAAATACTTGAATCTAAATTGAAAAAAAACCTTGGAATGTCTTTAATTGATAAAATTCCTGAAGAGTTATTTTCATTTAATATATTGACAAGAAATGAACTTGAAAACGGTCTTTTTGATATATATTTTTACTATACTAAATTACGTGATTTTATTGTAGCCATATATTCATTAAAACTTCCTAGCAAAGATGGAGATGAATTTAAAAAATTGTTATCAGACATGACAAAAGGACCTGTTGGCATAAGTGCACTTCAATGGTATATTTCAAAATCTACAATGTCACAAAAAAATATTATGTTTGAGTATAAAAAGTCTCAAGCGTTGCTGCTAGTTAAAGAATGGGAATTTTTAATAGAGAAGAATTTTCCAAATATCAAAGATAGATTTGAGCCTAAGACTAATGGAGAAATTGGGATTGTTATTTCAAATTCTAAAAGCCCATTTATTGAAAAACTTGGATTTAGAAAAATTAGTAATGGGGAAGAAAAGGTAATTTCTGTAGAAACAGATACTATGGGTAAAAACTTCTTTTCCAAAGGAGTAAATTTAGTTACATATTTTACAAGCCATTTTGATCCACAAGAAAAAGCTAAAAAGTTTGTAATGGATCAATTAAATGAGATAGTAAAAAAAGGTTTATTAAATGAGGATTATAATATTAGTATTTTGATCGAAAAAGTACTAAGCATACTATATTATTATGGTAAAGAACTTAATATTAATAAGCCAAACGATGATTGTATTCCAAGATATAATTCTATTTTACCTATTGATTTAGAAGACATAAAAAATCGTATTAAATTATTTAATGCAAAATACTATTTTAAACAATTACAGTTTAGTGAACTTAAAAAATCAGGAAAAATAAAAGTAATAAAAAGGGCTAATAGGACAATTGTTCAACATAATGCTTCGGTATATGATTATAATAGCATTGAAAAAAAGGCTCTTGAAGCAATAAAAAATAAAAAAGTGATTCCTTTTAATAATTCACATGGAGACTTTCCTCCTTATGTTCCACTTTATGACTTTATTGATATTTTAATTAAAAAGGGAATTACTGTTATAAAAAAACCATTATTTCCCCAAGCCGACATTCCCGTAAACCGAATTAATGATGAAATTAATAAAATGGGTGGCCAAATCAATCACGTACCAGATATAATTGCAGCACAATATAGTGATGAACAATTAAAAAAATACGCCGAAATATTTTCCCCTCTCTTTATTAAAGAATACAATAAGATGGTTGAAATATGTTTTCCAACTATTAAACACAGCTTCTCTTTTTATAATAATCAACCATTTTATTTTATTATAGAATTTAATAGATTTAAGAAAAATGGATGGACATTGTGTTATGGATATAAAACAGATAATCTAAAGGAAAATAAGTTTGAAGTTATTATCAATCCAGCTAAATCAAAATTTGATTATAAGGGTAAAATTTTTAAAACTGTTCATTTTTCTACTATTGATAAATTATTTTGGGCTGATATTTATTCGAAAAGTCGTTCAATTTCTTCAGATTTTAATACAAGAGAGGCGGATGAGGCGTGTGTTTTACGCAATTGGGTATACAGCAAAATTGAAAATGAATTAAAAAAGTTATCTGAAATCTTAAAGTAGGATTTAGTGTGACAAAGAATCGTTGTACTAGCTCAATAATTCGGTAACTTTTTCTAATTTTGCGTAAGGGGTATGATAAGTCCAGTTTCCCGACGTCTTATTAAATTATTAGAATATAACGGGAAACAGACCTTTATTACGCTTTTATCATATTTTGAAAAATTACAGTATATCAAATGTTAAGACCTGTCCCCTTATATTTTAGGTATTGACAATTATACGTATTACAATAAACAAAGTTATAACAATAATCACCTACATCTACATAATAAATTAAAAATAAAATAGATTCTATGTAAAATAATGTTAAGGTTTTATTTATAATGAACAAATCTACCCTCAAGAAATATAAAATCGAACGAAATTCACCCTGTCCCTGTGGAAGCGGCAGAAAATTTAAGAAATGCTGTGCTCAGCACCTTGGTACAAACTTGAAGGATAAAGCTTTTGATTTTTTCGAAAGAGGAAATTACCCAAAGGCCGAAACGGCTTATCGAGCATTTTTAACACAATATATTATTTGGTATCACGAGCACACTGTACCTTTTCATAATGCTTGTCCAAGTGAAGCCGATTTCTTATTATTGGTTGATATTGAAGCAGTCATGGCTATTGTATTTCAAATAGCAAACTGTTTATACCATCAAAAAAAGACTGACGAGATTGAAGGGTTCTTAGAACATAGTGAACATATTATTTTGGATCCTAGGCATATATTTAACGTTCGATCATACCGGGCTTTCTGGCGCGGTTATCTAGGAAATAGCGAGGATGCCAAGGTTCTTCTAAGAAAAGCCGACTACGGCAATATTAAGCTAATTGCTGACAATGCATTCGGAAGGCAAGGTTTACTTTTTGTACTCGAAATACTTTGCTTAGAGTTGCCACTTTCTTCAAACATGGAAATTCTTCAAGTACTTTTGGAGCACGTCGAAGAGGATATCGATTTAGCTGAACTCCTTGGCCACAAAGCCCTAATATATTTCCTGTATCTTGATCTAACTTCCGCAGAAAAATTTATTGATAAGGCGATAGAAAAAATTAGGATACTAAGGAAGAGTATAGATCACGTTGAAGAACATCATCTTGTTGTCTCCGCAAGAACATGGGAGCTGAAGGGAATAATTTCAGTATCCGAAGACGCGTCAATGCAAGCAATAGAAGAACTTAATAATTTACTTCCACTTATTGAACGTGATATAGATATGCTATCTTGGGTCAACGCATCTATTGGACACATTTATGATTTTGTCGGGGGCTTAGTGAAAGCAAAAGAATATTTTCAACGCTCCTACGATCTTAAAAAAACCATCGAGGTCACCCTGGACCTTGCCAAAGTTAATAGCTTGCTAGGAAATATAGAAGAGGCAAATGGCTACCTTAATGAAATAAGGATTGAGGAAATAGATGAGAACTTAAGTATAGATTATTACGCTGTTCAAGCAAACGTTGCGATAAAGGCTTCAGATAAATCGTCGGCAAGAATAATTTGTAAGAAATTAGAGAATTTAGATATTTCGATTCCACAATTTCAAGAATTACGAAATATTATAAGATTTGCTTTATATGACATGATAACTGAAAAATCCGATCCTGATTCACTAATCCAAAGGATTATAAAAGGAATGTCCCGCTATTTAATTCTTCAGCCAAATATATTTGGAATTGGAATAAACATTAATGAGATAATAAAATCAAGGGAACACAAAACTAAGCACTAATCAGCGTATTAATTCATACTGAGCAATTGCGCTACGTTTCATTTATAGCCAGTTAAAATAACACATGGGATGGGTTGCATTAGCTCAATAATTCGATAACTTTTTCTAACTTTTCGTAAGGGGCCTGATAAGTCCAGGTTCACAATGTCTTCTCAAATGGTTAAAATACGGCAGTATAAAGTTCTTTATTACGCTTTTATAATATTTTAAGAAATTACAGTATGTCAAAGTTGAGGCTAGACCCCATTATTTATACCGGAGCATGAAAACTGAATTACACTCCGTGCTTGTTTACCCTCTTATTATATTATTGTAAATAACAGAAAAATAGGTGACAATCTTGGCGATAAAAAAAACAATATTACCTTTAATAGCCATAGTGGGTAATGCTTCCATTGCCAGAGCCTTATCAGAAAGGTTTACTGGAAGTAAATATTACTTTGCGATAATGGAGGAACCTTGGGTCTCAAGATTAGATGCAGAAAATGAAATTATAAAACGAAATAATCTACTTGCTTATATCCAACACGAACATCTCATCTTAGCTGGCTGTGGAGAAAAAACTCGAGAGTTATTTATGAAGCATTTTCCACGAAAATATCATAGAAAAGTTATTGTTATTGAAGAGGAGGCTGCTATAGACAAATCTATGGCGGTCTTAAAGAAATATTTGAGTAAAAGTACTGCTGATAAACAATATATCGATCTTTCAAAATTACAGTATTTAGCCACTAGTGAGCAAATAGCTGTTATTGAGAAATCAGGCTCAATTGGTGAGGTTATAGCAGAAAATTTTTGTATAGCTAATGGATATAAAATATTAAAAGTAGAGAAAGTGACAAAAAAGTTGGTTGATGAGGTTGAGGAGTTATTACGAAATTGGAATCTGGCAGAGGATAGCTTGATACGAAAAGAAGCGAAAGATGAGTTATTCAAGATTATTAGGAATAGAGTGGGGAAGTTAGAAGAGTTTGAATTTAAGCGAGTGGTGTTTTTTACAAATGGCATACCTTATGGAATTTTACCTTTTAGATCTCCTGTTGCGCATTTTCTTTTGGAACGGGATTTGGGTCTACAAATATTGCGTGGTTATAAGCGTAATAATGAAGGGAACAGCAGTTTTTCTTTGTCTATGATTTGCGATCCAGGTGATATTCCGGATACTGAATCAGTTGAAATTAAGAAAATATTCAAAACCAGGGGTATTGATATTTTGGATTTAAGTGGGCCAAATGCACAAGCTTATCGGTTTATGCATTTAATTGAGAGATATCCTTTTGATTTTGCTATGATTAGCTCGCATGCAGGGGAGGTGAATGGTAAGCGTATTACGTCTAAATTCATTTCTTCAAATGGTATTACTCATGATATTGTTTATGATTTGTATCCGAGTTTTGCACCAGTACCTGGTGAGGATAATGTAGCCGTTACAGAGTTAATTGTTCCTGTGTCTGTAGATAGTATTTCATGGGCTGATGAAAAACGGCTGAGTGATGATAGAGCTCGTCATTTCAATCTTGAGGAATTCATTAGAGAAATTAAACATAAGGATAAGAAGGAAAAAGTTATCAAAACAGAAGATCGTAAAGGAATAAAGTTTAGCAATGCACTTCAACTATATAAACTTTCGTGGATTCCAGCTTTGCATGTAGTAGGGGAGACAAGATATCCAATTGTTTTTAATAATGCATGTTCATCATGGATTGAAATGGCTAATAGATTTTTGTTTGCTGGAGCGTCGGTATATATTGGGACAACAAAAGATATTAATACAACCATGGCTTCTAATTGTGGTATAAAATTTATCGAATTTGCTTTAAAGCAAAAGTCTATGCTATTTTCTCTGTTCAGAACTCAGAAAACGTTTGTGAGAGAATTAGGTTACTCACCATATTTATATTGGGGACATCCGGATATTTCACTACGACCAACTTATCTAGACACTCAACAAATAAGAAAACGGCGTATTCAAAATGCTATATCAGAATTATCTAGAATGTTATTTGAGTGTAAAGATGAGTATATGAAGAAAAAAATAAAATGTTTTATTGAATGTCTATTAGAAGTGGAGTAGATTTAGATACCTCTTTCTTTGCATTTAACACTTCTTTTTCGTTTTAAATATTTTTTGACGATCATTGTCTATTACTGCTTCGATTGCGTCATAGGCATTGTTAAATTATCTCAATAATTCGGGAACTTTTTCTTCCTTTTCACTAGGAGTCTGATAAATCCAGGTTCCCGATGTCTTTTTAAATAATTAGAATATAACAGGAAACCGATCTGTATTACGATTTCACTTATTTTAATAAATTACAGTATATCAAATGTGAAGATGTAATCCCCTTTCTTTTCAAGATATTACTGAAAATTTACGATAATTAGGAGTAACCATTGGAGATTTTAGTAGAAATTGGGAACGATGAACAACAAAAAATTATTGCCAATGAACTTAAATTAATTGAAAAACTATTAGACCTATTTAAGCCTCCATTAAATATAAAAAAAGTAATTATTCCATGTGATTTTAATAAAACTGTTAATCAAATACAAAATATAAGTTCGTTTAATTCGGATAGGGGACAGGAACAGATTGTATGTGCCAAAACAATAGAATTAGAAAATTCATGCATTTTAGTTTTTTCTCCAATTTTTCATACTAAAGAATGGGATATTCAAAAGAGGATGAGTCTTTATTTGCATGAGCTAATACATGCAGTAAATCATAGAAGAATTCCAAAACCAATTACAAAATCACCTTCGTATAATCGATTATTTGTAAACCTATATATATTGTATGATGAATATTATGCTAATAGAAAATCATTTAAAATTACAGACAATATTTATTCTAATAAAAGTAAAATCTTTGATGATTTTCTTAAGGAAAGTTTTAAAAGTTTTCTTCAATCATTAATTAGTAATAAATATTACGAAAAAATTCAAAGTGAAATAAACTTATTTAGAATTCATGGAAACATAGATTTATATTTAAAAGAAGTACCCAATATATTTGATGCAGCAGCAAAAGCTATTGTGTATGTATATTCTTTTATTGATTATTTTGACTTTGCAAAAAGTCAGGAAAATTTAATTAACAAATCAAATTTTATAAATAAAAAAACAAAATGCTTAATCGATTTTTATAGATTAAAATATTCAAAAGATGATTTTGATTTAATATCAGGTGTAGATTTGATGGAAGATTTTCTTACCAATTTTGGGATGAAATTTGAGGATAGAAAAGATGGAGAATATTGTTATGTTTTGGATATTTAGTCTTTATTAATAGGGCGACGAAGAAATCCTTTAAAAATTTCGATTTTTAAGAAATGTCAGAGAAACGTTGTACTAGCTCCATATTTCGGTAACTTTTTCTAATTTTTCATAAGGAGTCTGATAAGTCCAGGTTCCCGATCTCTTCTCAAATGATTGGGATATGTCAGGAAACAGTCCTTTATTACACTTTTATCATATTTTAAGAAATTGCTACACCTCAAATGCAAAGAACTTGTTTATTGATAAAGTTAGCAAGAATATATTAAGGGGTTTTAATTTTTATGGAGAAAATAAAAAACAATAAACAAAAAAGAGAGGACGACGCCAAGCAGGTTGAAAAATCTAGTTGTCAGGAATTTTTAGAGCTTTACAATAAGCAATTAAGTAAAAATATTAAATTTATAAAGTTCGGTAATCCGGATTTAGGTAAAGGAGAACCCGATTGTATTTGTAGTGATGGACTAAATATTGAAATTGCTGGAGCTTATTATGACAATGTAGATGCGAAAAATACTTGGGGCGCTATAGATTTAGTTAAAAATCGTATAAGTAAAAAAGAATATAAGAAAAAATATCCAGACAACACTTTTTTTATGGACAATCCTGATTATGGTCTGTATGATAACATAAATAAAAGAGTCGTTAATAAAAATAAAAAAGAATATGAATATGTTGGAAAATTATTTTTATTAATACCTTCTCGGCCTGCAATAACTGACGAGAAAGATATAGAAGCATACATAAAACATTATCGTAATTTTGAAAATATAAATTTTGATGAAGTTTGGTTTCTTCTATATGATGGTCATTACTCGATTTTTCAATTAGCTAAGCGTGGGGATAAATTTCTATCAAAAAATAATGGAAAAAGTAAATTTAAAAGAATAATAAAATAGTCAAATTAACCTCCTTTGAGATTGGACTAAAAAAAGATTTGTATCATATTTAATAAATTACAATATGCCAAATGCTACGATCTTCTTTCTCATTTGTTCTACATAATCAAAAATTCTATCCTACAAACCCCAGTCATTGCACAATTCAAGCTGTACACTCTTATGAAGAAATAGTATAATTTTAGTAATTTATTTAACCGTACTACATAAATTAATTCAAGGGATAAGGAGAATTGAGAATGAAAATATTAGCAGTGGATTATGATGGGGTCATTAGTGACAGTGCTTTAAAATCTTTATTTATAAGTCATAATGCCTATTGTAAATATTTCGGTTCGGAAGTAAAAAGAAATTTTGGCGGGGAATTATTTACTTTTGATAATTGGGAGAAGATG
>SDBT01015150.1_pt1 | contig 12265 bp, 7 predicted proteins | sample 2277101 | NCBI WGS metagenome assembly SDBT01 (sample SAMN10404973, study PRJNA504765) | marine sediment metagenome | isolation source: marine sediment core GS10_PC15, 103 cmbsf | place: Arctic Ocean: Southern Knipovich Ridge | collected 2010
CTTGTCGGCTCCCTTCCGTATTCTTTGGAACATTGGAGCCTGTTATGTGTTTTACACTGACGCCTATGATGTCAGTCTGAGTAAACGTCAAGGTTATTACGTGGAAGGTCATTTACCAGACTATCAACCTCTGGGAGGAGGTCTGCTTCCAGCGACAACCAAACAAAAATATATTATATCAGCTCCATATCGTGTGGCACGTCGTCGCCGTCGTCATCGTCACTTTTCTAAAAACAACAAATCTCAAACAATCAACGAACAACAACAGCAACAGCAACCAAGTTTCATGAATCGTGTTCGAAAAGAAATCAATCCACCTACCTTTGCCGATGTTTGGCAAAGTGTGGTGGAACCTCTGTTTAGAGAACCTCGCTATCAATCTCATGTGGTTCTGCCCACCACTGCCATTATTCCACAAGATGGAGATTTTCTAGAAGAGAAAGAAATGTAAAAAAAAAAAAGAGTTTCTAAAATAAATATTCCTTTTATTATTTTCCAGTCTCATATTATTTTGCCTCGGTTACACGAAAATTAAACAACCATGTCAGGTTCAAGGAAAAAAGGCCAATTGGCCATATTCCAGTTTTACCAGGTAATCATATCACCAGGGGAAACCCACCGCAGGGCTCTTGAGAACTTAATAAGCGGATTGTCAGAGGCGGGCAAAAAGAAAATGAGAAACCTCCCGAAGAATGTGAGACTGCGTCTTGCATTTCAAGCTGCTGAAACGGAGGCTGTGGATGCGGTAAGTCGTAAACTCACAGCGGTCATCAAAAAGAGGGCTCTGCAATATGTGATAAATTTCGAACCTCAATTATTATTAATGTATTTCACGGAATTGATTCTTACTTTAGGTTTGGAAGAGGGTTCTTTAGAGGTACACTCAGAAGCCGAGACTGTCCTTTTGGATATCTTTCGGGCTCTGGGCAGGTCTATTCGGAAGTATAACCCGAAGGCTGGTTTGTCCCTCATAGGACAACTAGGATTTTTTAGGAGGAAACGTCAGGAATACCAACGTAAGAAAACAATCAATTCCTTATTCCTGGCCTTAGATTCTAGACTTCAAGAAGCCATGGGACTGGTGGACATCCAAGTCTACAACACACCTCGGCCCACACTCCCAAAAGATGCTTTAGAATCGATTCAAAAACGTGCTATTTCCGATGCTTTTGCCATTCTCCAAACCTTGCCAAAGCTGGATCGAATCTTTAAGATAAAGGCCATTTTGCAACGCATCGTCAGTCCCTTGGCCAAAAAGATATTGTCCAGCTTTGAGACCAAAGAGACGATTACTCTGGCACAATTAATGAACATTCAATCAGACGTGTCTCTGGCAAGAGATGTCTTGAAAAATGTAGTTTCCCCAGCAAGACGAAGAATTGAATCCTCGGCACCACCAAAGAAAATATTACTTTTGACATACGATCCAAAAACACAACGGGGTTTGGTGTTGCGTCTACGAGCTCGATTGGGACAACATTTCGAGCTTCGTTTTAAATCCATTGGAGTCAATGGCAATGGGAAAGGAAAGGAAAAAGAAGAAGGAAAAAAACCCTTCCCTATCTTGTCTCTTCCAGCCGAACTCGTGAATTTCATCACCATGTTCTTGATAAAAATCAATCCAACTTCAGAGGAAAGTAAAACCTTGTTTTCATTCGCTAGGAGTGATCCTGCCTTCCGAGAATTTTTAGAACATCCCGGTTTGGAACGCATGACGTCTCAAAATGTTTTAGGCGTTTCTCATAGTCGTACTCGGGAAGAAAGACGTTTGGGATTGGAACCAAATGTCAAGAAACGATATCGTCACGTCTTATGGAAACTCAGCCTTTTTAATGCTAAAGATATAAAATCTTTACAAGACATCGCTGATCGCAACGCTGAAAAATACAAGGAAGGAGGTGCTAAGGCTTATCTTCCATTCATTACCTCGCAACGACCTAAAAAAAAAGTGGAAGGGGAGGAGGAGGAGCAGGAGAAAAAGAGAATAAAGATTACGCCACGTATCAGCAGTTGGCCTTGGTGGTATTTTCGTTTATTGTCGAATCACCGAAGTCTGGTTTCAATGACCAATCCTGTTTCAATGACCACTCATGTTTCAGTCGACAGCGACCTTTTTTCTGCATCCATAGTCACAGTAAATGCTTTGGAACCAGTCAGGGAAAGGATACGGCCTCCTAGACATTTCAATCTGCGTACGTTTACAGACGTACGTCCAAAAAGTTTTGTGTCTGGACCCGAAGGAGGTGATATTTTGCTGCGTTTTGGAAGACATCAACTCGCGAAGAGATGGCGCGATTTGCATAGTCAGCTCCCAGCTGGAGCCGATTTGATGGTGATTCCAATGGATAAATTAATTACTCGTGCTGGATTGTTTGGTTTCGGTATGAATAGACACATGAAGCTCGAAGGATCGATTCAACTCATAATATCGGTTGCGCAACCCATCCCCTTGGAAATTCCAAGAGAAGGTAGAGCTTCTTTTCGAAAAGAGGTTATAATGACTGGTTTGGAAAAGATGACAAAAATAATAGAGCTGCACAGGCAGGAGGAGATCGAGGTCAAACGTTACAACGTCGAGTTGACCTTACAAATTCAACATGCTTATCTTGGAAATGGGTTGACTCAATTCTTGGGACATCAACGAGGAGCTCGGCCTTATTTACGCTTGAAAACCCTGAATTTGCAACATGTCCATTTTGAAAATCATCTGGCTCCCTTGGACTTGTCCGGCATCACTGGGGATCAGCTGGCAGGATTACGTTTTGGACCAACCAATTTAAGCCACGTCCCAAAATTGTCTTGTCCATCTCCACATTTGACAAAGCTTCGTTTAGTAACTCCAAACACCAGAAACAGTATTCTTTTGTGGGATCTACCAGAAGATCCCGCACCATGTTTCCCCAAATTAGACCAGTTGCACATTAAGGGTAATGTCAGAATATGGAAATCTCCGCTGGTAGAAAAAATTGGAAAGTTTCCATTGTTAACCGAAATTTACCTGGAAACTTTTCCTGGGCATGACGAGGATCTTCTGCGTCTTGCAGCAAATCTACAAGGTGATAAAAGAAGATATGTCGCCGTGGATCTTAAATATTATTCCGGTGTGCTTGAAACTGGAGTCTTTGGAAATGTCAACTTTCAACACTTGAACTGGCCACCGGAGATGTAGGATCTTCTGCGCGTCTTGCAACAAATCTACTCTTATTAATTTTCCCCTTTTTTTCCTTGACCAGATGCAAAAAGGGGAAAACAAAAGTCCTGTATAATATATGTAATTGTAATTTTTAATACATCATTTAAGAACCAGACATTCATTCTGCAAAAAAAAATGAAATTAAAATTTATATTTCTGTGTATATTTTGGATCAGCCTTGCCAGCACCACCACCACTGCTAGAAGTAGAACCTCACCATTACACAAACAACAGTATTTTACTCGTGACACCACCACCACCACCAGAAAAGTCCATCTCCCTATTTCAATATCCTCATCTCCAACCTCTCCAAAAATAACAACAACACAAGAAGAAGAAGAAGAAGACGCAAGTGATGACGACGAAGGGATTGATTGTGCTAATACAGACAAACCTTATGCTAGTATTGTGGCTGTCAACCCTTCACACTCTTTACGAGGTGGTAATGGTGGAGAAAAACGAATTTGTTTGAATCGTGCCATGATGGAAGACCTGCGTACTCGCGGAGTTCAATTTCATTTGATATCTGAAAACGACGACCGAGCAAATTTCGAATACCTACGTGGTCTTCAACCTGGGGATGCCCCAGGAGGTGTCATGGGTTTGTATCATGATTACAATGAAATGATGGGTTTCCTGAGAGCCATGCAACAAACACATCCTAATTTGATTCGGTTGCATACCTTGGGAGAAACCTTGGGACGCAGAGAAATCGTGGCAGTTCAAATCACTCGTGAGCCTCATCGAATCCATCCGGCAAGACCTCATGTTAAATACACAGCCAACATTCACGGAGACGAGGCTGTGGGACGTGAGATGTTGCTTCATTTCGTGCAAGACCTCACCACCCGATATACACAACGAGAACGGCGGGTGGTGAATCTATTAAACAGCACTGAAATCTGGTTGGTTCCTTCTGTGAATCCAGATGGGTTTGAGGCTGGAACTCGAACCAATGCTGCCGATCGCGATCTTAACCGAGATTATCCAGATCAATTCACTGGAACCCCACGTTGTGTACAAGCAGAGACTCGCGCCTTGATGAAATGGTCCTTACGCGGTCCTGGAGCTCCCTTCAGTCTGAGTTTGGCTTTGCATGGCGGGGATCTGGTAGTAAATTATCCATTTGATGGAAATGCAGATTTTCAGAGTGGAGTCGTCAGTCCGAGTCAAGACGATGCTGAATTCAAACAGTTGGCTCTGGCTTATGCTCAACTGAACTCTGAGATTCAAAACAACTACAGATTCCCAGACGGCATCACCAACGGTGCTGAATGGTATGTATTAAACGGAGGTTCTCAAGATTGGAATTATTTGGAAGCTGGTTGTCTGGAACTCACGGTGGAACTGAGTCATCGCAAATTCCCAAAAGATACCCGTCTTAGAGACTATTGGTCTAAAAACCGAGAAGCTCTGTTGCATTTCGCTGAACAAGTGCATGATCATGGAATTTGGGGATATATCACTGACAAAAAAACTGGAAGACCTGTGACTGGAGCTCACATATATGTAGCCGAGCGCCCAGAAGGATTGCACAGTCCTGTAGATAAATTCTATGCCGCCTATCGCCACTATTTACTCAAAGGAGACTACACAATTGTGGCTTCTGCCGAAGGATATCTCACAGAATCTAAAATGGTACAAGTTTCACGGGAGGGAACTCGCCGCATTGATTTTAGACTTGCCAGACAACCTCAACACCCTCAAAGTCAATTCGGTATTGGTCTCGACCACAACCGTGACAACAACAACAAAAGAACTTTGGCTCGAAATAAATTAATTCCACCAGTGTGTACGTAAAGAAAATAAAAGAAAATAAAATTTTTTTTTAATAAAATGTTTTAAAAATATTGATATAAAAAGAGAGAGAGAGAGAGAGAGAGAGAGATTGAAACAGGGGAAAAAAAGAAGACTTTAATCTTGTATATAATCATCATCACCGCTGTCGTTGTTGTTATCTTCAGAATCAGAATCAGAATAAGAATCAGAATCCGTGTCAGATACGTTTTTGTTAGTACTTAATACGAGAGGACTGTTGTCGGTTGGTTCGAGACCACCAAGCATTTTAGTCAGCGCATCCGAACCTGGCACATCCTTCAAGAATACACGAGTTTTTTTGTGTGGTAGCGGTGGTGGTGACGAGAGGTTGGTTGAGAGACGCAACAACGGATCAGTGGAGACTTGAGGTCGTGGTGGTAATGGAGTAGAAAAAAAGGTCACAAGTTCTTTAAAATGGAGGCCTAACCAGAATTTGCCTTGGCCCTCAGCTCCTGGAGAAAGAATAGATTCATCGTCCACACCATCCACGTGTTCTCCAAAACGTTTTTTTAAATTCTCTCTAACTTTCTTGCTTTTTTTCAGTTTTCGTTCCGTATAAAATTTTTTTTCTTGTCCAATACGCATAAGACCACAGTCAACTTGTTTCAGTTCTGCCTTGGCATCATGTAACTTATCTTCTAATTCTTGGATATGAGTTTTGTGATGATTGAACAGGTTTTCTCCAACAGTTTGCCCTGTGTTTAAACACTTTAATTGGTCTGGTAAAGGAATAGAATCCAACGTGACGCACGCACCACCAAGGACCCAGTTTACGTTCCATGACAGTGCGCTGCCTTTGCTGTGTCCTGCAAAGGGTTGCCTAGAAACAATGTTGTTGTTGTTGTTGGAAGGGAGCGCGTCCACAAGTTTGATGTTTTCTTCTTTTTCTTCAAAATGAGATTTTGTATGTTTCTTAGACACAGTGGTGCTGCTGCTGCTGCTGCAAGAAGAGACAATGTCCGATAAAGTCTGCCAACTAACGTCAATTGTTCCAGCATCAGTAGCTAATTCCACACCAGGAGAAGATTCTCTGGAATTTTCGTCAATTTCTATTTCTTTTTTTGGAGAAGATTCAAGGCCTTCGCGAGCCTTTACGGCATGCACCAAGTCCTTGGAAATTAAAAGTGGCGCTGCGTAGGTTTTCTCACCTCGTTTTACTTTCCTTGTTAAACCAAACTTTTTCATCATCTTAAAATCAACATTGAATTCGGCTTTTTTCACAGCCTCACACAAGTTAGCCAGTTGGAACTTTTTGTTTTTCTCTTGCAAACTTCTTAAATATTCTTTCGTCCCCCTCACTCCCCCTATCAGGTGTATAACCTTTGCGTGCATGGGACGTGGAATAATTTCATCTTTCCATAAAATATATGGCCAAGGTTCGGTGGTGCCATAATCTTTGTACCAACCTACCCAGGTATCCATAAAATAGTCTGACAATTCCCTTGTGTGTTCCGCGGCGTATTTAAGACTATCCTCACAATTCGGATATAACACGCAGCTTGTGTGTTGCAAAATATAGCCTGTCTCGGCACGACCTCCAAGACTTCTGAATGGTCTTGGGAAAGGCAGAATCATGGCTGGAACAATGATGTCGGTTGGCAGAATGTCATCAATTCCCCGCGCACGATTCTTAAACTTATCCAAATGAAATACAGATTTTTTGATTCGTTTTTGTGAGACTTGGGATTTTTTTTTCTTTTCGGTTCTTTTCCGTTTTTTACTGCCAACAAAAAATTTCGAGAAATCCTCCACCCCCACCTTGTCCATGGCATCCGCTAAAATATAAATGAAAATCTTGTCGCTTCCATATCCTAGATATGACATCTTTTCCATCCCTTTTCCACGGCGATTTTGTACCCCTAACTTCAGCTCGTGCATGATTTTAAGCATTTTCACACTGATTCGAATCGGATTGAAGCTGAACGAGCTAATTGGGCACACAAAATCATAATATTCTGCACCACCACCACCTTTAGACAAATCAAACGGGATCTTTCCAACTGTGTGCAGCCCCAGATAATTTTTATTTAAATTTTTTCTGTGCTTTTGCCAGCCGGGTTCAGTTTTATCCAATTTTTTGTAATGATTGTCATGATAACCATTGCCGCTCTTGGGTTTGCTCCACCGGAGCACACGACGACACTCCCATAGAATAGATTTAACTTCTTTGTCCATCTTAAAATTTTTTTCTTTTTGTATTTATACTTAAGTTTTGTTTTTTTTTCTGAATTTTTTTTTATCCCAATATTTTTTTTTTTTGAAATTAAGACGGCTGACGAAAAAAATTCAAAAAAAAAATTATTTATTTATATTTTTACATCTTTCCATTTCCAAGCGCTTTGAATTTGGCTCGATCAATAGTTATTCCAGTCTGTTTTTCAAAGCAATTAATCCATCGATCAGGATCACATGTGACACAAACAACTCCCTGTGAACACATTTCAATTGGTATGCTGCATTGCTTTTTGCACCGTTGACAATATACACGCGAAGTGCAGTACTTACTGAATCCTTTTTGAATATGATCTTCCGTACTACGATTTGCCATAGTCGTATTTATTATTATTATTATTATTATTTGTAAGTTGGCAATATTTTTCTTTGGATTTTCTTTTTTGAAATTAAGACGGCTGACGAAAAAAAATTAAAATATTTATTTATAATTTAAAAAATACAAAATATTATGTTATTGTTTAGTTTTCATCATCACTATCATCACTACCATCACCAGATTCGTCGCTATCTTGGTATTCAAAGGTAAGTCCAATAAGGTGGTCAAAATGATCTTCAGTCAGGTTGCCAGAGTCATAACCTATTGAAGATATCAGATATTTGGAGAGTTTTCCTGAGACTACGTAGGCCACCGTGGGTGGCATGCCTAAGAAGTTCTTGAAAGTATGATGTCGAAACACAAGATTGTCTTCCTGATCTTTCAATTTCTTAAATCCATAATGTTTCTGCAAGATTTCTGATTGTCTGGACAATGGATTTGCATAAATACGACTGACATTGCAGTTCTGAGCATATTTGATAATCCAAGGAATGAACAATCTATTTGTACTTGTATATTGATGCTCTGGAAATAGAATCTTGCATAACATGAAGGGTACTGAGGTTGTGATAGATTGAAATCCAAGACTTCTAGGTACATAAATTCCATCTCTGACGGATAGCATTCCAGCCAGCCTCTCTTCTCCAAGTTCCCAAAATCCCTTGCTGCCACGAAATATAAACACAGAAGCAACCACAATGTTTTCTATTTTCAAGCGCAGGAACAACCAAGAAGTGTCCTCGAATTTATGGATTTTACCATCATTGTCTTTTAAAACAGCAGCAGCAGCAGCAGGAGAATAATTATCAAATTCCTTGAAAACTTCTTGCATTGAATCAAAGATATCCTGAGCCCTATCAGATTCATCTAAGTTCTTTTCTGCAGCCTGGCAGATATCTTGAAATGTAACTTTGACACCACCTAATTGCATAATTTCTTGTACTTCCTCCAGCATCGCAGTACAGTCCTCAAGCTTCCTAGTTTCGAGACAATTGAGAAATTCCATATTCTTGACAGCATACTTCTTAATCAGCTTCAGATTTTCAAGAGTAGGTCGGAGGGAAGAGACCTTAGTCTTGGAGTTCAATTTGGTTTCAGGAGTACATTTTCGTTTGGGTTCGTAGGGAATGCGATTATTTGCCTTTGTCAACACTATCCTTATTGATTCTTTCATAAGTTCCCTTTCAGATCGTTTTCTATTCATTTTTAAAGTTCTTGGAATAATATTAATGTTTATGTTTATGTTTATGTTATTATTTATTTTTTTTTTATTTTTAAATATATTTTTTCGGAAATTAAACGGCTGACCAAAAAATTTTCATTTTTTTTTCGTCAGGCGTCTTATTTTTTTTTTCGTTTTTGAAAAACAAAATTAAAAAAAAAATAAAATAAAATGCAATTCAAGTTTCTAAAAACGAAAAAAAAAATGGCAAGTCCTGTTATACCAAACATCTCCGCTGCTAAAAAAGCAGGAGGAGGAGTTTCTAAAAGAAAACGAACGGTGAAGCCCCAGATTTTAAAGGAAAAGAATCTGTCGCACAAAAAAATAAAATGTGTGGGAAACGATGGAAAACCAATTCAACCTGGGTTTCGAGAAGTTGCTAGGCTGGTAAATCATATTGGCGAAACTCAAGTGAGTTCTGTTTATGATCCAACTGCCATGTCTAAAATTGGCTTGGCTGTTATGAAATTTGGCGGCAATTCCAAGCAGGTTCGACAAGCCGAAGCAGAAGCCAAGGAAATAAATCGTGAAACAGCTCTAGAATTTGTAGGTAATTTGCACAAGATTTATAGGTTGCAATTGGAAAAATACAAGGCTGTCTTGGATTTGTCAGTCTGTTGCATTTGCTTGGTTGCCACGGATGATTTTGAAGTGCGTGATAATTGGGCTATCAGGCAGATCCGACCAAAAATAGAAGAAGAAGAAGAAGAAGATCCGGCCCTGCTTCAATTTGTGAGATTATCAAAAATGCCTGCGGGGGTGTCTTACCCAGTAGGTTCAAAGTGTAATTGTAAAACCACTGCCATCTGCATGCCATGTTTTTTCAAATTGATTCGTGGGTCAGAGGCAAGTCGTGGTTACGTTCGAGTTCGATGTCCTACCTGCCGTGTGGTGTATGGTTTCAAGGTTGGAGTCCTGCCTCGGGGAGATGATCCTCTGGTTGTGATCGAAGGAGTCACCCGTTCCTCTGCAGGGCAGTGTCCATTTCGACTTCCAAGGATCGAGGAATCTGATTCTGATTCAAGTGCTGATGAAGTGGAGAACCACCGTCAAGCGGTGGTGGAGGGGGAGATACCAGGACATTCAGTATCACCCCCACATAGTCCTCCGTGGCCACCTCGTAATTATTCCCCCCATAGTCCTCCTTTCCCACCACCAAGTGGTATTCCTGGAACTCCTCCTTCTCCTCCTCCAGCACCTCGTCGCAGTCGGAGACTTAGTAGATCTACTGTGAATTTACAAAAACGTGGCACGCGTTTGTTTGGGTGTTTTGACAGTCTTAAGGATGATGACAACGAGAAGCAGGAGGAGGCAGGGGATTGGCGGACAGTTCCGTCTTCTCCTCCCCCACTTCACAATGAGGATGACGACGAGAAAATCACTCCAGAAACTCTTGCAGACAGAGATTTCGTTGTTTTTCCAGATGGTCATGGTGATTATGAGGAAGAGAAGCCTGAAGAAAAACCAGAGGATGGAGATATCCAGTGGAGAAAAACAGAGTATAAAGATATCCAGTGGGGCCTCCCCGATTGGGACGCTATCAAGAAAAGAATGGAAAAGGGGACGGGCAAACGCTTTGCCGCTTACCAGAAACGAAACAAACAGGAAACCCAAAAGGAAATGTTGAGCGGTTTCGTGCAAGAGGAGCTAAACGAATTTCAAAAAGATTAAATGCATATTTTTTTTAAAAATTTTATTATTAAAAACACTTTTTTATTAATCATTATTGTTATTTTCTGAATTGTGTTCCAATTCAACCTCGCTGCTGCTTCTGCTACTGTTGTTACTTTCAGGATCACTGTTGTTGTTGTTGTTGTTGATAGAGGTGGGGTTGTTGCCAACGGCGTTGGTGAGATAATCCTCGCTAATAATGATACTATCACTGCTGCTGCTGTCGCTGTTGTTGTCATCTTCATCTCCAAGTGTAAAAGTTGGTCTGGGGGGGATTTTTCGATTACGTACTGATGTCATTGGGATATGATTCTGCTGTTGACTGTACACAGGCATGTGAACATCTAAATCTGTTTCATCGACTGCCTCTTCATAATCCTCCATGCTGGTACAGACGACTTCCTCCAACATATCACGATTTTTCCAACTGGAAATCCATGCAAAAATGACAATATGAATTCCAATAAAATACATGCAACACATCATCACAGGACCCATGCCAAACAAAGCCCCAGAGCCTAGAGTCATTAACTTCACAATCTCTTCACTAGAGATCACAAAAAGAATCGCAGTGGTTAGCCAGAGACATCCTTGAACCACCAACCATTTTTTTTTCTGAATCTGTTCCAACAAATCAGTCAAACCAATCAAAAATAAACAAATAGCCACGCTTTGATATAACCAATTTCCAGTTTGGATTGCAATCTGTAACTTGGAATCCTCGGCAGAGTCTTCCGTACTAAAACCCGGATGGAAAAAAAGGGCTAGGCCCATGCCACCAAGTCCAATTAAAATAGATGGATCCAAACAGGTTGTCATAACAGAGTTTCTTGAAAATGCACATTTCAGGCTGCCTGCCAAAAAGAACCCACAGCCCAAGAACGCATATAGATTGTGCAAAGACACCAATTGGGGTTTAGAAAAGCCAAGGGCCACCCCCATTTGGGACAAATGAATGATTGCATACAAAATTCCAGCCATCATCATAAATATGGCAAGTTTCTTGTTTCGACTCCGATTGTAACTATTTCTAAAGTAATAACTTGGGCGAATCAAACGCATGCCTCGACATAGCTGAAATATGCCAATTGTATACAAGGCAAGGCCTGCAAATACATGATCTACAACCACATGCCCTGGGAAATATAAAATATCTGCTGCCGTCATTTTTTTTTTGTTTTGTTTTTTCTGCACAGATTTTCTAATGTGTGAAGCAGGAATGGGCTTCTGAAAGATGCAAATCTATAAGAGTTTTGTGAAACTGATACAAGAAATATCCCTTCCCCCCTCTCTCTGCTTACCAAAACAACTTCTCCAAGCAATCTATTCTTTCCTGGTACTTTTTATTTATACAAAAAAAAAAAAGATAGTACAGGAGATTCTCCTCCATGTTGTGACAACGGCGATGGCACTGGAGGAGGAAGAGACTGATCCTTTTTAAGATGACTAACACGAATTTTGCTAGATCAATAGCTTTATAGATACCTCAGGATTCTATCTGATTAATACAGAGAGAAATTTTGAAAGAGAAAAAAAAAATCAATCTCGGGTGTTTTTTTTTGAATATCACACCCCCCTCGGAAAAACTTCTCTTATTTTTAAACAATAGCCAACATGTCATTACAAATTTCGAATACGAATAAGTATGATGCCATGCAAGCTTCTCATTCTAGGATAATAGGGAGTTCTGGAGTCAATGAAAACAATTGGGAACGATTTTTCGGTCCTTTACATGGAGTTCAAAAACCAGAACCATTTGCCAAAGCCAGATATACCAATTACCAACTTCCAGAGGCTTACATTGGCCGAA
>SDBT01015151.1_pt1 | contig 12264 bp, 13 predicted proteins | sample 2277101 | NCBI WGS metagenome assembly SDBT01 (sample SAMN10404973, study PRJNA504765) | marine sediment metagenome | isolation source: marine sediment core GS10_PC15, 103 cmbsf | place: Arctic Ocean: Southern Knipovich Ridge | collected 2010
GATGTACAGCTAGTAAAAACAAGTATAGAAATAATTGATGTCAGTATTAATTTGGCAATATTTTTCATAACAAATTATTAATTATGGATTGTGATTCTATCAAAAAGATTTCCTTTAAACAAGCCAGATACTGGAGCGGGTGAACTATGAAATCATCATCCAATAAAAAAAGTTTAAAATTAGCCTCTATCTGTGAGTAGAGAAGCATTCTTCCTATTCGTAGCGTTTATGATCCCAACACCCTCGTTTTAGAATGGCTTAGGGAAGCCATAAATCAAAGCCTCTTAATTGAACTTTTTGGAAAGGTTTGGAGCTTGTAACTATTGAATGGATTATACCCTACCTAAAAAATTAAGATCCAAAGTTCAAGTTGACCCTTAGCACGCAACGCGAACCACGATTATCAGCCTTAAACTGAAAAGTCGGAGGATTATTTTTGCCATTTTCTGGCCAGATGTATTGGGTTCTTTCAAATTGTCCTTTATTTATACGCTGATACTCGTCTATGGTTATAAGACCTCGCTGCGAAATCACTTGCGCTTCATCAGAAGGTATTTCCGTGTCATCATCGTCCACAACAACAACCTTCCCTTCACTATCTATATAAAAAATTCTAGTCGCCTCAGTCCTAGATTTGTTATAACCCCATCCTAGAGTTTCCTCAAGTGGCTCTGCGCAACCGTCACCCAAAACAAGTTGTCCTTCTTCATTTAAGAAATAAACCTGAGCCTGCTCCAAACTTTCTACGCCTGCCAAGAAATCTGGCATATCCTGGATAGCACTTAAGACTTCTTGCCAGCTTAGAATCTTTCCATCGTGTATACGATCTGCCTCAGAAAGAGCTTCATATTGCCTTTGAAGAGCAGTTAATCTAGGGTCGGTTTCTTGAGCTTTGGTAGACTCTTCGTGAACTTCAGTAGGACCACCTTCTGCCTCTGGACGCTCCATAATGGTAATTTGTGCAATCTTTGCCGCTTCGTCTCGAACTGCGCTAATCATAGCATCACGATCATCGTCTTCTCTTAGCTTAAAACTATCAGTTCCTAGGTCATCAACTGTAACGGAAGAAATTTGTGCTAGACGAGCTAGTACACCGCGTGCGTCAGCTTTTAAACTCTTTCCTGCCTCTCTCTCATCTCGAACTTCTGTAGTTCTAATTATTGTATCCATGCTTATTTAGAATTATATGAATTAAGGATGTATTATATATCTTTGCAAACACTTGTCAACCATAAATTTGACCAAATGTCAAAGTTGTGTGATGAGATCATTGTTTCCTGAGTAGAGCTAGTACATCATCTTTTCTAAACCTAAAGCACTTTATTACACCCTGGCTTTAGGGGCACTAAAAAAACCGCTCCCACAAGCCACAAACTGCTCTCTGGCAGGGCACCGTGGACAAAGTTCGTACCTTTTTGGAAAATCCCATCTACATTTCTACATCTTAAGATTCAAATTCCTCTTAAAAAGACTCCTACCAAGGGAATCTTGACTTCTTTAAGTTAAAACCACTAATATACAACTCCATTAACCAATTTTCAAATGATACCAGAAATTTCAGCTGCTTTTGCCACAATTAAGACCTTAAAAGATTTAGCTGCAGGCTCAGACAACCATAAATTCTTAGCAACAATAAATGACCTACACGAATCATTAATGACTGCACGTGAAAAAATAATGGAATTGCAAGAAGATAACATAACGCTAAATGCAAAAACAAAAGAACTACAAGCCAAAAGAACAACTCGGGATGATATTGAATTCCGAGAATTTGCCGTGTTCAAAAAAAGCACAAACGAAGGCCCCTTCTGTAGTGCATGCTGGGACGACAAAAAAAAACAGGTTTCTCTGCATAAAGTTAATCGACATTACTATGATTGCCCAGTCTGCAAAGGAGTTTTTTGTCCAAATCGAGAAACAGCCAAAAGAGCAGAATACCAAGCAATTGAAGTAGCAAATAAAGCATCAGGGGGGCTAAAGTATTAATATGACAAAACTAATGAATTTCTATCTTCCTTCATTATGGGAATGCATTATCAACAGAGATTTCGACCTTATCACCACCATACTTAAAATCTCTGATGAGAATTTAAAAGAAAAAATGACAACTTTAAGTCATGAATATAAAGAAACATTAAAAAAATGCGGTACTTTTGAACTTGAAGAACAAGCAGAAATTCATTTTGAGGAACTCTTACAAGAATATGCTCAATTACCAAATATACTTTATACTTCACTTTTTTTATCGAGCTATGCACTTTTAGAACAAAAAATGGCTAAACTCTGCGAAGAATACCAAACTACAAACAAAACCGATATTAAACTAAAGGATCTGAATGGCAAAGGCATAAAAAAAACTAAATTATATTTAAGAAAAGTTGCAGGTATAGCTGAGAAAGATTTTAAAAATTGGGAAAAAATTAGTATCTACAATAAAATTAGAAATTGCATATTACATAACGGAGGTATCATTCAAGATAAAGATTTAAAATGCCTTAACAACTTTAAAGACAAATACAAAGTACTCGAAATAAATAATGATAACAGTATGGAACTAAGTAAAAAATTCTGTGAGCAAAACTTTAAAATATCAAACATACTACTAACAAGATTAGGGGCAATCATTTACAACTAACATCACATTATATTAAGTTTTCCTCCTCTTTTCTTAAAAGCCTCCTCCCCACCCTCCAAAATGTCACAAACATGCTCCCTAATTCCTTGCCTCTTCAATGTATCTGCTTCAGTGTCATCAAGTAACCTCGTAACTTCAAGCCCACCGCTCAAATAGTTAAATGCTCTCCTATCACTATTAGGGCGATCAGCAGCATGACGATTAGCAACAATGACTTGTTCAGAATCAGCACCAACAACTAAATTCGCATTATGACTAACCATAATAATCTGACGCTCTCTTTTTTTGCTCTTAATGAAAGGAACAATAACATCGGAAATCGAACGACTATCAAGATCATCTTCTGGTTGATCAATAAGCAAGGGCCATTTTTCACGTTTATTACCAAGAATTAGTTTAAGATAAACGAGAGCACGTTTACCAGGTGTCATAGAAAAAGGATGTGACCCTCCAATCCTATCTCCTTCAAATTCAGCTATCAAACTAGTGTATTCCGTACTTTGGCAAACTATCTTAAAAGTAGTAACAATCCCAACACTATCGGAAGATATTTTCAACTTCCCCTCCAATAAAGCTACAAGCAGTTTTTTCGAGTTTTCAATAAAAGCGTTATAATCAAATTCTTTTCCATCCTCTTTTGTAACCCAATACTCAATTTTTTCATCCCACTCCGTGGAATTATGAAAATTAAGTTTTTTAGCAATCTCTTTAACCCTTGCAGAATCTATTTTAAGTTCAGCACCAATAGTTAAGTCATTATCAACCTCATAATTAATAGACTCTACGTGTTCAACCATCAAATCATGACGCATCTTGATAAAACCAACAAGCCTATCCATGCTTTCGCCTATAAGAGATTGATGTTTTTTACCTTCACCTTTATATTCATTCAACTTTAATAAGCCCTCATCAATTTTCTTCTTCCTTCCAAATAAAGCCTTAACTTTTTCAGATTTCTCAACTTTCAGAAATAATTTTTTATTAACAGTCTCAATCTTAGCAAATTCACCTTTAAGCTTCTTTTTGCTCCCCTTCAATGTTTTAATCACTGCTGAAACAGTTTTTTTGACATCTCCCTCGAAAACTTTTTTCGATGAAATAATCTTAGAATTCATATCATCTCTAAACTTCGAGAAAAAGATTTGCGGTAAAGGAGAAACAGACACTTCAAATTCAGAAATGTATTGTTCCAATTCATCAACATCATTTCCTAAATCATCTAGCTCCTTCGCCCTCTTATTAAGATCTTCTTGAATCTCATCATACTTTTTTAAATTATCTTCAGAAAGATTCGCCTCCTTTTTTAAAGCCTTAATTTGATCCTCCAATCCATCAGAAGCCTGTTTTAAAGCTTTCTCATCGCCAAGATTCTTAACAGATTTATTCATAGAATCCACCCGAAATTTATGAGAAAACATATTGTCAATTTCATTATCAACCTTTTGTGATAATTCTATTATATCCCTGTTAAGCTTCTCGGAAGCCTTCTCCACGTCAGGATGAGCCTCAAATAACGTCGGCTTGATCAAGTCTGTTATGGTTTCATCACTATCAATACCGAGAGTTAGATACCCCTGAGGAATATAGATAATTTTTTTATTACCAAGTTCTCCAGGTTCAGAGACATCTCCATTCCTCCAAAACACTTTAATGGGAGGAACCGTGTCCCAACCATAACCAGCCGCAGGCCCATCCAAATTAATCTTTTCATTCTTAGCAATCACGTCAATCTGGTCAATCGAATACCCCAAATAAGAAAGTATCAAAGATTTTCCAGAGGACTTACTCCCGATGATCGAAGAAAGATTCTGGTTAAATAAAACTACCGAAGGAAAGTTATAAGAATCTTCTATTTCTATCCTATCAATAACTTGATGATTCTCCTTATCATCAGGTAAAACATCTTCCAAGCAAACTCTTTCGTCTAATTCATAAATTATTTGCTTCAACCCCTCAAAAGTTGGCTCGGCCTTCACATAACTAAATTTCTCCCCTAAACACAATCGCTCCTCCCTCGTTCCTGTTTCAGAAATAGACCGACAATCAGACGCCAAGATATACGTCATCTCTCGAGAATAATTAGGGTCTTTCTTGTAAATAACTTTATGCATAAAATTCTCGTCAGGATATTCCTTTTGAGGCTTAGAAATCTGTGCAATATGAATAAATTCCTTTTTCCATTCCTGCACCCTTCTTGCTCCAGTAATAGTGCTTGGATCAAGAACTCCATTTTCCCTGTCAGAATGAGCAAAGATAAAGACAGACTCTAAACCAGAAGCGGCAACAATACCCTTAATTTCATCTATCGTTTTATTGCTAACGGGTATAATTCCGTTCGTTGGAATTAAACTTGTAGTAGGAGGAAAACACTGATCTACAATACTCTTAATCGCAGACAAATTAGTATCTTCAGAAAAAATAACCAATAAATGTATACCGCTCCCATCGCTTGCAGAAATTTCAAACCCAGGAAGAATTGTAAGCCCTTCACTACTAGCTATTTCCTGAATATAAGGTAAAACCAATTCAGATAGCTCATTGCAAAAATTATGATCAGTTATAGCAACCAATCTAAGATCTTTCGTTTTTGCAAAAGACACATACTCTTGAGCAAACTTTTTCTTTTGCGCCTCCGTCGATAAATTAGGCTTATTATCCCAAGCTGGATCCAATGGAGTGTGTGCATGTAAATCCCACTTTCCCCAAACAGAACCTACAACATTGTGTGAATCTACCATATAATTTTAATAACAAACACAAGTACAATCTTTTTACACCTTTTTATGTTAAACATGCAAGTCTCTCAACAACCACAAACTCCGCATCCGTATTATAAAGCTTCGGAAATCGAGTTAATTTCAACGCCCCCTCTCCGTATGCACAAGCCACCATCCCCAGCATCATATTGATCATCATTCAACCCATCCGATAAATCCTCCACATACTTTGAAAGTATCTCTTTCTGTATCGTAGAATCCTGCTTTCTACGCTTCAACACCTCTCCATCTTTCGGGTCTCCGCTCAAGAAAACAAAATCAACAAGCCTTTCCTTGCAATCAAACATGGTCTAAAAGAGATTCAAGAAATTCAAAATTCGTTTGAACCTCCAAAAACGGTTTCCGTTAAAGAATCACGGACTCTCCAGTATCAAATTCGTACTCACTGGCAGGTCCATCAGGATTTGAACCCGAACTTTCGGTTTTGGAGACCGACGTGCTACCATTAACACTATGGACCTGTAATTTATCTTATTTTCAAAAAGACAAAAACATTCTATCTTTGCCATCAAGCGAATGCAACTATTTACAATTCCTAGCTCCCTTTTTTCGTATCTTTTCTTTTATGCTCAGAATGTATCCGGCATTTTGGACAAAATTTCTTAAGCTCCTTCACAATTTCGTCACTTCGACGTTTATCGTAATAAGTAACATAATTTCCTCGATTGCAATCTTTGCAAAACCAAGTACAATACTGACTTTTTCCTTTAGCCATAAAGATTAATTAAGTACACCGATTCTATCGAAAAATGAGACAAAGTCAAAGGGAAAGTCCTTAAAAAAAGACTAATCGAGCAACTCTTCTTGCCTTCCTTGATCATCACACAAAGCCAATAACACATCATTTTTAGCAGACAAAAACATTTCATATAAAAAACTCTCTCCTTCAGCATTTGGCTCTAAAAGCAAAGTATCGACATGTTCGTTGAAAAGAAATTCTAACTCGCCTGGACATAACTCCTTACCTTCTTCAACACCATGAATAGCAATCTTGCCAGACATTGCCTTTTGTATTTTTTTATAAAATCCAAAATATAGAGCATTAACTTCAAGAAAATCAATATCTATAGCTTCCATAAAAGCTTCTAACCTTTCCCTCGTGTCGTCGGAGGAAACAATATTGCCTAAAGCTCCTTCTATATCGTGGTTTATATTTGGCGATCCTGTGAAACTTGCCTGTTTAAATTTATCAATAGCAGCATATAATTTCCCGAATTCTGAAAGTTCGGCTGGGGCTTGCTGAGCTTGTTCGGCTGAATCTTTCGTATCAATTGAATCTTTTACCTCTTCCCACGTCGAGTCTATTAAACGAGTAACAATAACGTCACTTTTAACCTCCATGAATAACGCGTATAAAAATAGAGCATCTTTAATCTCTACATTATGTTTTTGAGAAAGATCAGAAGCCTCAAAATCACCAACACATTCATTAAACAAAGCTTTCATTTCAGCATCAGTCGAGTCCATTTTTTCTGTAAAAAACTCACGAAGTCTCGTTTCAAAAATTCCATAAACTAAACAAAAGTCATTTAAAGGAATTGAATATCTAGATAAAAACAACTCTAAATCCTTCGAGATAGAAGGCATTTCTAAAGCCGTAGACAAACCACCGCTAAAATGAACAGCTTTAGCAAAATCAACCTGTCTTGGATTGCCATGGTTTCTAGCATCCCTGTCCAGAAGCCTCGAATTCAAAAACCCACTATCTGACAATCCATCTACTTCATCCATAATAAATTTTATTGACAAGAGAAGTTTATACCATGCCCACCCGGGCCTGTCAACTAAAAACCCCCTCACCTCCCATAAAAAAACCCTGTAGCATCTTGATCAAACTCAACATCAGAAGCCGGAGCACTCCTTGCTTCGACCTTTGGCTGCATAACATGATTCAAAGTCTTTTCATTAGCCAAAGCATGACGGCCTCTTTGATCAGATCCATTCAACAACGCAGCGGTCAATTTTGCATTTTCAATATCGATCATAAAATTCACGCCTGCACTTATACATATTCTAGCGATAGCTTCAAGAATCTGAATATTTTCTTTTGAACCAGCAATCATAAGAGTATCCCCCGCTTTAACTTTACTTGATTTAAATAACGCCTCCGCACGGCTTTCAATCAATTCAGGCTCAACGTCCAAAAGCTTCACGCCCAGCAAAGAATCGCTTGCAACCTGCAGTAAAGTATCTCTATCCAATTTCACTCCACTAAGACGTAACCGAGTTAAATGCCTTGCTTTATAAGCTGCATCCAACTGATCAAGCAAAGGCAGTTCTTCATTTGGTCCTTTTATTGTCTGCAAAGATACCTTTAATCTTCTGATTAACTCATCCTGCGTTCTGCTTCCTTCGGATTTAGTTAATTCAGAAAGTTCTTTTAAAGCTGCATCCAAAAACACACAATAATCCTTTGGCGCTTTAAGAGGCTCTCTAGTCTCATCTAGAACTGCTTGAATCTCCCCTTCGAGAAGAGAAGTATCGAATCCCCCGAAAGCAAAATCATCTTGTTCAATATCTGATATTGTATCTGTTGATCCCAGAATGAATAAATTAAAAAATAAATTTTAAAAGGAGCAAATGCTACGATTTTAAAATCGCATAGTCAATAATTTCCCAAAAAAAGCGTTTTACAAAGCTTTCATTGCGACGCCTAATCAATTTCGTTACAATCGGATGGATTATAAAAAATGTCTCATAAATCACGCCGCGGTAGGTCAGGGGTAGAGCAGCTGCATGGTAAGCAGGGGGTCTCGAGTTCAAATCTCGATCGCGGCTCCAGAAAACCATTCTTGCTAAATGCTTAACCCAAAAAAATATGGAAAAAAAAGAATTTATATGCACCACATGCGGATATGTAGGAAAACCCAAAAAATATGTAAAAGGAAGTATCTTAATCGAAATAGTTTTATGGTTTTTTATTCTCATTCCTGGACTGATATATACAATCTGGAGACAAACTTCAAAACACAAAGGCTGCCCAAATTGTGAACATGGATTAATGATTCCTGCTGATTCGCCAAAAGCAGCAGAAATATCAAAAACGTAAAAACTTTTCAGTTTGTCATTTTACTGTTATTAAAAAAATCGCTACAAAAAAACTGTTGTCGAAACATGTTCAACATCTAAACTCTTTCATCTTAGAATCAAAATCCTTCGAGCTTTTGTGAAGAACGTTTAGATATTTAAAAAGTTAATTATTCATTATTCAGCATTGTCTTGCATAAACTTCTTCAAAAAATATTTACCCTTTTTTGTTGCACCAATTCGCCCCTTATCTTCATCAAAAAACTCAATCAACCCATTCGCATCTAAATAGGCAAGGTAGTCGGATGGATAAGCAAATTCTATTCCCCCCATCGACGCATATACCTTAATTCTCCCCCCATAAGCATATAGACAGGTTTTAACCTGACCCATCGCTTTCTTAAAAATGTCGTTCTCGGAAAGTTCCTTATATTCATTCTCCCATTTCTTTTCTTCAGGAAGACTAATTCTAAGCTCCTCGGCAATTGCAACATTTTCTTGCTCCTCTTCCAGAACCTTTCTTTCTTTTAAAAGAAACTCTTCTTTTTGCTTAATCCGTTCATTTTCCTTTCTAATTTCATTAGAAACGTCTTTCCTATAACAAAAAATGTCTATTTCGACAATCCCCCAAAGTATCACAAATGTAGCAAACGCAGGTCCAAACAGAAGCCTTACCAAAGACCATATTACGCTCCGAAGCTCATCCCAAGAATATTGCGAAGTAACATAATATATCTTCAATTGACCTGTTGTTTCAAAAATCAAATCTTGGTCAACAAAAAACGTTATATATATAACATCCCAATTCCAGATTACCCATGAAATGATAAACGTGCCATACATAGCATTCCCCCATCGTTTTTCGAGAACTTCTTTAACAGAATCAAGTATATTGTTGGCTTTCATATGTCCATCGTTTAAAAATAAAAGTAAGCCGATTGATTTTAGCATAAATTAGTAATGATCTACTATAGACACCCATGATCTACGGAATTAAATAGACAAGTTAACGCTCATTATTACTAGCGAGAAAGGCTTTTATAGGCACATATTTTGCGTCTTTGTTTTTCAACAAATACATAGCATAACCAAGACATCTATGATTCCCATCTTGAATATAAAAAGTACATCCATGCTTTTTTGCACTATCATTGTCTAACAAAACTATTGGCGATATATCAAAGTTAGGATTATTCTTCATGCACTCAGTGGTTGTTTGAAATATTTTATTAAAATCCCAATTGGGAGTCCCCGCAACAACATCCAGCCTTTTCAATGTTAAGCTTGCTACATTCTTCAACTTTCTGCCACTTGTTGTAATGCACTTCGTAGCTTCTATTTCGATGAAACATAGTCCGAAAAAAATATCTTGCGATAGATCAACTTCATAATGGTTTCTATATTTTTCTATAGACCGTACATTATTTTCTTTATTCCCTTGACCACTCAAAAAATCTTTCACTTTGTAATCTCCTACTTTTTTAAAAACTGCCAACATAAAACAAACAAATTACTAAACGCTAAAAAAATGATTCACAATGCTTTATTTCACAATACAAACGGCGTTAAATCTAAATTTCATCAAGGTGCCTTCCTACAAATTCACCTGCACTCCTCCAAGCCTCTTTCTTTTCGCTTGTATCTGGGTCTATATACCAACTTCCATCCCAAATCTTCGACAGATCCCATTCCCAAGCCACCTTTTTACCTTCTTCATAATATTTTGGTTTTGTTGTTGGAAAAATTCTATGACTTCTTTCAATTCCGCCTGGACTGGTAGTTTCAAGTATGACACCACTCACTCCATTTCTTTTATTTGTACATTCTTTGTCTGAGTATATTTCGACACCAGGATTGAAAACAACACTTGTTTCGTGAGGAATAGATTTAAGCGTGTTGAGCAATGTCATTCCTATATCTAAAATTCTAATTACATTTAATTCATTTTCTATGTGTTTGCCATGTACAATTTCATTTCTCAAATTCCAAAATATTTTTACAGACCCCATAGTATGTTTGGGAAGCGCACCTCTTTTTTCCAACAGTAAAAATGATTGATGTCTATTCCTATGATTCTTCCCTTCTAAGAGGCCAAGACTACCAACTAATTCTCTCAATTCTTTTTCAATTTCCCTGGCTAAAATGAGAATCCCTATCTTGGGATCAGACTTGGAACTACTTAAAATGTCGATTTCTTCGTCATCTACTACACTATTTAATATATTCTGAGGTATTTCTTGTACAGTTTCTTTTACACTTTTCTCAAACTTATCTATTTCTTCATTCAAGACAATTTCATTACCAAGAATTTTCCCCTTTTTAAGCCTATTTAAAATCGATCCTAATTCCTTTTTGAATACAATAACAAGTGTAAAGGCAAAAATTGGCCAAAGCAAAGAGGCTATTGAAGGTATTAATTCATTAATCAATTCAAAAGTTGTCTTTTCCATTTTAAAATTTAAATTTAATATTACTCAACTAAATTTTATACGAAATACTCTTATACTTCAAAACAAACACCCCTTTCTATTATTTAAATAAATACATATAATAAATCCACACAGGGTGCACCTACCAACTACGGCTAACCGTAGCCAAAAACATCCTTGCTTTCATACAGTTACATGGTGAAAACGAGTCCCCTTCCGCGGCTCCAGAGAAAACAGCTTGAATTCTGAATCTAACCTCCACAAATACTTTCACACGGGATGCCATCATTATCTCTGTCCAACCCTCCCTTTCCGCATGTAAGTAGATAATAATATGCCTCATCACAAGAGACCATATCCCCACAATTTTTGGAAATACCACAAGAATAACTTGTTGTTATTACTGGTTCTGGAACAAATTCGGGTTCCGGAGTGAATTCAGGTTCTGGAATAAATTCAGGCCCCGGCGCGAATTCAGGTTCCGGCATAAATTCCGGCTCTGACGCTGGCTTCGGGGTTAGTGCTGGCTCTACAACATCAATAGTAAACGTTGGCAATTCTCCCACATCAACAACTTCAACAACATCAAATAATTCTACAAAATCATCTATTTCTTCCACATCAATGACATCAAATAATTCTACAAAATCATCTATTTCTTCCACATCAATGACACTTTCTTCTATAAGAGTATCTATACCTAGAGAAAAATCATTTACTGCATCCTCTTCTTCAACCGTTGAACAACCACTAATTACCACCAATGGCATTAGCAATAATACAATCTTTTTCATATTTTTTTATTATAAAGTACGCCTATTTCTATTCTACATTCTTCCGCATTATTCTAAACAATGCAACTTCGCAGATACTTGACATTAAAGTGGCTCAATAACTTCACCCACTCATTCTCATTTCATCCACCTCCTCATAATCCTGAATTCTTTCATGAATCTCCCAAACCTGACTTTCAATCTTTTCCCAATTATCAAACGCAATTGAGCTACTAAACCCAAGCGCAATAAACCACACCACAAAAAGATTAATTAAAGTAAAAACAGTTATCGAATTCTTCTTTCTCAAAAGACTCAAACCCATCAGGAAAATAAACAAGAAAGGAATCATCAATAAAAAATAAAGCGCAGCCACAAACACCCAATAAAGCGCACCACTCAAAGCAACAAAATCAGTCAAAGCAATATCAACATACGGAATCCCAACTCCTGCAATCATCCACGCCAACACAAAACTCAAACTAAGAATCCCCGCCAAACCAGCCAACGCAATTGAAAGACCAATAACAATTCGGATAAATGCCACAAAGACCAAAACTGTTTTTCCAAGAACTCTAAAAAACCTATTCAAAGCACCGCCCACACTCTTCTCCCCATTTTTC
>SDBT01015152.1_pt1 | contig 12264 bp, 11 predicted proteins | sample 2277101 | NCBI WGS metagenome assembly SDBT01 (sample SAMN10404973, study PRJNA504765) | marine sediment metagenome | isolation source: marine sediment core GS10_PC15, 103 cmbsf | place: Arctic Ocean: Southern Knipovich Ridge | collected 2010
CACTTTGCCCCCGTCGGGTAACTGGGGATCCACCAAGGCGTCGATGATGCCGTTCACGGCGTCAAAGACAAGGTCAGGCGTGTTGCCGTTCGGGTCATCCAACTCTGGCGTGGTCAGATCGCCGTCGCTTAGGTTGGCAATCGTAATCTCGAACGTGATCGTGTCTCCCGCAATCAGAGGATCCGGCGCAAAGAACACCGTTTTATCCACGGTCACTCCCGGTCGGAACAGGTCCACCGTGTGGGTCAGGACGCTATCGGCATCCGGCGCCAACGTGGTGGAAAAACCATCCACGTCGAACGAGGCCGTGACCGTGTTCACCAATGGATCGGCGTCGGTGCTCAACACGATACGCGAGGCACTGATCACCCAAACTTCGCCGATTCCCAGGATACTGTCGTCGTTGGTGTCTCCGGTAATGCCCGTTATGAAGGGGTTGGGGGTATCCAGATCCAGCAGGTCGCCAAGCAGGTCATCGACGATCGAGGGATTCACCAGATCCGGGCTGTCGGCCGAACTGGTATTGGTGACCGTAATCGTGTAATTGGCCGGATCGGTTGCCTTGGAAATCGCATCGCCGGTCTTGTTGATTCGGAAGCCGGGATCGATTATTGCCACTTCGAAACTGTCGTCGTCCGTGATGTCGTTAGGGAAGTCTACGGGATTCGAGTGGACGACTGCCGTATTGATCAGCGGATCAGAGTCGGTCTCCAGCACGGTGCGCGAGGCCGTGTAGCTCCAGGTTTCTCCCTTATCGAGTTCGCTGTCTCCATCGGTGTCGCCGTCGACGAAGGTGGGGCTGAAGTCGTCGCCGGGGACGCCCGGCGTGCCGTTGTCGTCGGCCACCACGACGTTCTCCAGAGCCGGGCTGTCGTCCGACCCGGTATTCTCGACCTCGAACGTGTAGTTGATCGTATCACCCACCATGGCCGTGGTAACGTCGCCGGTCTTGGTGATCGTGATGTCCGGTTGGAACAAGTTCAGCGAGTGGCTGTCATCGCGAATGAACGAGATGCCATTGTCGGGGATCTCGTAGGTCGCCGTCACAATGTTGATCAACGGATCAGGATCGTCCGACAGCACCGTGTAAGACACCTGGAAACTCCCCGATTCGCCCGGTGAGAGCGTGAGCAACTCGGGGGCTTGGCTTGCGAGGTCATCGGCCAAATCGCCCAGCACGTTGTCGCTCAAGCTGATTAGGTCCAGATCCGGGCTATCCGACTCACCGGTGTGAGTGAGCGTGAAGGTGTAAGTCACGTCATCACCGATCTTCGACAGGTCATCGCCGGTCTTCTCGATGGTGAAGTTGGGCGCCGCTTCGACGGCATTTGTCTGGATTTGGTTATCCTGGCTACCCAGCGATGCCTCGTCGAGTTTATGGAGGAAGACATGGTACGGCCCGCCGTTGATGCTACCCGCACCCTTTCTCGCACCGTAACCAACGCCGGTCAACAAGAAGTCTTGTCCCTGCGCGAGGTGCCCGGCGAATTCGATCAGAACATCTGTCGAAGCGGATTCCCACGTTAGGCTATACGTGGCGTTCATGCTCTTACCCACGTAGCCGTCGAAACTTATCGACGCCGAGTCGATCGGTTGGTCCCCGTAGAGCCGTAGCGTTCGGTCGCCGAAGAAGCCCTCGTAGGCGCTGATTCTGTCATTGACACTGTCGCCGAGGATCAGACCGCCGGGACCGTCCATATCGTCAGGCAGACTCACGTCGAGGATATTCGCTCCGGCGTGCAGTGCCGTGCTCGTTGCCTGGAAGTTCGCCGGAGACGAGGGTCCCGGATCGCTCGCGTGGCCTTCCACCTCGGTCGCGTCCAGGCTGCCCGGCGCAATCACGTCGGCCGCTGCGATCGACTGGTCCCATGAAGTCAGGAAATCGTAGGCGTGCGCACTCTGCTTCTTGGCCTGGTGGCTGAAGGTCATGGTGTGCATATCGTCCGACGTGGCCCCGATACCCAGCAGCCCGACACGTTGCAGCGTGGAGATGCCCTCGAAGTATTCGGAGTTGTTCGGGTTCAGGATCCCGTTGATCCAACTCGGCACGCCCAGTGTAGGATCCTCGTTGGCGGCCTGCGTGAAATCCACGACGTCCGCTCCCGAGACGTGGGAAAGGACCATTCGGGGTTCCAGGGCCTCCAGGCACAGGCGAGGGCGCCGGCAAGAAGACTTCCGCTTTCGTCCGCTAGAGTTGCGCAATAGACCGGAGAATCGAGACGCACGGCGGCGTCGGGCAGTTGAGGCTTTCACGGCGGGATCTCCCTCGAAGAGTGTTCGAAATGGGCCGAATTATACGCTGCCAGTCCATTGAAACACTTCACAGAGGCAAACCCTTACCTCTCCGGAATATCCATGCCCTAAGTGTTTTCACTATAAGCTCGGTTATCGCTACAGGCTGGACTTTCACTATCATTATTCGTTTGGCGCAAGAAGAGGGGGCGGAAAAACAGGGAAGTTTCTTCAAAGAGGCTGAAACGAAGAGGGACCTGCCCTCATCCCTTCAGATCGATCCGTAAGTGCGCCAAGAGTTTGCGCCGACTCCGCTTCACGGCGTCGTAAGAAATGCCGAGTTCCTCGGCGATGGCCCGAAGCCTGACACCTCGGGCGAGCAAGCCTCCTAGTTGACGCATCGGATCGTCGAGTTGCGCCAAGGCGCCATGAAGCTGGGCGATCGACTCGCGCCGCTCGGCGCAGGTTGCCGGATCGTCCGCGTTTGCGAGGCTTACGAAATGGTCTCGTCCGCCCGCTGTGATGCGAAAGCGGCTCCCGTTTGTTCGGATGGCATGGGCGTATAATTGGCCCTTTTGAGCCTTCGATCGCCCAAGGCTTCGCAGAAAATCTGTCAGACGGGCAATCACCACGCGGCGGAGAAACGAGCGAAAACGACACCCGTCGGCTCGATCGCCAAACTCCGAATTGTAGCGACCGATCGCCTCGAGGACCCAGAACACGGCCTCCTGTTGGGCATCATCCACGTCGGATTGCGGCAGCCACCAGCGCGAAAGTCGACGAGCCACAAGTTCCCTGGTCGGACCGAGATACCGCAAGATCAGTTCGTCCCGCGCCGATAGGCAGCCGTCGACTCTGGCCGCCAGGACCAGCGCCTCATCCTTCCACTGCGATAGACCTGACGTACACTGTGCCCGTACCAAGGCAAAACCTCCCCTAACACCATCGAAGCCGAGTATTCCAAGTTGTCGTAAAAGGAGAGTGCAACCCACTCGTCACACAGAGTGGATTTCAACTTTGATCGTTTCAGCTAATACTATCCTCCAGGGGCCTCAGAACGAAGGATTATCCATCATTTTATGCGATCTACGGGTAGGTGAATACCTCAGGGGGTGTGTTACCCGCCGCGATTTGATGCTTGCTTCACGACATATATAATATGCCTCCTCACCGGAATTCGTGGGTTGGTTTCGGGTTTCATGCTCCAGCCGGTGTGTCGTCGCACCTGGGCGCCGTCGGGCAGCACGCCCGTCTTGATCGAATCTCGGCTATCGGTGCGGTTTCGATTTCGCCCGGTCGCCATCGGATGGATTTCTCCTTCCAACTGCACCGCGCGAATATCAATACGTCGTTGCTGATTCCTTTTTTTGGCGACCTGCACCACCGTTTTCGCAGTCGGATCGTACTCATCTGGGACCGTCTCCCCGCGCATTTCAAAACGGCCAAGTATTTCTCTATCAAACATCCGTCCTGGTTCCGCTTCGAGTTCCTGCCGCCCTACAGTCCGGAATTGAATCCCGTCGAGGATTGTTGGAGCCACTGCAAGTATGGATCTCAGCCCAACTTCGCCGCTCGCGATCTGGCACACCTGTGCCAACAACCAACCAACTCCCTGTCCATCTTGCATAAGAACCACAACCTCCTGCCCGCTTTCCTCAAACACACACAACTCCAAATCCGACGGGGTCACTACTTTTGCGGAGATCAGTAAGGCGGAACTTCGACGAGCCAAGCTTCTGAAATCACCGCATTGGGGCCTCGCACCAGTTCGATGAGGCAATTGAAGCTCCCTGCCTTGGCCAGCTCCCGAGGGATATCAAAGGAATACGTCTTTCCGAGTTCGTGCTTCTGGTAATACGCAGGTAACGCCGTCGGTTCCAGAGCCGGAAAGGAGCGGCTTCCGTCTTTGGACTGCAGTCGGATTGATTGAATTCTTCTGCCGTTGTCGAAGTCCCACCAACTGATAAACAGTTTGTACTTCTTCCCGGGGCCTCGACCTCTGGTCGGCGGACCTCCTAGACCTTCGATTCGAAGACGAGCCGGGTTTCCGGACACGACATAGCCGAAAGCATATTCCGACTCGAACACGTCGCGCGAACCGGGAAACAGATGGGCATCTCCTTCGACGGAGATGGTTTCGCCGGAAGCGGCCGTCTTGTCCCACTCTCGTCCGCAATCGGCGTAAACGAGAAGTTTCTCGCCTTGCTCGAGTCCTTGTTCAATCTGACGAACGCGAGCCTCCAACTCGCCGGCCCCAAAACCCTCAATCATCATCCGGCGGGGTTGTGTGGATGATCGGCCGCGCTCCTCCTGTTCCTGTACAGTGACGGATCCACAACGCTTGCCATTCTTTCCACTTGCACCTTGCCTTCCAGAAACTGACTCACTCGCTGCGATTCGCTTGTCGGGTGCTCGATGAGTTGATTATAGCTGACGTTGAGCACCTCAACATGCCTTTGTCGCCGGAACCACTCGTGCAATCGGTCAAGGTGCAGCGTGTAGGACCGCTTCATTTCCGCACGAGGCGCCGCGCGTCGTCCCAAGCGCTTCAGCATCTTCTCTTGCGAAAGCAGCATCTCATCCAGGTTTCGTTCCATGAAGATCACTCGGTATCGCTCATCCGGAGGAAGCTCGTACAATAGCTGGGACACCATTTTGAAGGCCTTGCCGCGCGTATCCGGCAGCCAAGAGGCGTCTTCCTTGATCTTCTTTACCTTCTCGAATTCATAATATCCGCGGGGATTGTCCACGTCGGCCGTGCGGATGTCGTCCTTCACAACCGGCAGACCGCCATTTTCCAGCATCTGCATCATAAGTGAAGTGCCCGAGCGAGGCAAACCGGAGACAATGATGATGTCAGACTTCATGGTGGCTTCCGTCCTTTTGCAGGGAGCTGCGGTTTAGATATTGACGTTCAACAACGGACGAAAACACAAAGCGGCGACCGTGGACGCAACGAACCAGTAGGCGACCCACCAATCGGTGCCGCTCGTCCACGACACGCGATCCGGGTAGTCGATCTCGATCGACTCGACAGAGGAGTCCGTGCGAAACGGCCGCTCCCAAGGATGCAAGAGAATGTCCGACCAACTCCAGCCTGGCCGCTTGGCGCTTAGACGCATAAAACCATCACCGACCGCAACTTCCACGGCCGAGGTGGGCGCCAGGCGCACTTCCGGCCAGGGCAACTCGTGGTCGCCGCCGAGCTTCACGGTCACGACGGCCTCTTCGCCGACTCGCAGCGGTCGAGACTGGTACCACAGGGCCAACTGTCCCAGGAGCAGGCATACGGGCGCCATCATCACCAGCATCGGCACGATCGAAAGAACCATCAGCCGGAAAGCCCCGAGCAGAATTCGCCCCTGCGCCCGAAAGGTGACCGACGTGCTGTCTTTGAACAGCTTCAGTGCCAGAAGATGGGCCTTGATGTCGTCCCTGACGCGTTTGATTGCCCGTTGGTTGGACGTGTACTTGAAGATGACAAGCAACAGCACTCCGGTTACCGCCGAGATGATCGTAGCGGACAGCCATCCCGGCAACCAGCCGACCGGCGCCAGCAGGAAACGGCCCAAGGCGTTTGCCGGGCCGTTAAGCCAAGCCGCCATTTGCACAAGAAGATCCATCACTCGATGTATCCCAAACCGCGAAGCTGATCGGCAACCTGCTTCTCGGCTTCGTCGGCTTCGTGTTTCTGGAGTTCATTCTCGATACTGTGGGCAACAAACTCCTCGACACTGCTGTAGCCTGCGGCCTCTGCCGCGCGCTTTGCCCGGTCGAGAAGGCTTGAGTCGATTTTGATTTTGGCCATTGGTTCGTTCTCCTTTTTCAGATCGCACACCTATGTCGAAAAAATGTTCCTGCCTTCCATCGCCGAGGGAATGGGCAACCCGAACTCCGTCAGAATCGACGGGGCCAAGTCGACCAAGGAAGGCTTCTCCGCGCGAATCGACCGGTTGCTAAACAGCACACCGGGCACTTCCGAGACATCCGCGCAGTGGTCCGCGCTCCAGGCGGAGTCGTTCTCCAGCAGGACCTCGTCGGTCAGATCGCCCAGGCACGTGGCCCACGATGCCCGGTAGCCTTGGCAGTAGCCGACAACCAGATCGGGCGCCAAGGCGGTCGCGCCACCCGGGTAGGCCTTGTCGGCTCGATGGACGCGGCGGATGACCGGTTGTCCATTGAAGTCCCGGACCGACTCCAGCCCGAGAATCACCACTCGCCCTTCCATGTCGATCAAGTAGGTGGTCGTGGAGAAACTGGGAGCCAACAGGGTATACCCGTCGAACGCCTTGGGATCGTTCTGCAACAGCCCGACCTTGGCTGGTGACGGTCCCTGATCTGACGATTTCGCGTCACGCTTCGGCGGTTGTGCCAAGAGTGCATGGGCGAGGACCAAACTCGTCATGACACCGGTCACGGAAACCACCCACACTCTCATCAGTCGCATCACGTTTCTCCTGTCACGCTCGAAAACCCACACTCGATGCCCCACCCGGTTCCCCCGAGGCGCTCGCGCTCTTGCAGCGTTACTTCGCTCCAATGCAGTAAACAAACCGATTGGAGCGGAGCAGCAAGTGGCCGGGGCTGACGGCCGGGCCGGCGTTGAAATCGGTGGCGTCCGATTCCAGCCGATTGTGTGCCAGGACCTCGAACGTCGGGCCGGCCGCCAGGACGAACGTGCCCTTGCGACGCGTGACGATGTAAAGCTTCCCGTCGGCGGCAACCGCCGAGGCATACACGCCGCCGGCCTCCGGCAGCCGCTCGCGGTAGACCTGTTCGCCCGTGTCGGCCTTCAGGCAACAAGCCACGCCGCGGTCGTCTACCCAATACACGTGACCGTCGAGCATGACGGGCGAAGGAACGTACGAGCCGGTCGACTGCTTCCACAACACGTGACTCTCGGACACATCGTCCTGACCGCCGGCGCGGATGGCCGTCGAGCCCGAGCCTCGGGGACCGCCCGCCACTACGTAGACGATTCCGTTGTGGGTCACGAGGCTGCTGCTCGACGCACCGCGCACACCGGAGCAGTACCAGAACAGACCGCCGTCCTCGGGGTCCAATCCCCAAACCTCGCCGGGCATGAACACGACCAGTTCCTGCTTGCCGCCTTCAAGGTCGACCAGCACGGGCGTGCTCCACGAACCTGTATAGCCCTCGGCATCCGTCTTCCAGACTTCGCGGCCGGTCTTTTTGTCGAGCGCCACCAGCGATTGACTCTCCGCGTTGGCGTTGACGATCACGAGGTTCTTATAGAGCACAAGACTGGTTGCCGAGCCCCATCCCATGATCGCCGAGCCGGTCCCCACGCTGGTTTGCCAAAGTTGGTTGCCTTCCCAATCAAACGCGACCACCCCCGACTTGCCAAAGAACACAAACACTCGTTGCCCGTCGGCGGCCGGTGTCTGCGAGGCGTAACCGTGCTGCGTCAATTGCCCCCGGTAGGCGTCCTCCGGCAGCGTCGCCGGAACCGACTTCTGCCACAGCTCCTTCCCATCGCTTAGATTCAAGCACACGACGTGTCGCGTCAGCTTCTCCTGCTCGCCGGCACTGGATCGGTCCACGCCATAGCCGCTATAGCAGGTCACAAAAACGCGGTCGCCGAAGATAATCGGGCTGGAACTTCCCGGGCCCGGCAAGGCGGTCTTCCAGGCAACGTTCTGGGAATCGCTCCAGGTCGTCGGCAGTCCCGTCTCCGAGCTGACGGCCGAACCGTTCGGGCCCCTGAAGCGCGACCAATCCTCCGCATGAGTCAACGCAGCCGAGCACGTCAGGGCCAAAAAAACAAGGGAACAGACTTGGGTCCGCATCGTTGCATCTCCTCAATTACTTGGTGAAGCGGGGGCTATTGATCTCTCTTCTTGGACGGCGGCCTTCGACGCGGGCCGGCGTTTCTGCCGCCGGACCCACCGAAACCCTGCGGTCGCGGGAACTCGAACGCTTGGCCCTTCGCTTCGGCCCACTTCTGCTTCTGCTCGTCGGTCAGGACAGCCAGGATGTCGGCCTCCATCTTCTCGCGCTGCTGCCTCATGCGAGCAAACATCGCACGCCGATCTTCCTCCGACATATCCCGGCCGCCGCGGGCCTGCGGGCGAGCGTCCTCCCGAATCTTGCGCATCTGTGTTTGTTGCTCCTCGGTCAGGCCCAGTCGCTCGGCGATCTCCGGGCGACTTAGCGCTCGCAATCCCTCCCGCTGGATCCGCAACTGGCCCAGCCGCTCGGCCTGCTTCGTATCCAGGATACTGCCCACCTTCTCGTCCGCCTGCTTGTTGGTCGCCGCGGCCTTCTTGCGCATCTCGGCGAAGCGCTCCTCGCGCTCTTCCTGGCTGAGGTCCTGCATTTCCTGGAAACCGCCGAACGACGATCGCATCTGTTCCCGGACATCCGAGAGCAACTCATCCACCTGTTTCTTCTGCTCGTCGCTGAGCCCTAGTTCCTTCTGAACTTCCTCGATCCCGAGCAACATCGCACTCGATGCCCGCATTGCCCCAAAGCCACGTCCGCCAAACCCTCGCCGGCCTTGGCCTCGCCGTTGCTGCGCGGAAGCCAGCGAGACGATCAACACCAATACCAATCCACTCATCAGAACACTGCGTCGCAACATGTTTCACCACCTTTCAGAATTGTTCACCAGCGGGTACAGCCCATTCGACCCGTTTCGACCAATAAAGGAAGCCTTTGCACGCAGGACCCAAAGAACCCCTCGCGGGCGGGGTCGGCGCGCACATCAAGACATTTCCCGGATACAAGATGAAACCCACAAACGGCCCAAAGGTTTCGCGAATTTCCCGACATAACAAAAGCCGCACCGGTGAGCAACACTGAAGAATCTCGCACAGAGCGAGTAAGCCACCGATCACATTATTCCACGAGAAGTTCTATACTGTATAGTTGGTGAACGGCTTCTTGAACGGCTAGCACCGTTTCCCGATGCAGGGCCAAGGCGGCGGGCCCTTTCATGATCGTCCTCACCGTGCCCGCTCTGCCTTCCGCTTCGGCTACGCGGCGTGGGCCGGCGTTTACGGCCGCGGCTTTCGAGTCGTTTGCGAAGATTGACTTACTTTGACCATGTGAGGCTGGAATGTATCGGAGTTTTCTCGCTCTTCTGCTGTTATCGACGATGGCCCCAACCGAGGCCGCCGCCGGGGATTGGCCCCAGTTCCGTGGTCCCCACGGCAACGGCGTATCGTCGGCCGTGGGACTGCCGCTTCACTGGAGCGAAACGCAGAACGTGCGATGGAAAGTCGCGATCCCCGGGCGCGGCCACTCCTCGCCCGTCGTGTTGGGCAAGCGGATTTGGATGACCACGGCCGTCAAAACGACGACCAAGGAAATGGGGCAGGGAACCGACAAGATGCAGGTTGCCGAGGAAGTTGTCCTCGGGGCCATATGTCTCGATCGCGCCACCGGCAGCCTGCTCTATCACCGGGAACTGTTCCGTCTTCAGAACCCCGAGCCGGTGCATGCGCTGAACAGCTATGCGACGCCCACTCCGGTCGTCGAGCAAGGACGGCTCTATTGCGACTTCGGCGACTTCGGCACCGCGTGCCTCGATGCGGCCACGGGCGAGATCCTCTGGCAACAACGCCTGGGCGTGGAACACCAAGCGGGGCCGGGCAGCTCGCCAGTGCTCTGGCAGGATTTGTTGCTGGTGGTCCGTGACGGCTGCGATGCGCAATATGTCGCTGCGCTGGACAAGAGGACCGGCCAAATCGCGTGGAGGACCGACCGGCCTGAGATCGAGGCCGACAGCGGTGAGCTTAAGAAGTCCTTTTCCACGCCACTGATCATTGACGTCGAAGGCAGGCCCCAGGCGATCATAGTCGGCGCGCACTGGATCGTCGCCTACGATCCGGCCACGGGCAAGTCGATCTGGCAGGTTCGGCATGGTACGGGATACTCCTTGGCGCCGCGACCCGTCTGGGGGCATGGCATGGTTTACACGACTACCGGCGGCTACGTGCCACAGCTCTGGGCAATCCGCGTCGATGGGAAGGGCGTTGATAGACACCGCGACGTGAGCGAGACGCACGTGGTCTGGAAGGCGACCAAACAGATCCCGTTGCAGTCTTCGCCGCTGCTGGTCGGACAGGAACTTTACATCGTCTCCGACCAGGGGATCGCTTCCTGCTTCGACGCACTGACGGGCGAGACGCACTGGCGCGAACGATTAGGCGGCAACTATGGCGCCTCGCCAGTCTTCGCCGACGGTCGGATCTATCTATTCAGCCGCGAGGGAAAAACAACCGTGCTGAAGCCGGGCAGCCAGTTCACCCGGCTGGCCGCGAACCAGATTCAAGGCGCCGTGACGGCCACACCCGCGCCCGTCGGCAAGAGCATCTTCCTGCGGACTGAAGAGCATCTCTACCGGATCGAAGAGTAGTGGGGTGTCACCGTATCGCAACGACACCTTCAGTCCAATTCCTTCACTCGCACCTTGCGGTAGCGGACGAACTGCTTGGTGTAGTCGCCGCCGCCGTGAACTTGCAGGGCGATTCCGCCCGTGTCGGGATGGCGCTTCTCTTGGTCGGTCCACTCCATGAACTTCACGCCGTTGATCCAAGTGGTGACCGTCGGCGGATTGCCCGTGATGCGGGCGCGAAACTCGTTCCACTGCCCGTGCTTCCAGAACTCGGGCCACTTCTCGGGCGAGATCGGCAGGGGAAAAGGGTTTTGCACAGGACTAATCTGCGAGGGCTTCTCGCCAAGATTGAAGTTGCGCGAGTGGATACCGCCCGAGAGCCCTTCGCCGTAGATCCCCATCAGGCTGCCGCCGGCGTGATAGTCGATCAGCGCTTGGTAGGCCTGACCTCGCTCGGTGCTGCGCAGAAACAGCCCGCTGTCGGGACCGTAGTCGTTCTTCATCTCCACAATCACCTCGAAGTTGCCGTACTTTTTGTCGGTGATCACGATCCCGCCGTTACCGGGCCGATCCTGACTGCCAATGATCGCTCCCTCTTCAACGACCCAGCGGCCGCCGCTCCCGTGGCCGGTCTTGCTGCTGACGTGCCAGCCGTCGAGCGTCTTGCCGTCGAAGATACTCACGAAGCCCTCCTTGTTCGGCTCTTCCTCGGCAGCCGTGCTCGTGCTGCAAACTAGTGCCGCGGCCATGGTCAGGGCGAGTCCCAAATTGAAGTTCATCTGTCGCATGTGATACTCCTTTGTCTGGAAAAACGGGAAAGACATCCTCTTCGAGGCAATCAGTTACGCTCGGGCCAATGTCTGGATCGGCGCCGTCCGGCTCCCAGCATACCAAACATGGCGCGAAATCAACAGCGAATAGCTACAAACCCATGAATAATCCGGTCTAGGATTCAGAAGAACACTACGATGCGCCATGCACTTGTTCCCCAGCGAGGTGGTACGAGTGATGACCGTCAATAACGCAGGCAGTAGGCATTGCATAATCGGGGTGAGAGCGGGTATGCTCGTAATAACACCAACCGAAAAGGACCTGTTCGATGAACGTGCTGAAACGCTTTGCTGACTTACCAGAGAAGACCGTCTGTAACTGGCTCGAATCCTTCAGGTGTGCTCGGTGTGCTCCACGAAGACACGAAGAATTGTTTTACTATTTCCGTACTTGATTGAAAGGCAGCGTAAACCATGAGTTCAGAAAACAGCCCGGGCAACGTGACTCGAACTTCGGAAGTCAATCCAGAGAGACTGTTCAGGGCAAGTTGTTTTGGGATAGGCGCCAGCGCGATGACTTTCATCGCGATCAGCGCCGTGATGGGGCCGCTGAAAGAGCATTTCCTGCTCTCCAACGAGCAAGTTGGATGGATTGGCGGGGCCGCCATGTGGGGCTTTACCCTCACGATCCTGACCTTCGGCTCGCTGTGCGACGTGGTGGGAATGAAATTGGTGCTGCGCCTGGCGGTGATCGGCCACATCGCGGGGGCCTTGTTGATGATATTCTCCAACGGATTCACCATGCTGTTCGCCGGAGCACTCACGCTCTCCATGGCCGACGGGCTGATTCACGCCGCCTGCAATCCCCTGATCGCCACGCTCTACGCCGATCGAAAGACC
>SDBT01015153.1_pt1 | contig 12264 bp, 31 predicted proteins | sample 2277101 | NCBI WGS metagenome assembly SDBT01 (sample SAMN10404973, study PRJNA504765) | marine sediment metagenome | isolation source: marine sediment core GS10_PC15, 103 cmbsf | place: Arctic Ocean: Southern Knipovich Ridge | collected 2010
GTTTGAGACAGAGTTTGGTTTTGGTTGCTGACGCAACCAGATACGAACAATAACAATATCAAAAAGGCTGTGTGTTTATTCATAGTTTATTTCCATATATCCGTTTGAACCATCGAAAGATTTCCAAACTTCTGGCTGAATACGTCGCATCTTCTGCGTTGCTATAATCGCCTGGCATTGATGAATGGCCCTGCGAAAATCATCGGTATCATCGGGATGAGTTATGGGAAGAGAAACAAATTTGTTCCAGGCCCGAGCGAGACAGTTGAGAATCTGTTGCTCAGTCTCGTGCTCTGCATGCATCTCAGTCCAATGGCCCATGTTACAGTAAATCCCCAAACATTGAACGATATTTGTCATTGGGTTGGGGCTGTTTTGGTGTACTCAACTCTATTAGGATTGCTTTTGCTTCATCGATCCACCTGATTCTGTCAGGCATGGCTGGTTGCTCTTTCAATATGTCCAATATCAACGAAAGAACTCTTACAATCTGCTTTTCTTTGGCATTGTCCATTGCATTCTCCTGGCTACGTTGTAGGTCGAAGAGGAAACTCCTGGCGGGTTCGGGGAGTGTTGATAACCATTCTTTGACAGTCGCCGCATAAGTGTCTTTTGAAGGGATGCTGATACTTCTCAGGTTTACTCAAAGAATTGTTCCAAGTGTCCACTTTATATTCAGCCCAAGTCGGCGGCAAGTGGGGGCTTTCGAGTTTGCTACATAGGTCACAAAAAAACTTCTGCGTTGGAATTGGATCGAAGAGCATTTCAAATCTCCTAAAGCCCTATTATACTGAAAATCATCCAGAAATACTAAATGAACAAAAAGGCGGGTCCGAAGACCCGCCGAAATACGTTAAACAACGCTTGCTAATGTATCATCGAATTCATCTGGATTTTTTACATCAGGGTCAATTTTTATAGGGTCTGTCGGATCTGGTTTAAGTGGATCTTTGAAGTCTTTACCAACGGCATCCATAAGCTCTTTTGCTACAGCAATAGTATCGCCATTAGGAAAGATCATATAGTTCTTTCCATCCTTAAACTGCTCAACAGCCTGAGTTACGGTATATCGACGACCAGGATTCGGATGTCCACCAGGTACAACGATAATCTGGACGATATCGCTGCCTTCTTTCGCTGGGCCATAATGTGGGCTGTAGTGAGTTCCCATCATCCTATCGCCAGTAAACCGAGTTCCCAAACTGTACAACTCTCGATAATCTGTATATGGGAATCCTATGTCAGTCTCCCATTCAGCCTGGGCTACCAGCTTCATAGTTTCGATTGGGTCGAGTTCTCTGTAACCATATTTGTCCTTGGCATCCCCATAGATTTCCCAATCGTTGATTGTGGTCACATCGGAGCGGTCCCGAAGGGCTCTCGTTAACATCTTTGCTTGTTTCCTGGCTACTCTCTGCCAAAATTCAAGAGAAGTAGGATCAGTCCGCTTCCAGTATTCCTTGGCAGCATAAACAGGCCAATGGTGATGCAATAAAACAAAAGCACTACGAATGTTTTTTAATAACCACCAGTAACGAGTCCATACATCATAATAATATTTTTGGACGTAATTTGGGTTCCCTGCACCTATTGATTTTACTCCTGGATGAGGTGGACCAGCAATGACATGAGTGCAGAACTTATCCGCATACTGTGCTTCTTCGGTACTATTACGAACCCACCACATAATTTCTTGCATTTTAACCCCCTTTTGTTCGTCTTTGTTATTCCGCTAATTGCGTCCGATTACCTGTAATTCAGAACTGTTTTTCTTCAGTCGAGCCGTCAAGTGCAAGCGTAGATGCCTCACCACTTGAAATCAACTTAGCTATTTCGTCGAAATACCCAACCCCTACATACTGCTGATGTTTGGTTGCTTTGTATCCAGTGGGCTCTGCTCTAAATTCTTCAGCTTGCAATGCCGCATATGCTGTCATCCCTTGTTCTTTATATGCCAAAGCCAGTTGATACATGCTATGATTTAGTGAGTGGAATCCCGCCAAAGTGATAAACTGGAATGTATAACCCATGGCACCTAATTCACGCCTGAATTTGGCAATCGTCACGTCATCCAGTGTCTTTTTCCAGTTGAAACTGGGCGAACAGTTGTATGCAAGCATCTTGTCAGGGTGAAATTCTTTTATGGCTTCTGCAAAGATTTTTGCATCTTTCAGGTCAGGAACAGAAGTTTCACACCAAATCAAATCGGCATATGGAGCATAAGCCAATCCACGAGCAATCGCACAATCTAATCCCCCTGTAATCTTGAAAAAACCTTCCGAAGTTCGATCACCAACAATAAACTCTTTATCTCTTTCGTCCACATCCGATGTTAACAACTGAGCTGAATCGGCATCTGTGCGAGCAAATAACACTGTTGGTACGTCAGCGACATCGGCTGCTAATCGAGCAGCAATGAGCTTCTGAATGAAAGCTCCTGTTGGAACCAAAACCTTGCCACCGAGATGTCCACATTTCTTAGCAGATGATAGCTGATCTTCAAAATGAACACCAGACGCTCCAGCCTCTATCATATGGATCATCAACTCGTAAGCGTTGAGATTGCCTCCGAAACCAGCTTCAGCATCGGCTACAATCGGGGCAAACCAATGTATACTGTCGTCGTTGTTTTGTTTCGCTATTTGGTCAGCACGACGAAAAGCCCTGTTAATGCGGCTTACAACCATCGGCACACTGTTGGCAGGATATAAACTTAAGTCAGGATAGGTCTCCAGTCCACTGTTGGCATCCCCTGCCACTTGCCAACCACTGAGATATACTGCCAGGAGACCTGCTTGGATTTGTTGGACTGCCTGGTGACCCGTCAAAGCACCTAACGCAGCTACCACTCCTTCTCGTAGTAACCCCCACAGTCGTTCTGAGCCATGACGGGCTAAACTGTGTTCAATGTGTATTGAGTTCTGTAGTTTTCTGACATCTTCTTGAGAATATGGCCTTTTGACCCCGTTCCAGCGTGCTTCTCCCCAGTCCAACATGATTTACTCCAGATGTTTGTATGCAACCAACGACAGAAAATCAGGTAATTCGTTAGCTACAGATGCCCCATGGAAGAGTTTCTGGGCCAGGTCAAACTTTCCTGCATCGAATTTATCTGGACCTATCAAGCTTCTCAAATCGTCCATTTCGTCCTTTAAGAGCGTCTCAAACAGACCAACATCCATGGTTCTGCTATCGGCTAATCGAGTTTTGTTATGTATCCATTGCCATATTTGAGTGCGAGATATTTCAGCAGTAGCCATGTCTTCCATCAAATTGTACAAAGGAACACAACCCAAACCTCGAAGCCAAGCTTCCAGATATTGGACCCCCACTCTTATGTTAAGACGCACTCCCTCTTCGGTAACGTCGGTTTTTGGAACCTTTAGCAACGCTGCTGCCGAAACAGGTTTTGGTACGTATGGAATGTTGATCTGATGCATGTCGCCCAGTTTAGAAAAAACGATACTAAAGACGGTCATGACACTGGTTATCATGCCGGGGTGAGCCACCCAAGTGCCTGAAAAACCCATGGAGACTTCCCTCCTTTTGTCTTCAATCACTTTGTCCATGGCAATCAGACTGCGTTCAGGATCACTTTTGATTGGTATTTGTGCAGCCATGCCTCCCATTGCATGAATCTTTCTTTTCATGCAAACGTTGACCACATATTCTGCATAAGCGAGCATCATGTCCGTTGTCATCGTCACTTTGGATCTGTCTGGTAGAACGAAATTAGAATTCTTAGCGAAAGTCTTAATGATGCTGAAAATATAATCCCATCTCCCGCAGTTCAGACCGGCAGAATGATCTCGCAACTCAAGCAAAATTTCTTCTGCATCAAATGCCGCTAAAATATGCTCAATCAACACGGTGGCTCTAATCGACCCGTAGGGGATATTCAGCTTCTTTTGAGAATAAGCGAAGACATCATTCCACAATTTGGCTTCTTTGTGATTTTGCAATTTGGGAAGATAGAAATACGGACCCGTTCCTTTGTCAATCAAAGTTCTCGCATTGTGAAAGAAATACAAACCGAAATCCACAAGGCTGGCAGAGACAGGCTCACCATCTATTGTCATGTGCTCTTCATCTAAGTGCCACCCTCTCGGGCGGACGAACAGAATAGCAGTTTTGTCTTTCAGTTCATAATGCTTACCATTGGGAGTATCAAGTGTTATCGTGCGGTTAACCGCATCACGTAGATTTATCTGACCCTGAATAGTGTTATCCCAAGTAGGCGAGTTAGAATCTTCAAAGTCTGCCATAAAAACGTCAGCACCTGAATTGAGAGCATTGATGATCATTTTGCGGTCAACCGGTCCTGTGAGTTCTACTCTCCTGCATAGCAAATCCTTGGGGATGTCAGCAACTCGCCAAGACCCTTTACGGATATATTCTGTGTCAGGTGAGAAATCAACTGTCTCGCCGAAGAAGATAGCGTCTTGACGCACTCGTCGATCTTTGAGCATCATCTGTCTTTGGTCATCGAACATGCAGTGCAAACTACAGATGAAGTCCAAAGCTTCTGGTGTGAGAATTTCTGCATAACTGTCAGGGACTTTACCTGAAATCTTAACCATTTTATTCTCCCGCTGGCCGCGTTGCAGGCCCCGCTGCCGCCAGACGTGTTCTTTCGCCAGTTTCTTTTTGTATGAGTTCCCAAATCTTCTCTGCTGTTACTTGCTTCCACCAGTTGTAAGGTTCTAATTCCCCGAGGTTTTGGCTGGGCCTAGAGTCAGTAAAAACAGCCCACCAGCCCATGCTGTCTACACGGAGGTAATAACCACCTTTTTTGGTTTGAGGATCATAATAGAACAGAGTATCATCCTCAAAAACGTAATACAAAGGGTAGGCAACAACGTTATCCTTCTTCATTTGTGTCAAATCAACTATCATTCTCTCGTTCCTTTCTCTGTTCCGAGTTCTCCAATATCCTCTGCTGTTATTTGTGTCCATATCGATTTGTAATCACCCCAGTGGTTTGGATCAAGTTTTCTCGTGCTACTATCACTGGTATAAACAACTTCCCAATCACTGGGACTATTCATGCGGACGCAGTAATGACCTTTGTCACCGCAGAAAAAAAGACCGTTCCCGCTGATGAAATACAGAGGGTAGACATCATCTTTATGTCGGGTGAGAAGTTGATCTGTGCATTGAAGACAATAAAATTCACGACAAGCAATCTCACAACCAAGACAGCTTCTTTCTAGCATTAAATCAATTATCATTTTTCAAACCTCAATGATTTTGGGGTGCGACCAGTCGAAGTAATCGTCGTGCGTCAGTAACATGCAACCAAGCTGATGCTCGATGTTGAGGAGACGTAATCTCAAATCACTGATCATCTTAGCATCAGAACCTTTCGCCTGAAAGCCAATAAAACCAGGCAAACGACGTTCGAAGTAGCCCACCTCTTTCCTAAAACGAGACATTCTGTCTTTAAGCATCTATACTCTCCCTAAGACCAATGTTGTCAGAATCTTGTTCAATAAAATCAAAGAATCCAGATAGCTCTTCTTTTGTAGGATCATCATGCTGCGTATCAAACCCGCCGCCATGGCCGGTGGTGCTATAGGCAATCAACAACTTAGATGTTGACTTCCTGCGGCAAATCAAAAAGGGATCGCCAATGTCCCAACCTTTGTAGAAGACATTGCCACTCTGAACAAATGTTAAGTCACCACCATGGAAGATGTTAGCACCGTAAAAATCACTGAAACCATCTCGCTTAACTTGTTTTTTGACTTGCTTTGCTGTAGGAATGCGACTTTGTGCTTCTCTCACAGGGATGCCTAATTCCTCAGACATTCGCTTAGCAAACTCTCTTAGGCTTTTCAGGCTCACTGGTGGAGTAGTAACAAGAATGGATTGCTTACGTGGGCTGTATTTGGGCTTAAACCAGGTGTTGTGGCCACTCACCTCGTAACCTGGAACGTTTATGTAGAAGCCATCATAATAGCCATATGCATGCAGACAAACTTTAGAGTGGTCTTTGTCCCAAGCCTTCTTGATGTATTTGGCTATTTGTTCTCCCGACTGTTCCAGTTTTGCCTCTATGGCCTTCACAACAGGAACAAGTTTCTTCCGCTTCTTAACCAGGTCTTCGATTTCTTGTTTTAGACTCATCGTTCCGCCTCTGTCTTTGGGGTCATATTTTCATCAATAGTGTCTATGAAAATATCCCAATAATCCCCCTTGGCGTTGCCCTTTTCAAAATCCTTACGAACAGCTCTTAACAATTCCATAGACCATAAACCACTCATAAGCTCTTCTATGTAGTTACGTTCTTCTATGGTATAGGAATAGGCTTCTTCCAGTTCTTGTAAAGCTTCTTTGATTGTCATCAATAATGTCCAAGCACTTTCGCTATCGCAGTCTGGTACATTTTCAACTCGATAATATCCGCCATCGCATGATCAACGTGATTGATCATCACATCTGTAACCGCGTGTTCTTTTTCCACAAAAGATTTGTTAATAGGAACCATATCTCTACCTATAGCTCGATGCCTTCTCTTAAAGCCATTACCAAAATCGATAGTGTCATAAAAATTCACAGATTTCTTGCCGCCGAAGCCGGTACCATAGTCAACGGTTTTTGCGTGTCCATTACAAACAAACAAAAGAGAACCACCAACCAAATAAAATCCATCTGGTGCTATTCTTTTGCCACTCAAAATCTTGCATGCTTCTGGGTCGAGTATCATTCTAATCTCCTGTCCGAACCGACTGTGTTGCTGGTCCTGTTGAATTTGTCTATTATAGCCGATTCGAGGTTCCTATTGAGACGAGTGGCAAGCAAATCCGCATAGATGACCATATCTGCAAGCTCATCCAGAACAGCATCGATAAGTTTGTTAGCTTCTCTCTCATTTTCGCGGGAAAACTTACAACCATCCAATCGACGTAATTTCTTGAGATTGTTACAAGCTTCCCCACACTCCCCTGCCATGGCACATCCCCAATCCGTGGGACTCCAACTATCAATCGAATGAAATGCTTCCCCACATCGTGCTGTGTTAGTTTTGTTCAAGTGTGCAAAATTCATTTGATTCTTTCCCATTTATGAGTGACAACTTCAACTTTCCTAACCTCGGGACAGTCATCGTCACCATCATCATAATGCCAATCAGTGAAGTCACTTCCGCTGCGACCCCGCATTAGCTCGTAATGAACGTCGTTGTGCCGAAAAATGATTTCTTGGTATTCACACTTGCCTTCGTGAATCCAATCGCCTTTCTCAACAATAACACAACCTTCAAATTCCTCTCCAACTTCACCAAAAGTCAATTCGTCAGCTAGTTCGGGGCTAATTTTCATTTCATTCTCCATTCCACCAGGTTACTTCTTTGACTTTTCCATCTCCATGAAGACCATGAAGAAGATACTGAACAGGGCAACTACAGTAGTCGTCACACATGCAAGTTGCTGTGCGACTCACAGACCGAATGTCATCATCACACCACCAGGACGCCCTGTAGTCATATTTCCATTTACCGCCAAAGTGTTTTTCGAGGTATTTGGTTTTGTTGATGCGTTTGATACGCTGAGTGCCCCAAAGGTCAAGTAGCTCTTTCAAGGCTTCCTTGTAATCTTTCGGCGGATCTTTCGGAGGATCTGGTTCGACGGGCTTGGCCCTGTTGGTCAAGCTGGCCCGTGTCCATTTCTCAAATTCCTCGTCAGACATCGAATCAATCTCGTCCCAAGAAAGACCTGCATCCTCCATGACATCGCACTTGTCTAACATGTCATCAATCTCTCGGTCCATAGCCAACCGCTTTTCTTTATCTACCTCGTTATGTCCCGACCCTTTACACTTGGGGCAATTAGGATCGGCTGCGGGCTTCCATTTGTCGCGATGAATCTCTTCTTTGTTTTTACGACAAGCAGGACATTGTTGGATAGTTATTACTGACATGTTCTATTCCGAATCAGGTATTTCGAGTGTGTATCCATCGGTTTTGATACCAGTCTCCCAACGTCGTTTCTGAATTTTTTCAACTTGGCAGCGATAGGCCACATCGTTATCTTTGGCCCAATCCGAAACAGTGTCTATGCCATCCAAAAGATCCCAAAGAAATATGATAATTTCCTTCGACTTCTTAAGTGCATAAAACTCATCGAATGTGGGGACAAGTATTTCATGTGCTTTAAGATCAACTATCATGTGCAATCTCCAGATGTTTTCTAAACTTAGTCAAAAGACCGTATTCATAAAGGAAGTCACAGAAGACCTGAAAAGCTTCATCGTTCTTCTGATCCCAATTCACGTTAAAGCCTTCCATCCGAAATTCGACACACAAAGACTCAGGGGTGAGATGGTTATCGTCACCTATCTCTAAGAACTTGTCATAGCAGGGTCTCAAGGGAGATCTCCTTGGGTTACTCATTATACAAAACCATTTTTGGCCATGCATAATCGCATCTCAGGGCAGCCACAATGACCAGATTCACAATAATCAAACCTGTCTTCTGTGTTACCATACTCGTTCACTTCAAGATTGCAACTTGGGCAAATCTCACCTACAAAGTCGAGATGGTCATCACAAGTGTATATTGGCAATTCAAAATCAACGCCGTAGATAATCATTTTCACAGCCCAATACTGGCAAGAACCATATCAATATAATCTTTTTCTCTTCTGAGATTAGTCAGACCCTCCCCGGCCCATTTGTCTAACTTTTCTCGAACGAGAGTTTCAATCTTATCATCTGTGATCTTAATCCCACCAAAACTATCATCAAACCTGGCTCGATAGCTGGGTTTAAGATTTTCGCACAAAGGATAGGAAGTGTAACATCCTTCAATCTGAGTTTGTCCATCTTTATCAAAAATGATTCACCGCAGTTCTATTTGTCGATTTGTTACAACACAATAGAGACCATCTTCAGGGTGAGTTTCAGTGGGTGTTAGAGTTTCTACTATCATGTTCAATCTCCTATTAGTTGACTTTCAAGCCAACGGGCCACTCGGTTCAATGCCTCTCGATAAAACTCTTCCGATCCGCCGCTCACGCTGGCACTTATTTTAAGAACTATAAGGGCATCCCGAATGACACTATCTGGCTTAGTCAAATCAACAATCACCTTCAATCTCCATCCGAACGTTTTTCCAGTTCAATAAACGCTCTTACCCATTCGGCAGAAGTCTCATCAAGAATATCATGAGAAATCATGATTGGAATGTCTGCTTCTGCTTGTTTTGGATTTCTGCGGCACTGACGTAGCAACTCTATCCTGCCGCCTGGTGTGTTTATTAAGTTTTTGATGATTTCTGATTTGCCATCTTCGATTATCTGCCATTCACCGCCGCATTTGGAACAACTCAACCCCGTCGTATTTTCGCCGCAAAAAGGACAATAAGTCTCGACTTCAACTGTCATGGTTAGTTTCCTGCTTTATGAACCACGACAAACAACATCTATTACATCGCCAATTCGGCGAAGATGGTGAATGAAAACATCCTCCCAAATAACACTTGCCCTGTCGTTCATTTTCTACACCCTTTTGAGTGGGAGTACCATAATATATAGGAATACACAGTTTTCCACAGCGACGACATAATGGAAGTTTACTAAACAACGAAATATTTGCAACTGTCATGAGTTAGTTTCCATATCTCGCTTCGTCCATTTCTTCGTCATCATACCAATCGCCAGAATCCTTGACGGCTTTGATTAAAGCTCTCGCTTTGCGATCATTGTCCTGCATCTTCTTAATTTCTCGTTTGTGCTTTTCCACCTGTCCTTCAAGAGAATTGACACGCCTTTCAAGCCTTTTGATTTCAGCCTGAGCGACCTCATCCAAATCACTCTCTTTGAGCTGAACTTTTATCTCTTTCATCTTCAATATCCAAAGCCTGGAATTTCATCCACAATTTTATCGAGTATGTCGGCTATCATGCCGACGATCTCAGTCATTCTTACGTCATCCTTACTCCCAAGCCTTTCCATGTAGTTCCTTAACGAGTCAATCTCTGATTTGATTTCTGTATGTTTCATGAGTCTATCTCCTATTCATCGTCTTCGTCAGCCGCAATTGTCAATGTGGTCCAACGGATTATGTCCCATCGGAACCATTCCAAACGACTTTGCCTTCGCAATAAAATCCTTATCGTCTGTCAGAATGGTTAAGTCACGTTCCTCTAATGGACCGTAAATTTCTGAATGCTTGCCAAGAATTTCTCCGAAGTATACTTCTTTGCCTATGGCAGCTTTTACTTCGTCTTGGGTCGCAGCAAAAATTCCATGAACATCGCCCATGCGATTACAATCCCAGTGAAATTTGTATAGCTTTTCCATGAGCCAATCTCCAAAAGACTATTATACCGGGCTGCAACCGAAGATAAACTATGAACAAAAAAGGCGACCCTCTCAGGTCGCTTTTAGCCCCAAGCTCAAATCTCATTCCTCAAATTCGGTCTGATATGTGACCTCAGTCACCGTCACGGTTCCTGTCAAAGACAGATCACTTCCTAACTTGAGTTCTTCAAGTATCTTCGTTTCCACCTTCTTCGCTTTCGGTTTCTTTAATACTGTCGCCATCTTCCTTCTCCTTAGACAACTCACATTCAGTTGCATGTAGTGGCTTCTCTTCATCCTCCAAGCAGCAGTAAGTTGATACTCGGTGGAGTCCTTTATCCTCATGGTCATGTAGAAGTTCGCCTTCGGCTGATTTCATTACCCAGTCAAAGACATCACTAGACTTGAGGAGTTCTTCTTTCTTCAACTCTACGCCGCATGAATCACACTCATATCTAATCACGTTCAATACTCCTTATTACTGAGTGTTTTAGGTCCAAGCTGTCCGCTAAGTCATTAATCCCGACGATAAGAATGTTCTCCATCTCGTCCTTTGTAGCGCCACGCTTCTTGGCTAGATCAAGTAGACGCTTGGTGTGTCTCTTGTGACACGCCATCGTTATGTCTGAGGTCTCCTTGAACGTTTCCATGCCCTTGGAGAATCCCCATCCTTTGCCGAAGTACAAACCTCCAAGGAACCCAAACACAGTGAACAATAGAGAGACAATAAACGCTTCTTGTTGTGTTAATAGTTGATCCATTTATTACCCCAATTCTATGATGTCACTGAGGCTGCCGCCACGACGCTTGTATCGACGCCCTCCATCAACAAAGATTGCGCCACACTTACATTCTACTAAGTCATGTCGATGGACTGACTCGATCTCCGTGTTGCACTTACGACACCTTGCCGCGTTACGTTTAATGTCGCCGCCATAGTCAAGCTGAGCTTCATCAGTTGCATGTTTCACAGCCAAGGCTTCCATCCAAGACTCTATTGATGCGTGATCGTTTCTCATGTGCTGCCCTTCGCCTTGTCGAGTTTGTATCGAATAACCTGCATCTTCCTGTCGTTATCAATCGCACGCATTTCAATCATTAAGATGACGCCATCCAACGCCTCAAGAAAGTTGTCTGGGTAGAACCTGAGTTGATCCGCCTGCTCAATGCCAATACCAATTTCCTTAAGAACGTTCTGGGTTATCCTCAACGACTTCTGCTGCTGCTCTAGATTGATCGGCTCCATCTATTGCCTCCAGTTGAGTAAACAACGCTTTTTGTTCTTGTTCCAGCGAGTAGGTAGCAGACTTCAGTCCCGACATTGTACCATGCGGCATGATGTGTGTGCAAGCTCTTTTTGCGTCGTAGAAATCACTCAAGTCAGTTCTAAACTGCTTGATCCAACTTAGCCTGGATTGTATTTCGAGTTTAGTCATATCATTTATCCCACTTTGCCATTTCTTCGTTGTGAGTTAGTTTCCAATTCGGACGCCCTTCGTCGTGCTTTACGTGTCTATATGCGCCGCACTTAATACACCATTGGATCATAGCTAAAGCATGATCTGCTATCCGTTCAGTTTTTTTGTGAGGACACTTCATTCATCCTCCTTGTGTTCAACTGGCAACACATTCTTCATTATACTAATCCTTTTCGCCTGAGACTTACTGACAGTGTTTAATGTGTCAGGTTGAACCGCCCATAACCTATCCTTTGCTCGCATCATAAGAATCTTAGCTGAGTTCAACACATCATCGTTGTGTTCATCATCATCTATGGCATTTTTTACCATCTCAGCGCATGACGACAAGGCTCTCATAACTCCAAGTAGTTTACCTCCGCGTTCTAGCTTGGCATCAAGGTCAGTTGTCATCGTCGTCCTCCGGTAGAGAAGGATTGAACTTCACTACTTCGCCCTGGAACTCCATAAGTAGACGTTCTACGCCCTCTACTGCCGCCAACGC
>SDBT01015154.1_pt1 | contig 12263 bp, 7 predicted proteins | sample 2277101 | NCBI WGS metagenome assembly SDBT01 (sample SAMN10404973, study PRJNA504765) | marine sediment metagenome | isolation source: marine sediment core GS10_PC15, 103 cmbsf | place: Arctic Ocean: Southern Knipovich Ridge | collected 2010
AAACGGAAAAAGGGAAAAAATAGGGACCTGCCGAAATTTTAGAATTTCAAAATTTAAAAATATCTATTTTTTAACTTATAATCTCCAGATTAAAAAAAGAACTCTTCTTTGCGGTGCCCTTTCTGATGATTTAATTCACTGGAAAAAACTGGGAAAAATCTCCGATTTCGGACAAGCAGGTGCATTAATTTCTAATTATAAGTATAAGGAAAAATACATTCTCTATTTTGGAAAAAAGTCAATCAAGATTGCTCTTTCCAAAGATCTTAAAACTTGGAAAGTTTCTAGAAAGCCTGTTTTTCAACTGTCAAAGAAGCTGGTCGATAAATACTCAATAAAAATAGCTAGTTTGATTGAAAATGAAAAAGGCATGTTGCTAATTTATTTTCTCGACTCTTCTCTAAGAGCTCTTCTTTTTGATAAAAGTAATCCTAGAAAACGTTTGTGGAAATCTGACAGGATAATTTGGCAACGAACAAGTGAATGGGCCAATCAAAAAGTTAACCCGATTGGCACAGCCATTTTAGACAATCAACTAATCTCTTATTGGCAAAGTGATAGCGGCAAGCTTTTTGCTCTCAGCCATCCCCATTTCAAATCGATCCTGAAAAGTCCAAAATCGTCTTTCACCTTCTCTGTCTTAAAAAGATTTAAACGAAACCCTATTCTCAGACCAATTGCTAAACATTTTTGGGAATCTAAATTCGTTTTTAACCCAGCCGCTCTCTATGAGGATGGAAAAGTTCATCTTGTTTACAGAGCCATAGGCGAGAATGACGTCTCCGTTTTCGGATATGCTTCCAGTAAGGACGGCATCAGTATCGATAAGAGATTAAAGGATCCCATCTATGTTCCTAAACTGCCATTCGAATCCAACCCTCAAGCTCCACTTGTTTTTTCTACTTATGCGTCTGGAGGAGGATGTGGTGGTTGTGAAGATCCAAGACTCACTAAAATAAAAGACAGAATCTATATGACTTATATTGCCTTTGATGGAAGAGAATTGCCAAAAGTAGCTTTAACCTCAATAAAAGTCGATGATTTCTTGGATAAAAAGTGGAATTGGGAACAGCCTGTTTTAATCTCACCGCCTGGAGAGATACATAAAAACTGGGTAATTTTCCCCGAAAAAATAAACGGCAAATATGCCATTTTGCACAGCATATCCCCTACAATTTCTATTGCTTATGTTGACAATTTAAAGTTTGATGACGGCAGATATATTAACAGCTACTATAATGGAGATTCACAAAGAAATTACTGGGATAGTTGGGTAAGAGGCACAGGCCCCCCTCCAATTAAAACCAAAGATGGCTGGCTAATTCTTTATCATGCCATGGACAAACAAAACCCAAGCCGTTATAAAGTAGGTGCAATGATTTTAGATCATGAGAATCCTACTAAAATCCTATACCGTTCCTGCCAGCCGATTTTAGAACCGGATGAGAGATATGAAAATGAAGGCTTTAAAGCAGGTGTCGTTTATACCTGTGGTGCCGTGATAATGAGTAATCGCCTTTTTGTCTATTATGGCGGGGCCGACACAGTTACTTGCGCAGCTTCAGTAAATTTGAATAAATTTTTAAATCAATTAAAATACTCAGGTTCGGCAAGACTGGAACCGATAATTAATGATTAAAGCTAAACGTTACCAGAGAAATCCAATACTTACTCCTAACGAAGAAAGCCGTTGGGAGGCAGTAGCAGTTTTTAACGGCTCTGTGGTAAAAGAAAAGGATAAGTATCATTTGGTTTATCGAGCAATTTCTTCTTCCCAGCGCTATTTTCACAAAAATATTGAGCTCTCCTCAATCGGTTACGCGACAAGCAATAATGGCACAACTTTCAAAAACAAAAGGCTTTTTATTGCTCCTGAGTACAAATGGGAGCAATTTGGCTGTGAAGATCCAAGGGTTACCAAATTGAATGATAAATACTTTATTTTTTACACTACTCTTTCGGATTTTCCCCACACCCCTTCAGGCATCAAGATTGGAGTAGCTATTACCAAAGATTTTTCTCAAATAGAAAAAAAGCATCAAGTTACCCGGTTTAATTCAAAAGCAATGGCTCTTTTTCCAGAAAAAATCAACGGAAAAATCGGAGCAATTTTAACTGTTGGCACAGACAAACCTCCAGCAAAAATAGCTTTAGCTTTTTTTGACAAGGAGGAAGAAATTTGGTCAGAGAAATACTGGAATGCCTGGCTGTCTTCCCTTGGAAAAAACACTCTTTCCCTAAAACAAGAAGAAAATGACCATCTTGAAGTAGGAGCTCCTCCGGTCAAAACCAAAGATGGTTGGCTGCTTGTCTACTGCCATATTAAAAATTATTTTTCTCCTCCCTCTGTTTTTGGAATTGAAGCGGTTTTACTCGACTTAAAAAATCCGTTAAAAATAATCGGCAGAACAACTGAGCCACTGCTTATCCCGAAAGAAGAATACGAACGCTACGGTAAAGTTCCTAATGTCATCTTTCCATCTGGCGCTTTAATCGAAAAAGGGATTTTAAAAATTTATTATGGAGCAGCAGACACCGTTCTTTGCCTAGCTCAGTTGGAAATAGAGAAGCTTCTAAAAGAAATTAACCCCCTAAAGCGAAAGAAATCTGTCAGTAAAAATCTTAAGAAAACAAAAAAGTTTGCTTTTGACAAAATAACTTTAGAGAGGCATTCAGGAAATCCAATCCTCAAGTCAATAATAAAACATGGCTGGGAATCCAAATATGTTTTTAACCCAACGGCAGTTTACGAAGACGGAAAAGTACATATTCTTTACCGAGCGATGGGTGAAGATCAGGTTTCGGTTTTGGGTTATGCCTCCAGCATCGATGGAGTAAACATCAAAGAACGCCTGGCCGCGCCAATCTATGTCCCCAGAGAGGACTTTGAGAAAAAACGTAAAACTGGATATTCTGGCTGTGAAGATCCAAGAATTACCAAAATCGATGATAAGTTTTATCTTTGTTACACCGCCCATGACGGTAATGATCCAATTCAAGTTGCCCTTAGTTCAATTAGTGTCTCTGACTTTTTGGAGAAAAGGTGGAATTGGTCAAAACCGAAAATAATTTCCTGCCCCGAGCGAAACGACAAGAATGCTTGTGTCATGAGCGAAAAAATAAAAAACAAATATGTATTTTTTCATCGAATAGGCGGTTGTATCTGGATTGATTTTAAGAACAGCTTAAATTTTAAAAAAGGAAATTGGCTGGGAGGAAAACTACTAATGTGCCCTGATCCGAAAGGGTGGGACAGCGAGAAAGTCGGCATTGCTGGTCCCCCGATCAAAACTAAAGAGGGCTGGCTCTTAATTTATCATGGACTTTCCAAGCAAGATAAAAAATACAGGCTGGGAGCAATTCTGTTGAATCTGAAAAGCCCGGACAAAATTGTAGGCAAGTTGGATTACCCTATTCTTGAGCCTGAAGCAAAGTATGAAAAAAAAGGTCTCAGACCTAACACTGTTTTCTCTTGTGGCTCAGTAGTTATTAAAAAAAGGCTTTTTGTTTATTACGGAGCCGCTGATCAAGTAACCTGCGTGGCCTCCACCAATTTAGACAAACTAATAAAAGCATTTTTTTAGGAAAGAAGCGATTCTAAACCGGTCTGCTCAGTAAATTATGTCAAGAAAATTGGATCCAATAAAAGTTAAATCCTTTGTTTACAGCAAATTTTAACATCCCCAACAACTGTGATTTCTCAAAAAAGTTTTGTTGCCAGATCTCAAACTAGCCATTGCTAAATTAAAGCCAATTATTAAGACTAATTTGCCGGTTAAAAAGGAAATAGAAAAAATTTACAGAAACTTATATAAATTGTTTAATAATATAAAATAAAGTCGATTCTAATTTTGCCTACGATCCTCTGTAGGTTGTTTGACAATTACTCTCCCTTTCTTATATTATTAATTTATGAAGGATAACAATCAAGCTCCACCAAACCAACCTATTAATCAACCATCAACTGATAATCAATCTCCTTCGCTTCAATCTTTTCAACCAGTTACTCCAAAACCAACTCCTCAACCGGCTGCACCTTCTCCAGTATCACCTCAACCACCAACTGTGCCAACTCCAACACCAGCTCCCCAACCAAAAATCCAAGAAGAACCATTGACTACTGCGCCACTAAAGAAAAAACGAAACTACTTAATTCTTTTTCTTTTGATTCTTTTCCTTTTATTAATCACTATTAGTGGCCTAAGTATTGCCATTGCTTACGAAAAAATTAGCTTCGGCAATCTTCCTTTTGAAGAGAAAATAAGAGAAGTCGTTCTTAGCCTTCCTTTTTTAAAGAATTTTTTAAGCGCATTGGAAAAATCATTCGAGAAAGTTCTTCAGCTTTTCTAAGCTAAAAACTAGCCAAAAAGCCTTTCATCAGTTCTATTTTGCAATAGTCAAGACAATTTATCAATTATTCTTTTGATGCGAGAAATCGTGGCAGTTGAACCCAGCACTTCCATTGTTTCAAAAAGAGGCGGTGTTGCTGTCTCTCCTGTTACTGCAATCCTAAGAACCATAAAATATTTACCTACATGATAATTATTCTTTTTTGCTAAGTCCCTAATTGATTTCTCCAAGTCCTTAGCCCGCCAATTTTTAATTTTTCCAACTAACTCAATCGTTTCAGTCAATTGCTTCTTAAGAACTTTTTCTCCCTCACTTTTTTTAATCACCAGTTTTTTATCTACTTTCGGCTTTTTAATAAAAAACTCAATTAAACCAGGATAATCAGTTAGTTTAACCAGTCTGTCTTTAATCAAAGGAATCGTTTGTTTAACTAAACTGGTTTTCATTCCTTTGGGAATAAACGGTTCAAGTAATTGAGCCAGTTCTTTGTCACTTTTTTTTCTAATATAAACACCGTTGAACCAGTTTAACTTCTGTAAATCAAAGACCGGCGCCGAGGTGGACATTCTTTTAAAAGAAAAATATTTAATAAATTCGTCGATGCCAAAAATTTCCTTTTCTTTCGGATGTGACCAGCCCATATGGCAAAGAAAATTAACAATCGCTTCGGGCAGATAACCTTCCTTCTGATACCAATCCAAAGCAACAGGGTTTTTTCTTTTTGAGACTTTTGAACGGTCAGGATTCCTTAACAAAGGCGTGTGAGCAAAAAAGGGCGGCTTTTCTTCCAAACCCTGATAAATCATTATCTGTCTTGGGGTGTTAGAAATATGCTCTTCGCCTCGAATCACATGGGAAATTTTCATTAGAATATCATCTACTACCACCGCAAAATTATAAGTGGGATAATTGTCAGATTTAATAATGACAAAGTCTTTAATTTGATCATTCTGCCATTCAATTTTACCCCGAATCAAATCCTGCCAGCTTGTTCTACCTGCCGGAACTTTGAATCTAATTGCTCCTTCATCCTGATAAGCAAGTTTTTTCTTTACTAATTGCTGGGCAAACTTCTGATAAATTTTCAATCTTTCTGATTGACGATAAGGTCCATATTTGCCGCCAACATCCGGCCCTTCGTCATGTTTTAAATTCAACCAAGCTAAGCCTTGATAAATCGCTTTTTCTGCTTGAGAAAGATGGCGCTTAACATCAGTATCTTCAATTCGTAAAATAAATTTACCCTGATTCTTTTTCGCAAAAGCATAATTAAAAATCGCTACGTAAGCAGTGCCAATATGAGCAAATCCTGTAGGAGATGGTGCAATTCGGGTTCTGACTTTCACTGGCTTGATTTTAACATAGCTTCACCTTATACTCAAAACAGGTTCAAACTACTCAAATGGCGACCTTAATGCAAACTGCCCAGGCGACTCGTCGGGCATTAAAATTCGGCACTATTTTTCTAATCTTTCTCCTCTGCTTCAGAATTCTATGGGGAGTCGGCAAAAATGTTTGGAAAAAAATCAACCCCCCGCCGCCGCCACCACCGACTGTTGCCTTTAATAAACTGCCAAAACTTAACTTTCCCTCAACTGATGAATTCGATCTGACTTATCATTTGGAAACCATCCAAGGATCGTTGCCTAGATTGGATAATATTGTTAGTGTTTTTTTCATGCCTCATAAAGCTCCCAATCTCCTTGCTTTAGACAGAGCCAAGCAAAAGGCTCGCCAAATGGGTTTTGCCAACCAATCAGAAAAAATCAACGGCTCTCTCTATCGATGGACAAGCAGTTCGACTCCACCAACAACCCTTGAGATGAATATTGACAACGGCAATTTTCATCTCCGCTATCAATACGAAAACGATCAAGAATTACTGGTCCAAAAAAATCTACCCACCAATGAACAAGCGGCCCAAGAAGCAAAAAGCTTTCTCCAAACCAACGATTTATTGACAAATGATCTAGCTACCGGCAGCGCTGAATTTAATTATTTAAAGTATACTCCTCCTGATTTAGCCCCAGTTTCTTCTCTTTCCGAAGCTGATTTTGTTCGGGTCAATCTTTTTCGAGCCAACATTAATGGATTAAGAATTCTTCCCCCTAATCCCAAAAAAGCTTCAATTTCTTTTCTTTTCTCTGGCAACAAAGAAAGAGGCAAACGAATCATTGAGATTAATTACACCTACTATTCTATTGATTCAAATATCTCTGCCACCTACCCATTAAAACCAATCAATAATGCCTGGCAGGAATTACAATCAGAAGAAGGTTTTATAGCCAATTTAGGCCAAAATGAGGACGAAAAGATAATCATCAGAGAAGTTTATTTAGCCTACTATGATGCCGAAGAGCTACAGAATTTCCTTCAACCAATCTATGTTTTCGAAGGAGATAGAGGCTTCTTTGGTTATGTCCCCGCTATAGACCCTCAGTGGACGGAAGATTAACTGGCTGCCATTGATGATTAACAAAAGCCCAGTCAATTAATTTAGCTGTTTCACCAAAACGATCCTCACTGCCTAAAACAACGGTAACTATTCCCCCTTCTTCTCTTTCAACATAACTCACCAAACATTCACCTGCTTCTTCTGTCCAACCTGTTTTAATCCCTTTCATTCCCGGCAACCAATGAAGCAGTTCATTAATATTATAAAGAGGGTGTTTAATTTCCTCCGTTATATCAGTGACTGTAATTTCGGTTGTGCCCACCATTTTTCTTAAAACCAGCTCTTTGATAACTACAGTTGCCAGTCTGGCTAAATCCAAAGCCGTGGAATAAGAATAATCTGAAAGCAAATTTCCCTTTTCATCACTGTCTAAGCCAGTAGGATTGGCAAAATGAGTTTTTGACAAACTCAGTTCTTGAGCCTTTTGATTCATTGCTTCAACAAAACCCTTTGTTCCTCCAGGGTAATTCTGAGCTAAAAGACCAGCGGCATCATTAGCCGAAGAAACCAAAGTGCCATATAACAAAGCCTCAACGGTAATTATTTCTCCTTCTTCAAGCTCCATATCTTGACCATAATTGTTGATTCCATTTACAACTAAAACATTGTTTAAATCATAGTATTCTAAAGAAACTAGGGCGGTCATTAACTTTGTTATTGAAGCTGGCAAAAGCCGAATCTCTTCGTTTTTAGCTAACATCACTACCGCCGAATCTCTATCAATCACCACTACCGAACGAGCCGTTAGCCAAGGGGCAGGAACAGCAGTGAAATTAACTGGGTAATCAGCTGCGATTGGTTTTTCTAAATCGATCGCTTGTGTTTTAGGCGGTTGATAATTTGCCTGAACAATTGAATACCAATTATTACTGGGAAAAAGAAAAAAAACCAAGCCAAATAAAAAAAGAGTCGCTCTCTTTACTTTTAAAACAACCAGATCAAATTCTTTTTGCTTCACTTTTTAATCACTTTAATATTTAATTCTTTCAACTGATCTTCACTAACTTCTGAGGGAGCTTTCATTACTGCCGTCTGGCCACCTGAAGTCATTGGAAAAGCAATTACTTCCCGCAAGCTCGGCTCGTCAAGCAAAGCCATTAGCAAGCGATCAATCCCCGGGGCAATTCCCCCATGAGGCGGAACACCATATTCAAAGGCTTTAAGCAAATGACCAAACTTTTTTTCGATTTCTTTGTCAGAAAGACCTAAAATTTTAAAAACTTTTCTTTGAATTTTCGGGTCAGTAATTCTAAGACTGCCGCCGCCAACTTCATAACCGTTGCAAACTAAATCATGCTGCCAAGAATAAACTTCCATTGGTCTTTTATCTAACAGAGGAATATCTTCATCTTTTGGGGCCGTAAAAGGATGATGAGAAGAAGTAATGGTTTTCTCTTTACTTTTTTCAAACAAAGGAAAGTCCAAAACCCAGGCAAAAGCAACAACATCAGGATCTTTCTTTTTGCGTAAATCAAATTTATCGGCTCCGAATTTTTTCATTGCCTCTTTCTGGGTAAAACGAGGAAAAGGTTTCTTGAAAATTTTCTTTTTAAAGATTTTTTCTGTTAACTCAGTAAAAAGAGATTCTGTTAATTGAAGAATCTCTTCTTGAGAAACAAAAGACATTTCTAAATCTAGTTGGGTAAATTCACCATAAGCTCGATCTGCCCGAGGATCTTCATCTCGAAAACAACGGGCAATTTGATAATACTTCTCAAAACCAGCTACCATTAAAAGCTGTTTGTATTGTTGAGGCGCCTGCGGTAAAGCATAAAACTTTCCCGACTGAAGACGACTGGGAACAATAAAATCCCGGGCGCCTTCAGGAGTTGCCTTGGTCAAAATTGGAGTTTCGATTTCAATAAAACCTTTTTTATCCAGCCAGTCCCGAATGAATTTGATCATTTTATGGCGCAGTTCAAGATTTTTTACCAATCGCGGTCTTCGCAAATCAAGATAGCGATATTTCAAACGCGTTTCTTCACCAATTTGGTAACCATCTGACTGAAGATCAAAAGGCAAATCTTTTGATCGAGCTGAAACTTTTACTTTCTCCACTCCGATCTCTACTTTGCCGGTGGCTATCTTAAGATTAACCATTTTTTCGGGTCTTGCGTTAACCATACCTTTTATCTCAATCACGTCGGAAATCCGCAGCTTGCTTAATCCATCCTTGCCTACTATCTGAACTATGCCGCTCCTATCCCTGAGATCAATAAAAACTAATTTGCCGTGATCGCGGCGGGCATAAACCCAGCCACAAAGTTTAACTTTTTTACCAATCTTCTTGGAAGTTTCAATAGCTAAAGTTCTTTCCATAACTTAGGTCTAATTCTAACTTTTACGAAACTGTTTTGCAATTTGATTTTTAGCGCAACGAGTGACAACAAAATTCAGCCAATCTCGCGAAGGTTTCTTTTTCTGTTTCGATTTAAAAATTTCTACTACCTGGCCGCTTTTTAATTTATAATCCAAAGGCGTCATTTTGCCATCAACTTTTGCTCCGCAGCATTGATTACCTAATTCAGTGTGAATCGCATAAGCCAAATCAATTGGCGTCGCTCCCTTGGGCAAATCGAAAACATCGCCATTAGGAGAAAAAACAAAATTGCGATGGCCAAGAGCATCGAACTTTAGAGAATTAATAAATTCTTTTGAATCAGTGATTTCTTTCTGCCATTTAACCAATTCTTTAACCCAGCTCATTTTTTCCGTTGGAGCAAAAAAACCAGCCGCTAGTTTCTGGCTGGAAAGGCCATTTGATTTCTTTTGACTATAAAGCCAGTGAGCGGCAATCCCGTTTTCCGCCTGGGCATGCATTTTCTTAGTTCTGATTTGAATCTCGATAATCCTGCCTTGAGCAAAAACTTTAGTATGAATCGAACGATAACCATTGGGCTTAGGTTGAGCAATAAAATCGCTTATTCCTTCAGTCGGAACCGGTTTATATAACTTATGAATAATGCCCAAAGCCGCATAACACTGTTCAGTAGTACTAACAATAATCCGTAAAGCAATTAGGTCATGAATTTTAGTTATCTCTTTATCAACCTCCGGCCGGCAAAGTTTTTGATAAAGGGAATAAAGATGCTTAGCTCGACCATGAACTTGGGCTTTTATTTCTTTTCCTGCCAATCCTTTAAGAACTTCTCTTTTAATTTTTTCAACAAACTGATTGGTTTTTTTAAAATAAGCGGTGGAATATTTTTTCACCCATCGGTATTCCTCTGGATAAACATAAGGGAAAGCTAAGTCCTCAAGTTTGCCTTTCATTTCACCAATCCCTAATCTTTCCGCTAAAAGAGCGTAAACTTCCAATGTCTCTTGAGCAATTCGCTTTTGCTTTTTTGGCGGCAAGGGAGCTAAGGTCTGCATATTATGATAACGATCAGCCAGCTTAATAAGAACAACTCTCAGATCACGAGCCATAACAATAATCATCTTACGCAGATTCTCCACGAACTTTTCTTCCCGACTGCCATGAAGCTTAATCTCACCAATCTTTGTTACTCCACTAACTAAAACAGCGATTTCTTGACTAAATTCTTTTCTAATTTTTTCCATCTTGACCCCTCCATCTTCAACTACGTCGTGAAGCAAACCAGCAATAATTGAATCACTGTCTAGCTTCCAATCTACTAAAGCCTGAGCTACAGCTACAGGATGTTCAATAAAAGGATCACCAGAAAGTCGCTTTTGCCCATGATGAATTTCAGCAGCGAAATGATAGGCCTTTTCAATCAACTCAAAATTAGCTTGAGAATTATATTTTCTTATTTGATTTAAAAGAGAATCAAGTTTTTTGTCTTTCATTTTTTTCATCAACCTTTATGTCTTTTACCCTAAGCTTGAGCTTTTTTCGATTATTCCAAGAATCAAGAAAAAGATTGTAAGCAATACTTATTGATTTTTCCGAAGAAAGCTGGGAAAGCATTTCTCCCTTGCCAAAGGCAATCGCCTCAAAATCATTAACTCTAAACTTCAAATGCTGACTGTCCCTGCCAACAGAACAAATACCATTTGCATTTAATTTACGAGTAATAAAAACTGGCTCAAGATTACCTTGACCAAAAGGAGCAAATTTTTCTAATTCTTGATAAAGAGTAAAATTTAAATCAGACAATTCTATTTCCACTTCAATTTTTAGCTTAGGGGATGTTTGAGAAGCGCTTAAGCTTTTTTCTGCTTTTTTAATCAATTCTTTTTTAACTTCCTCTAACTTATCTGCGCTAACACTAAAACCCGCTGCCAAACGATGCCCGCCGTGATCACCAACAATTTCTTTTAATTGACGAATTGCTTCAACAATACTGAAGCCATCAATTGATCGGGCTGAAGCCACCCAGTAATCCTCTCTAGGAGCTAAAACCACGGCCGGCCGATAAAATTCGTCTTTCAGTCTGCTGGCTACTAGCCCCACAACTCCATGTTCATAAGACTGATGATAAATAAAAATCAAAGAACTCTGACCATCTTCTTTTAACCATAGATTGCGAGCATGAAGGCTAGTTTGTCTTGTTAGTTCCTGACGCTCTCGATTTCTCTGATCCATCTCCTGAGCCAAGCCAATGGCCCTATTTTCATCCCGGGTGCAAAGCAAACGCAAGGCTTTTATAGGATCATCCATTCTGCCGCTGGCATTAATCCGCGGTCCAATGATAAAACCAATTTCATAAGCGCCAATATTTTCTTTTTCAACTCTGGCAAACTGAAAAAGGGACAACAAACCCAATCGCTTTGTTTTTCTCACTTCTTTCAAACCAAATTTGACCAAGGACCGATTTGGCCCCAGCAAAGACATCATGTCGGTAATAGTTCCAATTGTCACTAAATCCAATTCCGGCGGCTTAATTTTGGGCTTAATCTTCTTTACCAACCAATGAGCTAAAAACCAAGCTACTCCCACACCAGCCAATTTAGTGGTGTGGATAATTGCCGCTGCTCTAGGTTTTTCCTCCCCTGGCTGGTGATGATCGGTAATAATCACATCGATCCCTTCTTTCTTAGCATGACTTACTTGCCGTGAGTGAACAATACCTTGATCAACAGTAACAATCAATTTCACTCCTTCTTTAGCCATTCGGTCAATAGGATCAATCTTTAAACCATAACCTTCTTGTCTTTGAGGAATATAGGGCATAACCTCTAAGCCAAATTTATTTAAAACTTCCCACATCACAGCGGTGGCGCAAACTCCATCAGCATCATAATCACCATAGACAATCACTTTTTCTTTTTTCCTGATTGCTTCCTTAATTCTTTTAACTGCTTTAGTTAATTGAACCAAAGAAATGCCTACTTCTTGAAAAGTTAATTGATAAGGATCTTTGGGATTAAAAAATTCTTCTTGCTGTTTAGGGGTTTTTAAGCCACGACTTTTAAGCAGAGCTTTAATAATCTCTTTCCTTCTTTCAATTGGACTCTCTGCTTTTGTTTTAGTTAAAATTTGCCATCGCAT
>SDBT01015155.1_pt1 | contig 12263 bp, 6 predicted proteins | sample 2277101 | NCBI WGS metagenome assembly SDBT01 (sample SAMN10404973, study PRJNA504765) | marine sediment metagenome | isolation source: marine sediment core GS10_PC15, 103 cmbsf | place: Arctic Ocean: Southern Knipovich Ridge | collected 2010
CCTTTATTCCATCTGCGCCCGGCATCTGAATATCCAGTATCGCCACCGCATAAGGCCGTTTCGTAATAGCATCTATTGCGTCCAAACCATTGCCTACAGCCGTTACTGTCATCCTCTCTTCTTGAAGAACTTTTGTGAGTGTTTCTCTGAAGACTACTTCATCATCCGCTAATAATATGTCATTCATTATTGGTTGCTTTGCCTTTCTTCGAAATTCTCAATTGCTTTATTGTTTATTTTGACAGCGTTCACACTATATAACGAACTTCATCCGGGCATCACCACCGGTAATGAGGTTTTTCTGAGGTCTTATTGGGATTTGTATTGTTACGGTAGTTCCCTTATTAAGCTCAGATTCTAATTCGATGGTACCGTCAATTTCGGAAACAAGATTATAGCTTATAAAAAGCCCAAGGCCGGTGCCTTTACCAATTTCCTTGGTAGTAAAGAATGACTCAAAAGCACGCTTGGCAACCTGCGGACTCATTCCAATCCCGGTATCACTAATCTTAATCTCAATCATCCCGTCTTTTGATCTCCTGGTTATCCCAAGAATGTGCTCTTGCTCACCGGTCTTGGTATTCATTGCATCCAGCGAATTTATAATTATGTTTAGAAGTACTTGCTCGAAAAGTTGCGGATTCAACCATACCATCGGCAAATCATAACCGGTGATATTCTTAATCATAATTGACTGCATACGTTTATCGAATTTAATAAGCGACAACGTATTATCTATCAACTCGCCGATGTCGGTCCATTTATACTCCCCTGTGGCCGGTCGAGACAAGCTCAGCATACGTTTCAAGATGTCGGAAATTCGGCTGACTTGATGTTCAATAACCAGAAGATGCTCCTTTTCCTCGTGTTTGGTTAGCTTTCTGCCCAGATACTGTGCCACAGAAGAAAGACTTGCAAGAGGATTGCCTATCTCATGAGCAATGCCGGCGGCCATTTGACCTATCGCAACCATTTTTTCGCGGTGCGCCATTTCTATTCGTGATATCTTCAGCATTTCGTTAATTGCAGCCACCTGTTCGGTTTGCTCACGTAGATTTTTTTCTAATTTTTTGTGTCTGGTTAAGTCCTGCCCTACAATAACGTATCCCAACTGCTCCCCGTCAATACCAGTAACAGAACAGCCTTTTGCCTCAATATAACGACCTTGTGGACCAACCGTGGTAAACTCAATTATCCGCCCTGGGGCGCGGACCTTATCAGCACCGCCTAAAAGGTCATTTATATATTCAGTCAGGACCCGGGGTAAATCCTCAAACCGGACACCTTTGTCTAACGAGTCGTTTTTCTTCCATAATGTTGCGGCGGGATTGCAAATCGCTACTTTGCCGTCACCTGTGATAAATATCAGTCCTTCAGCCATTGCATTGATAACTGCATTCAGGATATCATTGTTTCGTGCTGCCTGGCGCTCCTGGCTTCTCATCCGTACAATAATAACTCCTGTTAAGTATCGGGCTAACACCATGGTGAAAACGAATGCTACAAAAACGCCAAGTACGTATACCGGATTTTCCCACATCCCCTCTGGGTCCAGGAACTGCAGCGGATAAGTCTCCAGCCACGTCCCTGCGCTCAGTTCGTTCACTGCCAGCAAACCAAACAGTAATATCGCCGTCAGTCCAGGAATAAATGACAGATTCATGGGAAGTATGATCGTTGCTATTATGATATGAAAGATATAAAACAGGAAAAAGGGATTAACAACTCCACCAGAGAAATAAAGTATCGCCGTGAGAATAATCAAGTCCGCTTCCACCTGAATTATCGCCAAAATGAGGTTTTTGGGGCCGGTATCAGAGGTTTTTCGGGTCGCTACGCAGAAGTAGATAATATTACACGATAAAAGCAGGCCCGCACAAGCGTAGATTGGCACTGTGGTTGTCAACAAAGGATAAGAAAAGGCGTAATTACTTGTGAAAGCGGCAATTACTATCCCCCCAACAGCAATCCACCTGAGCTTTATCAGCCAGAGAACCTGCTCAACAAGAACTTCCTTCCCACGCTGACTCGGTTTGTCCATGACCTCAGGCAGCGCATTAACCTTGGCAGCCATACTTCATTCCTTATCCCGTTTTAGCAGAATATTTGCCATTATGCGTGATTTCTTGAATTTATTTCCTGGCTAAAACAGCCGTTTTCCGAACTTCTATTATTTTGCATTCTACCTTTTGTGCCATAAAAATGCAAGAAAAATTCCCAATTTCAAGAAAATTTAGGGCGATCGTGGGCTGCTACCCTCTTTATCTCTCCAAAATCCAAGAATAGGCCTCAAAATAAAAAACGGCAAAACAAACCGGTCGTGTTGATAAGGCCCAAATTTGCGATCAGAAGCTTGCTGAAGATATGTTAGCTGCGGGCGGAAAAGAAATCTTAGAGAAAATATGAGCCAACCGCGGCACGAAAAAAATGATAAAACAAGACACCTGAAATTCAACGAAAATCCCCCAAAATATGACTGTCCCCTATTTCTTCTTGCAATATTGGTCTGCAGGAGGTAAAGTAAATGGGAACTTGTCGGAAAGCGTTTTTCGTATGCATTTGATTTTGTCATGATTAATAACTTAGCTACAACCATACAATTAGACAATACGGCGCAGTGTTGTAGGCTACAATTTGGTTGTAATATAAGGTAGCAGCAGGAAATACTTTAAATGTGCTATCTTTATGTAACCCATTGCCATAAAAGAACTTGGGCGGTTAGCTCAGTTGGCCAGAGCGCCTGCTCGACACGCAGGAGGTCACAGGTTCAAGTCCCGTACCGCCCATTTCCCAACCCCTTATAATTAAAAGGGTTGGGAAAAATCATTTCTGTATCATCCACCTCGGCAAATACTGTGCTACACTTATGACTACGCTTTTGAACCTATTTTGGAGGTAGTACAATGTCGAGAAGCAGGGCAGTACAAAATCCGATATCGTTTCACAAACACACAAGATGATACTATGTGACAAAAGGAGGAAAAAGAATCTATCTGGGTTCTGACAAGGAAGAAGCCCTTAAAAAGTACGACAGGCTGGGGCTGGGTTTTGAACTAATCCCACAAGAGTCAGCGTCACCAGTTGAAATCACAATAAAGGAGTTGGCTATCCGACAAGCTCATGCCAAATAGCGTATATACACTTATTTTTTGGCGTTTTTCAGCAAAAAATCCCTTAAGTTAAGCTTTTTACGCTCGATAATAATATATTGAAAATGGTATCTATTTTGGTCGCTGTACTTCATAAATACGCTATAAGCTATTTAGAGAAGATGTAAAGGACTACAATTTCATAGGCTAATATGCGGGCAGTGGAGTCAAGAAAGAGTCGGGGAGAAAAATATAAAATTGCTGCAATGGCCGCTTTTCTGGGGTGCGCTTGTCTTCTGACGTATTATTTTCATGTGGTACTTAATCGGGGTACTCTTCTGACCCACTTGTTCTATATCCCAATCGGCTTGGCCGCTTTCTGGTGGAAAAGAGGGGGGGTATTTGTTGCCTTGTTTTTAGCGACAATGCTGCTTCTGAGCCACAATTTCCTTAGAGCTAATACTGTGGTAGTATTCCATGACTATTTCAGAGCTGTTATGCTTATTGTAACCGGCTTCTTAGTTGCTCTATTGAGCAAGGAGCTGGACAAAACGAAAGAATTGAATGAAAGAGTTAAAGAACTTAGCTGTCTCTACAGCCTTTCCAAACTTGCTGAAAAGAAGGATATTTCATTGGATGCGATATTCCAGAAAATTACCGGTCTAATGCAAAATAGCTGGCAGTATCCTGATATTACATGTGTGAGAATAGCTGTCACTGATAATGAGTTCGAGACGGAAAACTTTAAGAAAACATTCTGGAAGCAATCGGCTGATGTTAGAGTATGCGGTCAGAAAGTAGGGACTATTGAGGTTTATTATCTGGAAGAAAAACCACAAATCGACGAGGGCCCGTTTCTTAAAGAAGAAAGAGATTTGATAGAAGCTGTTAGTGAGCAACTGGCAATAATTATCGAGCGGAAGCAGACGGAGAAGGCGCTGCGGGAGAGCGAGGAACAATATCGAGGGCTTTTTGAATCAGGCGCGGACGCTCTTTTGCTCATCGATTCCGATGGGATAATCCAGGACGTCAATCCCGCGGCGTGTTCAACCTATGGTTACAGTCGGGAAAAATTTATTGGGATGCCGGCAAAAGTGATAGTTCATCCTGATTACCACCATATTTTGTCTATGGCTCAGACTGGGATCGCAGCGGGTGATATGAAATCCTTTTTCACCGAATTAATCGATGTGCGAAGGGACGGCACATCATTTCCCATTAAGGTCAACTTCTCTCCTATCCACTACAAGGACCAAAAAGCCTTAATCGCCGCCGTGCGCGACATCACAGAGCGCAAGCGGGGGGAGGATGAGATGCAGCAGACTCGCGCAGAACTGGAACATACTTCTCGTCTGGTTACAGCCGGGGAAATGGCTTTCGGCCTGGCACATGAGCTTAACCAGCCGCTCTGTGCGATACTCAATTATATAGACGCATGCCTGCGAATGGTGAGAACAAAGACTGTAAGTTCCGGCAAACTTATAGGTGTTTTGGAGGAAATCGGCTCCCAGGCAGATCGAGCGGGTAAAATAATTCGGCGTATCAGGAATTTGGTTCGCAAACGCGAACCCAAACAATCAAAGGTTGATATCAACGATATCGTCCGGGAAATTATCGAGTTGGAAAAAGCGGAGGCAGATCAAAACAACGTTATCATGCAGACCGAACTTGCCGAAGATATGCCATTGATATTAACCGACAGAATCGAGATAGAGCAGGTTATCCTGAATTTAATTAGAAATGGTTTTGATGCGATGAGCGATACTGGTTTTGACCGGCATCGGTTGACTATTCAGACCTCTATGGTTGGAAGTGACTCAATCGAGGTTGCTGTACACGATACGGGCAGGGGCCTGCCTCCAGGGAAGGCTGAGGAGGTATTTGATTCCTTCTTCACCACTAAAACTAACGGGCTGGGGATAGGCTTATCGCTCAGTCGGTCGATTATTGAGGCGCACGGCGGGAATTTATGGGCCGAGCCCGCCTCCGATACCGGTGCTACATTTCGATTCACATTGCCGTTGAAAGGAGCTGAATATGAACAAGTCCGAACCGACAGTATTTGTTGTGGATGACGATGAGGCGGTATGTCGGTCGTTGAGGTTGCTGATTGAAACGGTGGGCTTAAAAGTACAAACCTACGGTAGTGCCCAGGATTTTCTGGATGGCTATGACCCTGCTCAAGTCGGCTGTCTGGTGCTGGATGTGCGTATGCCGGGAATGAGCGGGCTGGAACTTCAATCCAAACTCACAGCGGAAGGTATTAATATCCCTGTTATCATGGTTACCGGTCACGGTGATGTGCCTTTAGCTGTTCAGGCCATAAAGGCCGGGGCGATGGACTTTATTGAAAAGCCGTTCAGAGACCAGATTTTGCTGGATAATATTCAAAAGGCGATTGGACTGGAGGCCCAGACCTGGTGTGAGCAGGCTGAGCAGGCCAGCATCGAAGAGAAGTTAGCATCTCTTACGCCCAGGGAATACGAGATTATGGACTTGCTTATCCTTGGCAGATCCAACAAGGCCATTGCCTACGAGCTGGGGATTAGTCAGAAAACGGTTGATTTTCACCGAGCTCATATCTTAGAGAAGATGGGGGTTGATTCTGTGGTTGAACTGGTGCGATGTGTGTGCCGACTGTCCGTACCGGTTTAGAAAAATGCCGGCCTAAACCAGATTTTCCCCAGGTTTATTCCAGCTTATCCCAGGAAAAACCTGGCTTTAGCAAGAACACTTCTAGTTAATTCACTTGTCTAAGAAGACGATTCCATCATAACAAAAGCTTAATCGTCAAGGATCCTTTAGGGCCTGGAGCCTATTGGTGTGGGCGTTTATGAGCGGGCTTGATTTAATGTTTTTTTTTGGTCGCCGCTCTTTCAAAAGTAGAGTTAAAAAGTTTCAATCGTTGTCAGATAGTACCGCTGTCCGTAAGTAAAAGTGTAAAGGCCCTGTCAGGTCTTAAACGTTAGGTAGTAAAGGACAGATGGTACTTTCGGTCGCTGCGGAATAGTACCGACGTTAAACTAAACAGTAAAAGGTCATGTCAGAGACCAAATCAATTAATTAAAAGGACGGTCGGTGCCATTCCGCAGTATTATAGAGTTTTTGTGAAAAAGTATTTTGGGTAATGTTTTAAGGAGATTTATTATGGCTGAAATAGCAGCTCAAATTAAGCAAGTAAACAAAGCGCTTATGGAAAAGGAAGGTAAATACCTTACCTTCGCTTTGGCCAATGAGGAATACGGCTTAGAGATTCTCAAGGTCCGTGAGATTTTCGGTTATATGGACATAACCGCCGTCCCGCAGACGCCGGCTTATGTAAAGGGCGTAATCAATCTGCGGGGCCAGGTAATACCGGTAATCGACCTTCGGGCCAAATTCGGTATGGATACCACAGATGTTACGGAAGAGACCTGTATTATTGTTGTGGAGATAACTCAGGGCAAACGCAAGTTCAGCACGGGCATAGTCGTTGACCATGTCCAGGAAGTTCTGGATATCCCCGGTGGGGACATTGAAGAGACTCCCCAGTTCGGCTCAAGCGTCAATACAGATTTCATCCTTGGTATGGGCAAAATCGGTGAATCGGTCAAGATACTGCTGGATATCGACAAGGTATTAGCTGGTGACGACCTTTCAGGTTTTGACAAGGGCTCCAATGATGATTCTTCAGTTGAAGAAGTTTAATTTTAGAAGGGAGCTAAAAATGAAAAAGATAAGAATACTATTGATACTGTTGATGTTCTTAAGTGCAGTTGAAATTGCAACAGCGGTAGAAAAACAAAACGGCAGTAGGAAAACTCTTGCTCAAAAAATCGATGAAATGGAAGCTCAACAGAAAGGTCTGCAAAAGGCCCGCAGCAGAAAGGATGCCAGAATCACATCACTCCAGAGAAAGCTTGTGAATTTAGAAGCCAAATTAAAATCACAGCAGAATAATAAGCCTCTGGATAAACGGTTCAATAAAATCAAGAAAGAAATTGAGGCATTACAAAAACAGTCAAAAGCGGCACAGACTGAAAAAAGTTTATATCTCGATAACAGCGATGCCCTAAACAGTAACACACTAAGCAAGATGGAACTGAAAACACAACCGTTTGAAACTGCATCCGAATGGGATACATTTACAATGGAACCGATGGTGGTAAACTTCTTAGATACTGACGCTGTCTCATCGGACGCTGCAGGTCATGACCTCTGGCACAGAGAAAGTCTGACAAATGGTTTCTGGGGTATCAGTGATAAACTGGCGGATTCCGGAATAGATGCAGCCTTTGGTATTACCAGTATCTACCAGAACAATGTCAAGGGCGGTACCAGCACACACCAACATCAAGGCAGACATACAGGCAGCTACGACCTGGAAGTAGAGTTTGACCTTCAGAAACTACTTGGAATTGAAGGCGGAATGCTTTACCTGCACGGCGAAGGAAGTTGGTCAAGAACGGATATTGATTCAACTTCAATAGGCAGTGCTTTTGGTGCAAATGGTGACGCAGCAGGAAGACGTGCATTGGATATTACAGAGCTCTGGTACGAACAGGCAATGCTCGATGAAACACTGCGTTTTCGTTTCGGTAAGCTTGATATAACCGGTGGATTTGAGTGCCGGGGCTGTCCGGTATCATTCGACGGAAGTGCTTATGCTAATGACGAGACAGGACAGTTCTTAAATGCTGCTCTTGTCAATAACTCCACGATACCATTCCCGGATAAAGGTCTCGGCGCTGTTTTGTACTGGAACCCGATTGAGTGGTGGTATGCATCAGCAGGCGTTGTAGATGCTCAGGCCGATGCCAGGGAGACCGGATTTAACACTGCTTTTACTGACGAAGATTATTTCTTCTATGTCTTCGAGACAGGAATAGCACCTCGCCTGGATTCAGCTAATGGCCCTTTACAGGGTGCATATCGTATAGGTATGTGGGTTGACGGCCAGGACAAAGCAAAGTTTTCAAACGGCAAAAACTATCGTGACGACATCGGCTTCTATGTCAGTGCTGACCAGCTTATTCGAAAGGAAAACAGCGACCCAGAAGATAGCCAGGGTTTGGGTGTTTTCGGACGCCTTGGCTGGGCCGATGATAATCTCAACGAGATTGGAAAATTCTGGAGCCTTGGCTTTCAGTATCAGGGCCTCATTGACGGCCGTGATGACGACGTCCTCGGTGTAGGTTACGCAAATGGTACTTTCAGTGACCGCGCAGGTGCTAATGACGGCGATGGTTACGAAGAAAGCCACGAAGGCGTTCTCGAAGTTTACTACAACGCTCAGATTACACCATGGTTCAATCTAAGTCCGGGTATCCAGTTTATTTCAGACCCCGGCGGATTAAATGCAAACAAAGATGCCGTAGTATTCGGCCTAAGGGCGCAAATAACGTTTTAAATGTAAAACCAGAAAACTTTGTCTTGTGTAAGGCAAGGTTAGAAAAGAAGTGAAACTAACGAATTAAGGAGTAATGAAATGTTTAATAATTTCAAACTTAGTACAAAAATTATTTTTGGATTTGCAGTTCCCCTGCTGATGATAGCTGGCATTGCAATAGCCATTTTCGTAGTGGTAAGTGGTGTCCAGGCCGGCGCGGTTCTGGCAAAGGACGAAAGCGCTGTCTTTGCAGGAGTAGCCCGCCAAATGAAGCTTGACGCTGTGCAGATCCAGCAGTGGCTGACAGATATTTCCGCAACTCGTGCACAGGATGGACTCGATGATGGTTTTGATGAGGCTGAAAATTCCTACCAATCATTTTTAGCCGGTGCGTCCCGGTTCAAGGGAATGTATCAGGAAGAAAATGATACTACAGGCTTACGGCAAATTGGCGAACTTGAATCTGCTGTTAATGATTATTATGAAGTAGGTAAAAAGATGGCCCAGGCTTATATTGACGGCGGCCCCGAAGCGGGAAACAAAACTATGGCTGAATTTGATACCGCTGCCGCAACATTGGCAGGTGCCCTTGATCCGTTCATCGAGTCACAAACCGATGAACTCAGTGAAGCCATGGCCTCGATCGTATCTTCTACAGCATTCCTTCGTACTACAGTGGCTATTGCGAGTATTTCTGCCCTGGTTCTTGGGGCACTGTTAGCATGGTCGATTACAAGGTCAATCACAAAACCTATCAATCGCATTATTATTGGCCTAACAGAAGGCTCCGAGCAGGTATCTTCCGCCTCAGGCCAGGTTTCCAGCGCTTCGCAATCTCTTGCTGAAGGTGCAACCGAGCAGGCAGCGGGTCTGGAAGAGACTTCAAGCAGTTTGGAAGAGATGAGTTCGATGACAAAGCAAAATGCCGACAATGCTCAGCAGGCCAATACATTAGCTTCAGAAGCACGAAAAGCTGCTGATAGCGGAACAGAGTCTATGGCCAGAATGAACACTGCTATCCAGGACATACAAAAATCTTCCGACGAGACAGCCAAGATTATCAAGGTCATCGACGAAATAGCGTTCCAGACAAACCTGCTTGCCTTAAATGCCGCCGTTGAGGCTGCACGTGCGGGCGAGGCTGGTAAGGGTTTTGCAGTTGTCGCTGAAGAAGTTCGCAACCTTGCGATGCGCTCAGCCGAGGCTGCCAAAAATACAGCCAATATGATTGAAGAGTCAGTCAAGAACTCCAAGAACGGTGTTAATATAGCAACCGAAGTCGGTAAGGTTCTTGAAGAAATAGTCCAGGGCATAGGCAAAACAACTGACCTTGTCAGCGAGATAGCTGCCGCTTCACAGGAACAGGCCCAGGGTATTGACCAGGTCAACACGGCAATGGCCCAGATGGACAAGGTTACGCAACGGAACGCCGCCAATGCCGAGGAATCCGCAAGTGCTTCTGAGGAGCTAAGCGCCCAGGCAGAACAGATGAACGGTATTGTTGGCGAACTGGCTGCTTTGGTCGGCGGTAATGCCGCTAAAAGAACTACCACAACAACCAAGAGCTACGCACACGGCACCGCCCAAAAGACGCACGAGTTAGTGACAAAACATCACAACTTAGGTACTTCCGATCACACGTTTCACCAGATAGCCGGCAGCAAAGAGCAAAAAGCTCAAAGCAGAACAACTGTCAAGGCAGCCGCGGAAAAGGTGATTCCATTGAAGGACGAAAACAGCAACGATGATTTAGATGATTTAAAGGAGTTTAATAGCTAATCTTTCAAATTATCATATATTTTCTAAACATTTTCAGCGGGCAGTGAGGGGAAATCAGCCCCTCGCTGTTTAGCTGAAAGAATCGACGAACTGGAAGCTAAGCAGAAAAAGATGCAGGATGCTGATAAAAGAATGGATACGTTCAATCAGGCAAGCGACTACTTCTTTGCAGGCGTTAGTGTCTCCAAAAGTTTCTAATTGTTGAAAAAAAATGTAAATCAATTTTTATAAATAGGGTAAAAAAAATGAGGACAATGAAACTATCAACGAAGTTACTGGTGGCCTTTTTAGCGGTCGGTGTTATACCGGCATCAGTTATAGGCCTGTTAGCTCTGAACAAATCCAGTAATGCACTGGAAAAGGGCAGCTACAACCAGCTCGTTGGAATGCGTGATGTAAAGAGAGCTCAGATTGAGCAGTTCTTCAAAGAGCGCCAAGGTGATATGGGTGTCCTTATGGAAACAGTGGGCACACTCAGAAAAGAAGCCTTTGCAAAGCTCGGTGCTGTGCAGGCAATTAAGAAAAGTCAGATCGAAAATTATTTCGCAGAGCGTCTTGGCGATATATCCGTGCTTAGCGGTAATAAAGATGTTGCAGAAGCACTGAGAGCATTTTCAGTCGCTTTCACCGGTGAAGGCAACAAAACAGGCGGTGAAGTATGGAACGAAGCCGAAGAGGTCTATAGCCCATGGCTTACACAGTACAAAGCCGAATATGGTTATTATGACCTTTTCCTCGTTGATGCACAGGGTAACGTAGTTTACACCGTGGCCAAGGAATCTGATTTAGGCCAGAACGTTGTTACAGGTAACCTGAAGACCAGCCCCTTCGGTAAATGCGTTAAAAATGCTCTAAACGAAATAGCCCTTCAGGACTTCGAGCCCTATGCACCCAGCAATAATCAGCCGTGTGCATTTGTCGGCGCCCCTGTAACTAAAGACGGCCAGACGATCGGCATAGTTGCTCTGCAGCTGCCCCTCGATGCCATCAATAAGATTATGCAGGAACGAAGTGGTATGGGCAAAACAGGTGAATGTTACCTGGTCGGCTCCGACAAGCTGATGCGCAGCGATTCCTATCTTGACCCGACCGGCCATTCAGTCGAAGCATCATTTGCCGGCACAGTCGCCCAAAATGGTTGTGATACAGAAGCCGCCCGCAACGCCTTCGAAGGCCAGAGCGGCGCTGATGTAATTATAGATTATAACGGCAACCCGGTACTCAGTGCTTATGCACCTTTACAAATCGCAGGACTCAATTGGGCAATCTTAGCTGAGATTGATGTTGCAGAAGCGTTCTGCCCGGTCGATGAGAACGGCAATGAATTCTTCGCCAAGTACATCGAAATGTACGGCTACTATGACCTGTTCTTAATGAATCCCGATGGTTATTGCTTTTATACTGCATGTCGGGAGTCCGATTACCAGACAAACCTCGTCAACGGCAAGTACGCAAGTTCAGGCTTAGGGAAAATCACCAGGAATGTATTACAATCCAAGCAGTTCGGCCTGGCTGATTTCGAGCCCTATGCTCCAAGCAACGGCGAACCTGCTGCATTTATCGCTCAGCCTGTTGTTCATAACGGAGAGGTTGAGATTGTTGTTGCCCTGCAGCTCTCGCTCGATGCCATTAACGGCATAATGCAGCAAAGAGCAGGCATGGGTAGGACAGGCGAGACATACCTTGTAGGTACAGACAAGCTGATGAGAAGTGATTCTTTCCTCGACCCGACAGGTCATTCAGTCAAGGCTTCATTTGCCGGTACAGTTACTGCCAACGGCTGTGACACCGAAGCGGCTCGCGAGGCTTTAGCCGGCAGGACCGATGCGAAGATCATTACCGACTACAATGGCAACCCGGTATTAAGTGCGTTTACACTGGTGAACGTTGGTGGTACTACATGGGCACTGTTAGCTGAGATTGATGAGGCCGAGGCCTTTGAGGCACGCAATGCTATCGTGTGGATGATGAGCATTGTATCAATTATTGCTGTGGCCTCCATAGTCGGCTTGGCTATAATGATTACA
>SDBT01015156.1_pt1 | contig 12262 bp, 7 predicted proteins | sample 2277101 | NCBI WGS metagenome assembly SDBT01 (sample SAMN10404973, study PRJNA504765) | marine sediment metagenome | isolation source: marine sediment core GS10_PC15, 103 cmbsf | place: Arctic Ocean: Southern Knipovich Ridge | collected 2010
GGGGGCAATCGTGGCCACTTGTTTGCCCCAGTGGTGCGTCGACATCTCTTGACTGTGCCATTGGCGACGCTATGCTGAGCGTTGTCGGCACGGTTTCGCCCGCCGACCGGCGGATGGGGCGAAATGAGAAGCTTTATCACTAGGCAAACCTTCGGACTTCACGTTCTATAGACAAATGGCGTTTCCAGAATTCCCCACCGCCGCAGATGTGGAAGCGTTGATTCGCCACCAATACAGCGATGCTGAATATGAGGAGATTCTCAACTTGCTGTGCCCCATCAATAGCTCCGGCGAGGCGGTCGGCTGGACGGCGGCTCGGATTCAACTGGCGGCGCTCGCGATGTCGAACGGCAATAAGTCACTCATCCGCCAGTACATCGAGCAAGGGAATACTGATGCGCGAGACCTGCAGTTGATGGTTCACGGTCAACTTGGACCGACCTGGGAACGCGACTGTTTGTTTCAGATCAACAGGCGTGGCTAAGGGCTCGTACGGGAATTACTTTCCGAAACTGGCGAGACCGGCAGCCATCTCGCTCCAGCGGGACAGAGTTTTCGCCCCGAAGGGGCCCAACATATCAGCCCAGGGCAACGCCCTGGGGGACGGATACCGGAAGCCAACCGAAGCCCTGTAAGGGCGCGACAAGATGGCCACGTGGCATCACATTCGCCGTTGTTTCGCCCCTTCAGGGCTTTCGCTGCTATATTCTCTCGCCACCCAGGGCGTTGCCCTGGGCTGATATGTTTTGGCCCCTTCGGGGCAAGAATCAGTGGCTATTGGTCGCGACGAATTCAGGAAGTAATAGATTTACGAGTTCTAAGTGCAACGACACACAAATCCGCTGAGGGTCCGTGGCTGGCGGGTACATAGCATAACGGGAGGCAAAGCCGCCACACACCTCACACTGCTTCTACGAAGCAGTGGCACACTTTCGTCCGCCATTGGGCATCCCCCCATCGCTAACGCAACGGGCCCCAGACTTCCTCCAACAAATCGTGCAGCACCGGGTCGTGCTCCTTCAGCTCCGCTCGGACGAAGGGATAGAAGTCGTTGCGGTAGAAATACGACTCGGTCCCTTCGGCGAAATACTCCTTCTGATCGGTCAACGCGTAATGGCGGACCCGATTGCCCGTGTAGAGAAGGACCTTCTCGTAAATGCCGGCCTCCTTCGCCTTCTTATAAGCCTTGACGAAACGTGGGTCGTCGAAGCCCAGGTACTGGTCGTGGTAGGAATGGGCCAGTTCGTGGAGAACGACCGCCGGGTGCTTGATCATCTGCCCACGCGAGAGAAGACTGGCCGCGCGGGGGATGTGGACCTTCTTGGCCAGCCGCGGATCGTGGCCGTGCGACTTCAGCCAGCCGAGGCTCGGGTGATACTGCATGTTGCCGAGCGTCGGATGATGATGCTCGATCCAGATCTCCAGGTCTCGCATTTTGGCAAGCTGTTTCTCGGGCAACAAGATCGCGATCCGTTGCAAGTGATTGGCCAGCATCTTCAACGCCTCGGCCCCGCTCTCGCGATGCTCTCCCTTGAGCATCTGCGGGTCGACATGGACGGTCCAACCTTCAATCTTCTGCACGACCGGATCGAAGCGGACCTTCGGAGCGCCATCTGGCTTTGGGTCGTCCGCCGCCATGACAAGCGGGCCGATCGCCGACATGGCAACGCAGCAGAGCAGGAAGGCGAGTGTGGGGCGTTGATGGAAGAATCTTCTCGAAGGCATGGTCAAACTCCGTGTTGAGGTAGGGTGGGCACTGCCCACCAAAACTTGCGTGATGCATTTCTCTTGGTTCATGGTGGGCAGTGCCCACCCTACGACGGCTCATTGAGTGGCACCCGGCGGCATCTCGGGCTGCGGCGTGGCACCGTTGGCGACGTCGGCCTTCCATGCCTCGATCTTGGCCAGCATGGCCTTGACTCGGTCGGGCTGTCGCTCGGCCAGATTGTTCTGCTCGCCGATGTCGTCGTCCAGGTTGTAGAGCCCGATGCCTTCCTGACCGCGGCCGGCGATGATCAGCTTCCACGGTCCGTCGCGCATCGCCTTGCCGTTCCAGAAGAGTTGGCGATTGCCCAGGCTCTTTCCCTCGAACAGAACCGGCGCGAGATTCACGCCGTCGAGCGGCCGTTCCTTCGACGGCTTGGCACCGGCCAAAGCGAGCATGGTCGGCATTAGGTCGAGGCTGATCGCCAAGTCATCACAGACACTGCCGGGCTTAATCTTGCCGGGCCACCAAGCGACGGCCGGCTCGCGATGGCCGCCTTCCCAATTGCTACCCTTGAAGCCTCGCAACGGGGCATTGGAACCTCGCGGGGTCGCCCCATTGTCGGAGAGGAAAAAGACGAACGTGTTCTCGGCCAACCCGAGACGCCGCACCGTGCCGACGACCTCACCGATCCCCTTGTCCATCTCTTCCACCATCTCGCGATAGGCCCTTCGCGGATCGGCGTCGTCCGAACGTTCCTTGGATCGGCCGCGCACGACGTCGGGGCCACGCTGCGCCGGATCGTTGGGGCCCTGCATGGGGCTATGGACCGCCTCGTGTGCTATGTAAAGACAGAACGGCCCGTCGCGATTCTCCTCGATGAACCGGACCGCGTGCTTCGTGATCAGGTGCGTGACGTAGCCGTCTTCGTGGGCATGCTGAAGCCCGTCCCACCAGTCGTAGATCCCCATGCGGTCGTAGTGCGATTGGTAATCGATGTTGCCGCTGACGTATCCGCGGAACGTATCGAAGCCATGGTGCATTGGGTTGAAGTTCTTGGTATAGCCGAGATGCCACTTGCCGAACATGGCCGTCCGATAGCCGGCCGCTTTGATCAGCTCGGCGAAGGTCGTCTCTTGCGTATGAAGCCCATACCAGTGGGCCTCGATCTGCGGATCGGCATTGATCACGCCGGGCACGCCGGCCCGTTGCTGATAGCGCCCGGTCAGCAGTCCGGCCCGGGTCGGGCTACAGACGTTGCCGCTGGCGTGGAAATCGGTGAACTTCATCCCCTCGGCGGCCAACCGGTCCAGGTGCGGCGTCTTGATCCAGCCGCCGTAGGTGCTCGTGTCGCCATAGCCGAGGTCGTCGGCCATGATGAGGATAAGGTTCGGCTTCTCGGCCGCGACACTGCCGGCCGACATGATAGCCGCCGCGAGCCCGACGGCCATCAGGAGACATCGGGTGAGATTGGTCAAACGCTGGTTCATGCGAGACTCCTTCCAAGGCGTGGTTTCCACTGCAGTTCACCGCCAAGGATCCGGCGGCTGCGTAGGGGGCGGCTGCGTAGGGGGCGGCTGCGTAGGGGGCGGTTCGTCCCCAGCCCTCACACTATACCAAGAATGTGGTAGCAGATGCAATGAACCTTGCCAGGTGCTTCCGCCCGGCACGTCAACCCGCCGGCCCATCGGCATTTGGCTCCAAATCGCTCCCCAGCTTCCTTGTCCCAGGGGGTGAGTCTGATCCGAGGTTTGACAGTGGGGCTGGGTTTGGTCAGAATATATAGGGGGTACGCGGATCACGCGAATGCCAACCGGGATGGCGCGGCATAACAACAAGCTCTGACTGCAATGGCAGATATATAGACATGTCGATTTTCAATCGCGGCAGTAGAAAGCCATGCCGGCTCACCGTTCTGGGAGCCGTGTTGCTCATCCCAACAGTGCTACTCATCCCGGCAATCGCAACGGCGGAGGTTCGCACGACAACACGCGTCGGGCCGCCGAACCCCTTTGGTGCTGCGATCGATGGCAGGCTCTTCGCGGACGACCCGCTCATCGGGCTCGAAGTGGTGGAGACGCGAGTTTACTGGGATATCGTTGTCGCCGATCGACAAGACGCCGCCAGCATCTTCGCGGATGTCTTCCTGCCGATCGATACAAACTCGGGCTCCTTCGCGGTAATCGATCTTGACGGTCGCACCCTCGGATGGTCCGGCTCCGGCACGTTGAATCACTTTGAAGTAACCGATCGGTACAACGGCTTCTTCGCTCAAGCGGGATCCGGCTTTGGGGCTCAATCCTGGGGCCTTCCACCCGATGCCGTTGATATCCTTCCGACAAGCCGCATCGAAATCGACTACGTTGTCCCCGATCCGGGCACGATCGACTTTCGCCGCGCGCTGACTCCAAGGGGAAATCCTTCGCCCCCCATACCGCCTGCCTCCTTTGCCATTGATCCACCGGCTCCAACCACGGCCGACACGATTTTCTTCACGGTTCCGCTTGACGGGGAAGTCTATTCGAACGACTGTTATGCTGCCGCGGCCCTTCGAGGCCGGCCTGTCCTGGATATCAACGAAGGGGATCGTGTCATCAACATCCTGTTTGACGGGATCTTCTCCGGAATGTGCCCCATGATATATGACCCCGTCACAGGTGTCTGGGGAAACTTTGGGACGTTGGCTGCCGGCGATTGGACTTTGTACAATAGTCATGGAGGTTCGCTCGACTTCACGGTTGAGCCCGATCCCTCCACGTTCATCCTGCATAGCATCGCCAGCGGCGACTGGGGAGCGGCCGATGCCTGGGACGGCGATGGCCGCATACCCACGGCCGACGATCAGGTCCTGGTGGGAAGCCACTCCGTCACTGTCACGGCTGATGCGGTGGCCAAATCGCTTCAGATCACCGAGGCCGACGGAAAGCTCATCGTCGACGCCGGGGCCGTGCTCGATCTGACCGAGGGGCTCTCCATGGCCGCCGAATCGCATCTGGGAATCGGCGTTGCCGGAACGACGCCGGGCAAGATTACCGCCGGTGGAGCCGTATCCGTTCGTGGCAACCTCGAGCTGACGGTCGACGGCGTCGCTCCCTTTGCGGCCACTCCCTTGGAGGCCGGGTCCTACTCACTGATCCGCACCACCCAGCCGGACGGCCTGGAGGGGACGTTCGGCTCGCTCGTTGGGCTGGGGAAGTACGCGACGCTCGACGACCTGAGCTACTCGGGCGAGGAAGTCACGCTACACCTTACAATGAGCATCAACCCGGGTGATCTCAACCTGGATACGCATACCGACGTTCGCGATTTCAATATCTGGAACGCCAATAAATTCACCAGCGATACTAGCTGGGCAACCGGCGACTTCAACGGAGACGGCACAACCGACGTTCGCGACTTCAACATTTGGAATACCAACAAGTTTACGTCTGCTGCCGTTGGGATCCCATTGGCAGGAGGACAGGTGCCCGAACCCTCGACCATGGCTCTGCTAGCAATCGGTCTCACTTTCGCGTCCGTCGGTTGGCGGCGAAGACGCAGGCGGAACCAGTGACAACTGGCAGCCGGCAAGCTGTTTCTTCACAGTTTCCTTACGGTGGCAGCTACTCCAAGGGGTAAGACTGCGATAACCGGTATAGCCGGTCTATCTGCGGTCGAGGAGATTGCGGATCCGAGTTATTCGGGCGAGTCGGGTGGCAATTTGCGCCGGCCAACTCGTCGGGATCCGTGGGAAAAAGGGCCGGATTTAGCCCCCCTCCAATGGCCTGGTAACGTAGACTTGGCCATTGCAGCCGGTAACCCATGGACTGAAGTCATGGCGGAGAACCCCGTCGACGTATTATTGGTCGAAGACGACGATTCCCATGCGCGGATAATCTGTCGCATCTTCGGGTCGCATTCGCTCCCGACACGGATTACGGTCGCCAGCACGATTCGGGAGGCGCAAGCGCGGCTGGCCCAAACGCCCCCGGACCTGATCTTTTGCGATCTTCAATTGCCCGACGGCACGGGCCGAGATCTGCTGCCGGGAAGTCCCGAGGCACGGCAGATCCCCATCGTGCTGATGACCAGCTACGGCGACGAACAGACGGCCGTCGAAGCGATGAAGTTGGGGGCGATGGACTATGTGGTCAAATCGCAGGCCACTCTCGAGGCATTGCCCCATCTTGCCCAGCGCGTGCTGCGGGAATGGGAACACCTGACCCAGCGCCGACGGGCCGAAAAGGAGTTGGCCGAACATCGCGAGAATCTCGAAGAACTCGTACTGGAGCGAACGGCCGAGTTGGAACAGACCAACGCCGCGCTGGCCGACGCCATCGCGGCCACCGACGCAGCCAATCGGGCCAAGACCGATTTCCTGGCCAATATGTCGCACGAAATTCGCACGCCCCTGCACGGACTGCTCAGCTATGCCGCGTTCGGAGTGAAACACGTCGAGACGGCACCCCGGGAAAAGCTCCTCGAATACTTCCAGAAAGTGGACCGTAGCGGAAACGTCCTGTTGAAACTGCTGGGCAACCTGCTCGATCTGACCAAACTCGAGTCGGCCAAGATGCCCTTCGATTTCGCCAAGGTCAATCTGGGGGAATTGGTTCGTCTAGCACAAGACGAACTGGGCTCCATGGCCGTGAGTCGGGGGATTACCCTCGAGGGGCCCAACTCGGCCGCCGATCTCTTGATCGTCGCCGATCAAGAACGAATCATGCAGGTGCTCCGGAATCTCCTGAGTAATGCCGTCAAGTTCTCGCCGGACAACTCGACGATAAGCATCAGCACCGGATCCGACGGTCAATCCGTTCGCGTGGGCGTCCATGATGCGGGCGTCGGGATACCCGAGGACGAACTGGAAGCCGTTTTCAATAAGTTCTTTCAATCGAGCAAGACCCGCTACGGCGCCGGCGGCACCGGGTTGGGACTCTCGATCTGCCGCGAGATCATCTACGCACATCGCGGTCGTATTTGGGCCGAGAGCCGACTCGAAGACGGGGCTTCGTTCGTCTTCGAGATCCCGATAAACCCATACGGCGATATGGAAATCGAGAACGTACCTTCGACATTCGTCTCTCGGACGGCGCTCGACGAGCCGGCCATCGCAACCTAATCGCACCACAATAGAACAAGAACTACGAGGAACTCCTCATGCGGATCGCCATGGTGGGAACCGGCTATATCGGCCTGGTCACCGGAACATGCTTTGCGGAAAGCGGCAACGAGGTCGTCTGTATCGACATCGATCAAGACAAGATCGACGGGCTCAAGAACAACATCGTGCCGATCTACGAACCGGGGTTGGCCGAACTGGTCGAACGAAACCAGCGGGCAGGTCGGCTGACCTTCTCGACCGACTTGGGTCAGGCCATCGAAGATCGGTCGATTATCTTCATCGGAGTCGGTACGCCGCAAAGCGAGAGCGGAGCCGCCGATCTGACGGCCGTTTGGGCCGTGGCCGACGAAATCGCCCAGGAAGCAACCGAGTCAAAGATCGTCGTCGTCAAGAGCACCGTTCCGGTCGGCACGAACGTCAAGGTGCTCGAACGTCTCAATCGAGGGAAGTTCCGTCACGCGGCCCTCAGCAATCCCGAGTTCCTCAAGGAAGGCTGCGCGGTCGAGGACTTCATGAAACCCGACCGAGTCGTCGTCGGGGCACGCGAGAAGGAGACGGTCGAGGTGCTCCGCGAGTTGCATGCCCCGTTCCTCCGCTCCGGCCATCCGCTGCTGGTCACCTCGCCGGAAAGTGCCGAGATGACGAAGTATGCGGCCAACTGTTGTCTGGCCACCAAGATCTCGTTCATCAACGAAATGGCCAATTTGTGCGAACAATTGGGGGCCGATATCAACGACGTTCGGCAAGGGATCGGACACGACCGGCGAATCGGGTTCCAGTTCCTCCATCCGGGCGTCGGCTACGGCGGCTCCTGCTTCCCCAAGGATGTCTGCGCCATGATCGCCCTGTCCGAGGAGGCCGGAATCCCTTCGCGAATCCTCCAGGCCGTCGATCGGGTCAACGAGGATCAAAAGCAAGTGCTCATGACCAAGCTCCTGTCGCTCTTCGACGGCGATCTGGCGGGAAAGACGATCGCTATCTGGGGATTGGCCTTCAAGCCGCGCACCGACGACGTGCGCGAGGCGCCGTCCCTGGTGTTGATCAACGGACTGCTCGACGCCGGAGCGAACGTTCGCGTCTTCGATCCCGAGGCGCTCGATAATGTCCGGCAAATCTACGGCGATCGAATCACCTACTGCGATCGGGCCTATGGCACGGCGGAAGGAGCCGACGCGCTGGCCGTGGTCACCGAATGGCAGGAATTCCGCAATCCGGACTTCGAGGTGTTGCGCCGGTTGATGAATCGCCCCATCCTCGTCGACGGCCGCAATCTCTACAACCCGAAACAGATGGCCCAACTCGGCTTTACCCATGCCAGCGTCGGCCGCGAAACGGTCATTCCCGACTTGCCGACGATCACTCCCGGTGGAGCAACCGGCATCGCCGCCGAAGTGCCCGTCTAGGCAGCCCGTTGGAGAAGTGTGTGATCGACGGGCCTGTGTGCCACTGCTTGCTTTCAGGCAGTGTTCTTGCCGGGGTTTCAGGCCTCACTCGACGGCACTGCTTGAAAGCAAGCAGTGGCACACGAATTATCCACCGTGCTCCAAGCCCCACCCTGTTCAATGGTCGGCCGATCGAGTAGACTGCCTCTCTGGTTCGTTTCGCAAAGGAGAGAGTCGACATGGCCAAGAAGGGTGGAGGCAAGAAGAGTCGCAAGGCTTCCAAACCGGCAAAGAAGAAGGGCCGCCGGAAACGGCCGCTGTTGCCCGGCTTGGAGCCATTCGCCCCCGATTCGCCGCTTGAGGAGGCCCAGGAACTCGTCTACGACGCATTCGAGGAACCCGATCCCCGCCGGCGGGTCCAACTGGCAAAGGAGGCCCTCGAGGTTTGTCCCGACTGTGCCGACGCTCATGGTCTGCTGGCCGAGCATGCCGACAATCTGAACGAGGCAATTGCCGCCTATCGACGTGCCGTCGAGGTCGGGCGCACGGCCTTGGGAGACGATTTCGAGACCCTGAAGGGCCATTTCTGGATGGCGCCCCAAACGCAGCCTTACATGAGGGCATTGCTCGGATTGGCCCAATCGCTACGGGTCGCCGGAAAACGCGAGGAGGCCGCCGAGCTGTTTCGCGAATTGCTCCAACTCAACCCGGAGGATGGCCAGGGCGTCCGATACATCTTTGCCGGATTCCTGATGGAGTTGGACCGCGACGACGAACTAAGGCGGTTGCTCGGCCAGTATGCCGACGAGGAGACCGCCGCCTGGACTTATGCCGAGGCCCTGCTTGCCTTTCGCCGCGACGGCGATTCACCCGACGCCCGTGGCGAGTTGAAGAAGGCAATCGCGTGCAACCCGCATGTGCCGCCCTTGTTGCTCGGCGACGTAGCCATGCCGCCGGAGCAGCCGGAATTCTCCATGCCGGGTGGAGAAGACGAAGCCGTACTGTGCGCGGCCGACCTTCTGGCCGGTTGGAAGATGACGCCGGGTGCGATCTCCTGGTTGCGCAAGGCATCGGGGATCGGCCTTCCCAATCCGGCGCCGAGACCGCCGATTACTTTGGCCGAAGCGATAGACGATCTTCGCGAACTACCCCAGGAGGCAGGCGAACTCTGGCAGATCGACGCGCGGCGACTGCCCGGCGCGGTCGAAGTCAACGGCGAGAAGGTGCGGTTCTGGTCTGCCATCGTTGCGAACTGTTCCGGCGGCGATCTTCCCTCGCTCGATATGGCCGAACAACGCCCGACCGATTCGGCACTTTGCGAGTTGCTGATTCGCGCCATGCTTCAACCGGCCGCGGGTAAACCGCACCGTCCGGCGACCATCGAGGTCAGTACCAAGAAGCGGCAGAAGGCCTGGCGATCCCAACTGGCGGCGATCGATATCGATTGCGTTTATCGCAAACCGTTGGTCGAGTTCGATGAGATGTTCGGTCAGATCGGGCCCATACTCATGGCCAGCGGAGCGGTGGGAAGCCGTTCGGAGGCCGCGACCGGCGATCCGAGCGAGCTGCCGCAGGAAGTGACCGACCTATGGCAGGCCGACATCCTGCATCTTCCCACATGGATCGACGACGTCGGCGGCGAGCCGACCCGGCCTTGGATCGTGCTGGTCACCGACGCGGTCAACGATCTGGTGCTGGCCCACGACTTGACCACCGAACAACCGCATCCCGACGCGCTATGGGAGAAGCTCGCCGCGTCGATGTGGCATCCAATGATAGGCGATGCCCGGCGTCCCGGCGAAGTCCAGGTTCGTTCGGAAGACCATCGCAATGTGGTCGGGCCGCGCCTGGCGGAGATCGGCGTCCGTTGCGTTGTCTCGGATCGGATGGAGCAACTCGACACGGCCTTCGAGTCGCTGGTCCAGCATTTGACCGGCCCGTCGCCGACACCGGCCATGGTCGAGGTGCCGGGAGTCGAGCCACGGCAAGTAGGGGCCTATTTCGAAGCGGCCGCCGCGTTCTTCCGAAGCGCGCCCTGGCGCCATGTGGCGGGCGATGTCGTCATCCAGATCGATTGCGAGAAGTTCGAGACCGGCCGCTGGTTCGCCCTGGTGATGGGGCAATCGGGAATCACACTCGGGATGGCCCTTTACGAGGACCCCGAGACCGTCCGAGCGCTCTTCTCCGGCGACTGGTCCCCCGAAGAGGCCGGAGAGCGGACCTCGGGCCTATCGGTCATGTTCGATGAAGAGTTTGCCATGGCCGTCGGCGACCTCGAAGCGGCCGAACAGTTTGGTTGGCCGGTGGCCACTCCCGAGGCCTATCCGTGTGCCATGCGGATCGACCCGGGCCGGAAGGTGCGTCCACCGACGGCCGGAGAATTGGAGATTATCGAGGCCGCACTTCGCGCCGTCCCACGATTCCTGGCCGATGCCCCGGGACACATCGGTCCTTGCCCGGTCGAGGTCAACGTCGACTCCGGCACACTGAGCATGACCTTGTCCCGAACCGTCATTTGAGCGACGCCTGCCGTCAGGACGTTGGCACGTCGTCCTGATAGACGGCTCGCTCGTCGGTCCCGTCGCCGTCGAAGTCGCCGATCACCGGTCGGTCACCGGCATCCCCGAGCGTTTCAAAGACCCGATCGGCGGCGTCCAACTGTTGGTCGCCGTTGGTATCCAATAGCCATTGGCCGTCGCGATAGACGCCCAAGTCGTCGATACCGTCGTTGTTGAAGTCGCCGACGACCGGCAGATCACCCGGTTGGCCCAGTTCGATCGTCACGTCGTTCTTGTCGAGCCGCCCGTCGCCGTTACCGTCCAACAACCAGACGCCGTCGCGAAACACGCCGATGGTGGAAATACCGTCGCCGTTGAAGTCACCGACAATGGGCCGATCATTGGCCACGCCGAAGTGGAAGACATGATCGATCAGGTCCCGGCGGACATGCCCGTCGGTCGATTGCTGCATCGTGCGATGGCCGATCGTGGCCTCTGCGACCGTCGGTGGGATGTTCTTATAGCGGCCGTTGGGTTTGTTGTCGGCGTCGGGTAACCCCGGCTCGGCCGAGATAGCCTTGACGTCGCCGGGCCAAGAAACGCCGTAGATCCCGATATCGTCCTTGCCGTCGCCGTCCCAGTCGCCGACCACCGGCATGTCCCCTTCGGCTCCGAGTTTGGCCCAGAGGTCGTCGGCGTCCCAGACACCGTTGCCGTTGAGGTCGAGGAACCAGTCGCCGTCGATGAAGACGCCCATCTCGTCGACCCCGTCGCCGTTGAAGTCGCCGGCGACGGGCGTTGCTCCGGGCAAACCGAAGATCGACTCGCGGACCGCACCGTCACTGCTACTATCCTCGATCAACCAGAGCGACTGGCTCAGATCGACGTCGAGCCAATAAACCGGATCAAAATGTCCGTCGCTCGCCGTATCCGACGAGTCATCACCCGGCCGATCGCGTCGCGGTTGGCCCGCGTCGATGACACTCAAGTGCCACGTGTAGCGATACAAGGCGGCGGAACTCGCCCACGGCAAGTCCAAAGAGATCGGCGGCGGAGCCAGCCAGGGGATCGCCTCGATCGATGGATCAAACGGCACCACACCCGGCGGTATCGGCGGCGGTGGCGGCGGCGGCGGTGGCGGCGGTGGCGGTGGCGGCGGTGGCGGCGGTGGCGGCAATTCGATGTACAGCACTTCGCTGAAGTTGTACGAAACGGCCCGATCTCCTATCCCGATCACAATCTGTACGATCGCGTCGTCTTTCGGATCCACCGACAATAGCCTCATGAACGATTCGACGTTCTCGTGTGGATTGATGGCCACTCCGCCATGCGAGCCGGGCGTGTCGATGCCGTCGACATAACCCGACGGGTGTTGCTCGAGGATCGTATAGACGTCCGGTTCGAGCATCCGGAATTCGTAATAGCCGGCCGCATCGGTTCGCGCGATGATGGCTTGGCCGTTGATCTCCAAGGGAGCCCCGGAGCCGTCGCCCAATACGACCACGACACCTTCCAGCGGCCTGTCGTCGGCCGTCTTCCGACCGTCGCGAACCTCCGATACGTCGGGGACCGC
>SDBT01015158.1_pt1 | contig 12260 bp, 9 predicted proteins | sample 2277101 | NCBI WGS metagenome assembly SDBT01 (sample SAMN10404973, study PRJNA504765) | marine sediment metagenome | isolation source: marine sediment core GS10_PC15, 103 cmbsf | place: Arctic Ocean: Southern Knipovich Ridge | collected 2010
TACCAGCAGCGCATCGACCAGCTTCTTCTCCAGGAGACCGGCCAGGAACTGGCGAACCGTCCCCAGTACTCCTTGCTTTTCGATAGGTAAAATCGCGTATCGCTCCATCTCCATTTCCTAAATGGACCAGTCCTTTCCCATGGGATTTGGCCCCAGTTTCCTGGTTGACTCGGTGACTTCATTCATGGTGCGGGCAAACTTGGCGCCTTCGGCAGCGCTTATCCATTTTATCTCGACTCTATCGTCCTCAAGGCCGAGGGTATTCAGCACGGTCTTCAATATGGCCATTCTCCTTCTGGCCTTGAGATTTCCGGAGACATAGTGGCAATCGCCGGGAGGACATCCCCCTACCATCACGCCATCGGCCCCGCCGAGCAGTGCCCGCAAAACGTAAACCGGGTCCACCGACCCGCTGCACATGGTCCGGATGGGGCGGATATTGGCCGGGTACTGCATGCGGAGCGTGCCGGCAAGGTCGGCGGCGGTAGCCGTACACCAGTTGCAGAAGAAGCCCACGATTACCGGTTCAAACTCTTTTTCCTCGGCCACTTTATTACCTCCTTATTATCAAAGCGCGGCATCAATCAGTGAAAATACCTGCCTGTCCCTGAATCCTCTTATTTTAGCGGCTCCACTGGGGCAGGCTACGACGCAGGCCCCGCAGCCCTGACACAGAGCCTCCCGTACCACGATATCATCGGTTTCCTCATCCCTGGCTCTGGCATCGTAGGGGCAGACGGTGATGCACATCTCGCATTTGCGGCACTGCCTCTGAACAATCTCGGAGATTATTCTTCCGGCTTTCAATTGCTTCGAAGTCAGCAGAGATATTGCTCTCCCGGCAGCAGCCTGTGCCTGAGCTATGGTCTCCTCGACCCCACGCGGCGAGTGAGCCAGCCCGCAGACATAGATGCCATCCTTCAGAAACTCCACCGGGCGGAATTTTTCCTCCGCCTCCTTGAAAAAGCCGTCTTCATCCGTCTCCACCCCCAGGATATCAGCGAGAGCACTGTTCTCATTGGGAATGACCCCCGTGCTCAGGACAACAAGGTCGGGTTCAAGCACCAGCTTTCCCCCCACCACCGGCTCTAAAAGCTCTACGGTCAATTTCTCTTTATCCTGTTTCACCTCTGGCTTGCTGTCCGGCTCGTAGCGTATAAACTGCACGCCTTTTTCCCGCGCCAGGGTATAATACTCCTCTTTAAAGCCATAACTCATCATATCCCGGTGGAGAACGTTCACCTCGATGCCGGGATTCGCTTCCTTCAATTCTAATGCGTTCTTCAGTGCCTGCGAGCAGCAGACGCGACTGCAATAGGGTTTATCTATTTCCCTGGAGCCAACGCATTGTATCATAACGACCGAGCTTAACCCACCCGGGTCGAGTTCACCGGAAGACAGTCGCCTCTCCAGTTCCCGCTGCGTGATTACTTTTTTGTTTTGTCCATGCAGGTACTCCTGAGGGGAATATTCCTCGCCGCCGGTCGCCACAATGAGCGCACCAACCTCCAACATATTGAGAGACCCGTCTTTCTCTTTAATGCTGACCCTGAAATTCCCGGCATAACCGCTCACCGCCGCCACCTCCGACTCCATATGCAGATGGATTTGAGAGCTGCCGCTCACCTGTTTTATGGTGTCCCTGAGCAGCGGTCGTGTGTCGCCGCTCTCCAGGGTAGAAAATACATCTTTCAGATTTCCACCCAACTCTGGCGACCGCTCGGCAAGGTGAACCTCGATTCCGCGTCGAGCGATGGATAAAGCCGCCGTCATGCCAGCCATGCCGCCACCGATGACCAGCGCGTGGGGTGTCACCGCGGTCGGTGGGATGGGCTGATATTCCTGCTGCCTGACGTCTTCCAGGGCCATGGCCAGCATACTTTTCGTCTTTGCCAGAGCTGTATTGGGCTGGTCACGGTGCACCCAGACAACTTCTTCCCTCAGGTTCACCACCCTGATTTTGTCTGCATCAATTCCAGCCCCGGCAGCCAATTTACCAAGCATGGATTCATTGACATACGCGCTACACGCACCAAGTACCAGGCGGTTGACCTTGTGTTCCTTCACTCGCTTTTTTATCGCTTCCTGCGAATCGCCCAGGCAGAGATATGACATCTGCTCTACATGTACAACGTTCGGCAACCCGCTAACAAAATCCGTTACCTGCCCAAGGTCAATGGCTGATTCAATCTCACCGCCGCAGCCGCATAGAAAAACAGCGATTTGCGGCTCTTCCTCTCCGGCTGGTTTTTCCGCTGGTTCTTTTTCCTTCAGGGGGGTTGGGGGTGAACTGAGCCATTTTGTCGCCTCGCCGGCGGCGGCACCGGCTTCTACCATGGTATCAGCGATATCCCCGGGGCTGGCCGCACTGCCACACACGTATATCCCTTCCCGCGACGTTTCGACTGTAGAGAACGGTCGCGTCTGGCAGAAACCCCACCGGTTCGTTTCCAAGCCAAGAACCTGACAGAGCTCACGGAATTTCGGAGCCGGTGTCTGCCCCACGGAAAGCACGACCATTTCAAACTCGCGTTTGACTATTGAGCCATCATCAGAGGTTACCTTGAGCATGAGATCGTGGGTCTGCGGGTCTTCTTTCACCACCGGGACGCGGCAGCGGGTGAAGTGCACGCCGAGTTCATCTCTAGCCCGCTCATAGTAGCGATGGTAACCTTTGCCGAATGCCCTCAGGTCCATAAAGAAGATATCGACATCCATATCAGGACAGTCTTGTTTAATAAGCGTGGCTTCTTTGACGGCAAACATACAGCACGCCGAGGAACAGTAACCTATTTGGCGGTCCCGCGAGCCGATGCACTGCAAGAAGGCAATAGACTGTGGTGTTCTGCCGTCTGAAGGACGAACCAGCTCACCCTCGAAGGGCCCGCCTTGGCTGAGTATCCGCTCCAGCTCAATGCTGGTTATCACGTTGGGATAGCGCCGGTAGCCATACTGCGTGGCGAGGCGTGGGTCGAATTCCTCGAAGCCGGTCGATAGAATAATGGCACCCACCTGGAGTTGCCTGGTGCTTTCCTCTTCTACAAGCTGAATGGCCTTGGTCGGGCACCTGCTCACGCATTCCCCGCACCGGGTGCACTTCTCCCAGTCTATGGCATACAGTCGAGGATTGGCGTAGGGGTTCGGTACATCGATGGCCTTCTTTCGACTCAGGCCTTCGTCGAACTGATTTTCCACCTCGACCGGGCAGACCTCAGTGCAGAGGCCACAGCCAATGCATAATTCGGAATCCACGCCGGTACTCTGCGTGCTTAACGTTGCCTTAAAATCACCTGCCTTGCCCTGCAGTTCGGTTACTTCCGTGTTGAATAACAGCTCGATATTGGGGTGAACCAGACCGCGCCGCAGGCAAGATTGGGAAAATAAGTCTCTATTAAGGGTCGGGAGCATCTGGCACAGGCTGCAGTGGTTATCCGGAAACCATTTGTCCATCTGGACCAGTGCGCCTCCGATGCTCGGCTTCCGTTCGCAGAGATAGACGGCGTATCCCGCCTCCGCCAAATCCAGGGAGGATTTTATTCCCGCCACCCCGGCACCTATTACCAGAACTGCTTCTGACTTGGTCATTTTACCAGCTCATACATAATCCGCCGTGGCGATATCGATTATCTCGAAGAACTGCCGTGCAGTCCAGTTCCTGTGGCTTATTGCCTTGGACGGGCAGGCGACCGCGCAGGCGCCGCAGCCTTCACATACCGCTTCATTCACCGTGGCCACCTTTTTCACCGGGTCAAGCTCAATTGCCTGATAGGAACAGACGGCAACACACTGTCCGCAACCACTGCATACTTCCGTGTCAACAATGGCAACCGTAGGCTCGTGGAGAAGTTCTTTACGGGAGAAGAGGGAGAGGATTTTACTCGCCGCACCGCTCGCTGAGGCGACGGTATCGGGCAGGTCCCTCGGCCACTGCGCCGTCCCCGCCAGATAAATGCCGGAGGTGAGGGTCTCCACCGGCCTGAGCTTGATGTGCGCTTCGGTGATAAAGCCATGCTGGTCGGTGATGATGTTCAGTTTTCTCGCCAGACCCCTGGCATCCGGACTGGGTACCATGGCGGTGGCCAGAACTACCAGGTCGGCGGCAACCTCAATGCTCTTTCCGGTCAGGGTATCCGCGCCCCAGACCTTGAGCTTATCACCGTCCCGGAATATTTTGGATGCTTTACCCCTGAGGTACAAGACCCTTTCCTCATCCACCACCTTCTTGACATACTCCTCGTAGCCCTTGGCATCGGAGCGAATATCCGTATAAAAAACATATACCTGGCCATCTGAAACGGACTGTTTGTAAAGCTGCGCCTGCTTCGCCACGTACATGCAGCATACCCGGGAGCAGTAGGAGACACCGTGTTCCGGGTCGCGCTGTCCTGCGCACTGAATGAAGACCACTTGCCCGGGTATCTTCCCATCGGACGGCCTTCGGACCTCTCCTGATGTCGGCCCGGAAGGCGAAAGCAGCCTTTCGAACTGCAGCCCATCGATAACATCCGGGTCCGTGGCATATTCCGCAATGGCACCGCACGGGACAAGCTCATATCCCGTAGCCACGATGATAGCCCCGACCTCTTCCTCGGCTATTATATCCTCCTGCCCGAAATCGATTGCTTCACTGGGGCAGATATCCTTGCAGGCATGGCATTTATTGTCGTTAAAATGCAGGCAATTCTCTCGGTCTATCACCGGTCGCGGCGGCAATGCCTCCGGAAAAGACACGTAGATGGCACCGCGCGGCGAGAGCCCGCGGTCGAACTCGGAAGGAACAGCGACGGGACAGCTTCCCAGACAAAGCCCGCAGCAGTTGCATTTTACTTCATCGACACAGGATGCCCTGCTTCTGATATTCACCTGGAAATTGCCGACGTATCCAGAGACGTCCTCCACTTCTGAATAAGCATAAAGTTTGATATTGGGATGCGAAGCCACCTCTGACATCATCGGTGTAACCAGACCGGGTATACTATCACCGGTCAGGAACGTCCCTGCCAGCTGCGTGGCATGTCCGCCAATACCGGGGCTTTTTTCCACCAGCACGACCTCATAACCGCTATCAGCGATGTCCAGGGCGGACTGCATCCCCGCCACCCCGGCCCCGATAACCATCACCCTTTTGGTCAGCGGTACCACCAGCGGGGTAAGAGAGATATTGCGACGCAGCTTTTCGATGACCGATTTAATGATTGCTACCGCTTTTCTGGTGGCCGTCTCCTTATCGGCATTATGGGGCCAGCTGCACTGCTCCCTTATATTGGCAATCTCACATAAGTAGGGGTTGAGACCTTCAGATTCGGCCAGTTTGCGAAACGTCGTCTGGTGCAGGGTGGGCGAGCAATTGCTCATGACAATACCGTTCAGGTCCTTTTCTCTAATTGCCTTGCGCACCAGTTCCTGACCCGGGTCAGAGCACATGTAAATGTAGTGCTCGGCGTGGGCCACACCGGGATAGTCCTTAATCTGCTCGACAACGCGTTCCACGTCCACCGTGCCGGCGATATTCAACCCACAGTGGCAGACAAAGACGCCGATTCTCTTCTCTTTCATCGCTGTTCCACTTTTTCCAGCGCTGATTCCTTATGCGAAAAAAGGACAAGTACCTTACTGGCGGCACCGCTCCCCTGGGCCACCGAATCGGGAATGTCTTTAAGTCCCTGAGCCGTTCCGGCAACGTAAATGCCCGGCACCGAAGTTTCCAGCGGCCGCAGCTTGGCGTGCACTTCGGTTATAAATCCGTGTTCATCGGCGCGTATGCCAAGTACCCGTGCCAGTTCTTTACTGGTCGGCTCAATTATCATAGCCATGCCCAGCACTACCAGGTCGCAGGACATTTCGATTTTCTTCCCCGTCAGTGTATCAACCCCCCAGACCCCGAGCTTTTTCCCGTCCCGGAAAACCTTGGACACCCTTCCCCTCAGGTACAATACGCCGTCCTCTTCCACGGCCCTCTGCACAAACTCCTCGTAGCCCTTTCCCGTGCTTCGGGTGTCCATATAGAAGATATACGCCTGGCCGTCGGGGACCGCGTGCTTGTAGAGCATGGCCTGTTTCGCCAGATACATGCAGCACACCCGGGAACAATAGGGGACACCGTGCTCGGGGTCGCGGGAACCCACACAGGAGATGAACGCCACCTCTTTGGGTGCTTTCGCGTCGGACGGCCTCAATACCACCCCGGCAGTGGGGCCTCCAGGGGAGAGAATCCTTTCAAACTGAATCCCGTCCAGAATGTCCGGGTCCGGCTCAAACTCGGTTATTCCCTTCTTGGGGGTGAGTTCAAAGCCGGTAGCCACCACGATGGCGCCGACATCATATTCCTCACAAAGGTCAACCATCTCGTGGTTGATGGCCTGCCTTTCACAGGCTGTCTCACAGGAGAGGCATTCACAGCATCCGGCGCAGTTCAAACAGCGTTTAGCTTCCTCAATGGCCACCTTTTCATCGAAGCCAAGTTCAACCTCGGCAAAAGAGCCTGTTCTCTGTTTCAGGTCCAGCATCGGTATGGCTGCCCTCGACCTCGGCAATATTCCTTCCTTTGAGACTTCCTCGACCTTTTTCAGTTGCTCCGGCCTTCCCTGACGCAGGTCTATGCCATTCATATAGCGGTCGATGCTTTCCGCAGCTTCATTGCCGGCAGCAATGGCCCCGATGACATCGGCCGGACCGGAGACCACATCACCGCCGGCGAAAACCCCAGTAATGTTTGTTTCATATGTGACCGGGTCTGTTGAGAGAGTATCCCGCTCAGTGTAAGCCAGCTCTTCGGGCAATCCAGCTTTGTCCACCGTCTGTCCGATGGCGATAATGACATTATCAACGTCCATGGTAAATTCCGAGTCCTTGACCGGTATCGGTCGCCTCCGACCGCTGGCATCAGGCTCCCCCAGCTCCATACGGATGCACTCGATAGCGGTTAATTTGTCGCCCTGGCTCAGCACCCTTATCGGCGCGGCCAGGATGTGGAGCTTTATACCTTCCCTTTCCGCCTCGTCAACCTCACCGGCAACGGCCGGCATTTCATCCCGCGAACGGCGATACAGAATAGTGACCTCTGCAGCGCCAAGTCGCTTGGCAACTCTGGCGGCATCCACCGCCGCATTGCCCCCGCCAATAACTGCCACCCGATTGCCCAAACTGATTTTATCCCCTGAGCTTACTCTCTTTAAGAAATCAAGGGCATGAATGACACCCGATGTGTCTTCACCGGGAATGCCCGTCTTCTGGCTTATCCCGGCGCCCGTACCCAGGAAAACCGCCCTGTATCCATCGGCGAAGAGCCTGCCCAGGTCCTCCACCCGACTATTAGTCTTTATTTCCACGCCGAGTTCCCTGATATAATCGATCTCGTTGTCAAGCACGTTCTTCGGCAGCCTGTATTCCGGAATTCCATAGCGCAGCAGACCGCCAGCCATAGGCATGGCTTCGAATACGGTCACCGGATATCCTCTCCTGACCAGGTCATAAGCGCAGGCCAGGCCCGCCGGCCCGGAGCCAACGATAGCTATCTTCTCCTGCTTCGTCTTTTCAACCGGAATCGCCTTCTCCCTGCCTTCCTTCAGCTCGTAATCGGCAATGAATCGCTTCAGGGCACGAATGGCCATGGGTTGTTCCACGGCCTTGCGTTCGCAATCCGTTTCACAGGGGTGAGTGCAGACCCTCCCGATTACCCCGGCGAAGGGCATGGTCCGGCGCACCACCTCCAGGGCTTCTCTGTACTTTCCCTGGGAGATAAGCGCGATGTAACTCTGGGCGTTAACGCCCGCCGGGCAGGCGATTCTACACGGTGAGATTCCTCTCTTTTCCACGGTAAAGATAGCGGGCACAGCCTGACCGAAGGGCTTATAGATTGCTTTTTGTGCCGCTACTCCGCGCTCGTATTCGCTGTATACTTCTACCGGGCATACGGGAGAACAATCCCCGCATCCGGTGCACTTCTCCCGGTCCACATAGGAAGCTTTTCTTCTAACGCGGACGGAGAAATTCCCTATCTGACCGGAAACCTTCTCTACCTCCGAATAGGTCAGGAGCCTGATATTGGGGTGTTGCCCAACCTCCACCATCTTGGGCGTAAGGATACACTGCGGGCAGTCCAGCGTGGGAAAGACCTCGGAATACTGGATCATATGCCCGCCGATGCTGGGGGTTCTTTCCACCAAAATAACCTCATATCCGGCATCGGCGATGTCCAGGGCCGCCTGAATACCGGCCACTCCGCCGCCAATAATCAACGCTTTTCTGGTAATAAAACTGCCTAAGCTTCCCATTGCTTTTCCATATTAATAACTAAGAAACCAGGTCCCTGCTCTTGAGGAGAGAAAGAGAATCAGCATAGTCCAGTTCAAAATGGCAGACCTCCTGGTCAATACCCAGCGAAATGGCCAGAAGCTGACTGAAATAGAAAATCGGTATGCCCTGAAAATCGCTGTATCTCTGCATTAATTCCGGCTGTCTCTGGCTGAGGTTGAAATGACAGAGGGGACAGGTGAGGACCAGGGCCTCGGCGCCCCGCCTCAGTGCCGCGCTCAATATCTCCCAGGCGCGCTGCGTAATGGAATCGGGATTCCCCACGATTTGAAATGCGCCGCAGCACTCGGTGGCGTAAGGGAAATCAACCGCCTCGGCACCTATGGCTTCCATCAGCCGGTGCAAAATGGTTGGCCTCTCCACCTGGTCTATAGCCACCTCCTGAGGTCGCAGCAGGGTGCAGCCGTAGTATGGCGCCACCTTCAGACCATGCAGCGGAACCCTGACTTTGGCGGCGATATTCTCCCAGCCGACTTCATCCCGCAGCACCTCGAGAAGATGAACGACCTCCACCTCCCCGTTGTAGTCAACCTCCTCTTCCATGAAGTCGTTAAGGGTCTTCCTTTTTTCACCGTCATTTCGCATCAGCAGGTTCGCCCGCTTCAGCGTATGGTAGCAGAAGGAGCACAGCGTACCCACTCTGTCACCACCCTGCTCTTTGACGCGAATCAAGTTTCTCACCGGCGCCAGGTGATGGGCCAGGTCATCTTCAGCCAGCGAATAGACGGTGCCGCAGCAATTCCAGCGCTCGATTTCAGCCAGCCTGATGCCCAGGGCATCCATGGCGGCAACGGCGGAATCCTCAAGGCCTTTTGCCCTGGTCTTCAACGTACACCCTGGATAGTAACTCAGTTCCATAACATCTCTCAGGCAGTATGCTTGCGGAAGCCGCTGACCAGCGCTATCTGGGGAAGCTCGCCGACGGTTTCTTTCGGAATGCTTGATGCGCTCACGTAGTCGATATTTTTCCTCAAGGTGATAAGTCTTATCGCCTCCATCACCCTGCCCAGGTCGACCCCGCGCGGACAGCGAACAGTACAGGTAAGGCAGGCAGCGCAGAGCCAGACGGTCTTTGATGCGGCGATATCCTCCTCCAGCCCAAGCTGTGCCAGTCGAATAATCTGATTGGGCAGCCAATCCATGGCGAAGCACATGGGGCAGCCCGCCGAGCACTTGCCGCACTGATTGCAGGAAAGAAGGTCCTGCCCGGAGATTTCCTCTACTTTCTTGACAAAGTCACTCTGGAGTGTCCGTGAGGAGATATGAATCCTCATTCCAATGCCTGATTTTCAAATCCGGGCCAAAGCCCGGAAATGCCTTTACACTGAGTTTTAAAGCGTACACTGGATATTTCAACGGCAGTTTGAGGTGGTTCGTGACCCTGGTGATTCATCCACCTGCCGGCAAATTTCTTTTCCAGCATATATTTTAATTCTAACAAATGCAATATAAAAAGCAAAACTTGTGCCACCACGCCCTATTTTATATAATGATTCGGCGGTTAGATGAACAGGGTTGAGATATATCAGGGGTGGTGCAAGAAGTGTGACATCTGTATAGCTTTCTGCCCTTATAAAGTCCTTGAAGCTGATGATTCCGGTTATCCCATCGTAAAGAACCCCGAGAAATGCACCGGATGCCTGCTCTGCGAGATGAGATGTCCCGATTTTGCTATCGTGGTGTACAAAGATGAAAAAAGTCGCCAGGAAACAGGTCCTCCTGCAGGGAAATGAGGCCTGCGCTGAAGGCGCTCTGATGGCCGGCTGCCGCTTCTATGCCGGATACCCCATCACGCCGGCCACGGAGATTATGGAGATTATGGCCCGGAAGCTGCCCGAGGCCGGCGGCGTCTTCATTCAGATGGAGGACGAGATTGCCAGCCTGGGCGCAGCTATCGGTGCTTCGCTGGCCGGCAGTAAAAGTATGACGGCCACGAGCGGGCCTGGTTTCTCACTGATGCAGGAGCACATCGGCTTTGCCTGCATGGCTGAAGTCCCCTGCGTCATCGTCGATGTAATGCGGGGCGGTCCGAGCAGCGGCCTGCCCACACAGCCATCCCAGAGCGATGTCATGCAGGCCCGCTGGGGCACCCACGGCGACCATTCCATCATCGTCCTTGCCCCTTCCTCCGTCTACGATTTTTTCGAGCTCACCGTGCAGGCTTTCAATCTTTCGGAGCGATACCGCACCCCGGTCATCCTGCTCGTCGACGAGGTGGTGGCACACATGAGAGAAGGAGTTGTCCTGCCGTCCAAAGATGACTTAGAAATCGAAGAGAGACCCCACCCCACCGTGCCGCCGGAATGGTATATTCCTTACGCAGACCCGGGCACCGGCGTACCGCCGATGCCAGCGTTTGGCGATGGTTACCGCTATCACGTTACCGGGCTGTACCATGATGTGAGGGGTTATCCCACCGTTCGCACCGATGAGGTAGAACCGCTCATCCACCGACTCTTCACCAAGATATCGAAGGACTTCGACCGCCTGCAGTGGTTTGACGCATATGAAACCGATGATGCCAGGGTAACGATAATCGCTTACGGCTGCGTGGCGCGTGCCGCGCTCGGGGCGGTGCAGCAGGCACGGGAAAGAGGCCTTAAAGTGGGTCTGGTCAATCTCAAAATCCTCTGGCCCTTCATGCGCCGCACCATAGCCGGAGTGCTGGAAAATTCGGCAAAAGTCCTGGTGCCTGAACTGAACATAGGGCAGATTTCCAGAGAGGTGAAAAGGGTCAATCAAAGCCGCTGTGAGGTGGTCACTTTGAATAAGGTCGATGGTACGCCCATCAAGCCCGCGGAAATACTGCAAACGCTGGAGGAGATTTACCCATGAGGGAACCAACGCACCTCGTCCATAAGTATCTCCGCTCCAGCAAGCGGTTCCCGCACATATGGTGTGCCGGCTGCGGCATTGGCATTTTCATGCAGGCCCTGATTCGGGTCATTGACCGGGAAGGGTACGGCAAAGACGACATCGTCCTCATATCCGGCATCGGCTGTTCCGGTCGACTCCCCGTATACGTTGACTTCAACACGTTGCACACCACACACGGGAGGGCGCTCACCTTTGCCACCGGCATAAAGCTGGCCAATCCCCGACTCAAGGTGATAACGGTAATGGGTGACGGCGATGCCGTTGCCATCGGGGGGAACCACTTCATTCATGCCGCACGGCGCAACGTTGAGATAACCGGCTTCATCCTGAACAACAACGTCTTCGGGATGACGGGGGGCCAGACTTCCCCGACCACGCCCCACGGAGCTATAACCACCTCATCGCCGTACGGTAACCTCGAGCCTGATTTTGATATCTGCCGACTGGCCGAGGCCGCCGGGGCGGTCTTTGTCGCCCGTTCCACCGTATACCACACGCGCCTCCTGGAGCGACTCATTGGCCAGGCGTTGCAAAAGAAGGGGTTCGCCATGGTGGAAGTGGTATCGCACTGTGTGATACATGCCGGCCATTTCCTGAAGCTCAAATCGCCGGTGGAAATGATGAAATGGCAGAAGGACAATTCCGTTACGGTTGAAAAAGCGAAACAGTTGAGCGATGCCGAACTGGAAGGCAAGCTGGTCATCGGCGTCCTGGCTGATAGAGAAAGGCCAGACTACCATGAGCAATACCACCGTCTCCACGGCGAAAAATCCAAGGCTTGAAATCCGGATAGCCGGCGCTGGAGGTCAGGGTATCATTCTGGCCGGTATAATGCTGGCCGAGGCGGGGATTATCCAGAACCTTTACGTGGCGCAAAGCCAGAGCTACGGCCCGGAAACAAGGGGGGGTAACTCCATCTCCGAGGTCATTCTGAGCAATATGGAGATTGATTTTCCCCAGTCTACGGAGCTGGACGTGCTCATCGCCCTCACCCAGGTGGCCTGCGACAAGAACCTGCCGGATATGAAAGAGGACGGGCTGGTAATCGTTGATTCCGACGCGGTGCGGCG